>Ga0315537_1004171_pt1 | contig 10583 bp, 10 predicted proteins | sample SalMarSW160270MG_FD_203091 | JGI IMG/M metagenome (GOLD analysis project Ga0315537, IMG submission 203091) | Salt marsh sediment microbial communities from the Plum Island Ecosystem LTER, Massachusetts, United States - Salt Marsh Sediment SW1602-70 ... | reverse complement strand
TGCAGAAAATATATTCCCAAACAGTTGAACAAATTCGCCCTGAAAGAAAATATAAACGTAAACACAAAGTGAAATTGAAAAAATTTCACGTCGCGTATAAACCAATTTCTTAATTCAACGGCATTGATATTAAACTACCTTAAATTAAATAGTTTTTTTGACAATATTTCTTTATAGTTTTTCGCCCTTTGGATCAATTTGTTATCCTTATACATTATCAGCGGTATTATTTGATTAAGTTCCTCTTGCTTTTGTTTAACTATTTCTAAATGGTCGTTTAGAAACATTTTTATAAACTCTATGCCGGGCATTCCATCCTCATCCATAACTTCCACATCCTTATATCTATTAATGAAATCTTTAATAGATGACTGTTTTTCCAGTGAAAAGAACGTCAGCATTCTGGCAATACATTCGATGTGCCTATCACTTAAAAGATCGTAGATAATACCAGAATCAAAAGCTTTGTTTATAAAAAGACTCCTGAATTTGTTAAATTGAGGAGTAAATGTGAAGATCGGCTTCGCCCAGCGAAGGAAATAGATGTCGTGTTTAATATCCTTTATCCATTGGTTAATGAGAGCAGTATTATACTTCAGTTCCCGATTCAGATATTTAATTAATACCTTTTGATTTTGACGCTTTTTTTGAGCTTCTTGTAAATAAAATAGAAGCCATGCAAATAAGAAGCCTATTATGGCAGAAATTATTACCTTCATAGATCTAAGTGACTAATAATTTTAATTGATTTCGTTTTAGGCGCAATTTTTATTTAACTCTTAGTGTAATTGAAAAAAATATAACGTTCATGCTGTGGAGCAGCAAGGGGAAATGGCCTTTGATAAAGATACGTTCAAAAAATAATTGGCAAAAGAAAAAGTGCATCGACCCTTGCTGTCACGCACCAGCATGTTGTTATGTGGCCATAAGCCTTTCAATTTGTTCTAAAAATATGTCTAACGAATGAAATGGAAAATTGTTTGACAAATAAGAACCTGGTGCGGTTTTATAGTCACCATCAGATCCTAGGGGCCAAACAGAAGAAATGTATGATCTAACGTCACTTTCAGTGAGCAAGTACCCGGTTTCTGGGGTATTAAATAATAGAATTACGAACCAAGGTATGTACTGGTCCTCCAAACGCTTGATAACATTTTTAGTTACGCCCCACCTATGTGGTTCTTCCGCCCTTCCCTTTACATATAATAGGGATTCATAATTACTTGAGATTTTATAGACATTTCTTGAAATGCTCGAATATGAAATATTGTAATTTGGTATAATGCTTAAGCGCTGAATGAATTCATTTACAATTTGACTGCCAGTTAATTTTTTCATTTTCATCTCACAAACATAACGCCGCGTGTCAGGGGCGGCATGTTTCTCGCCGTCCCTTGAACACGCTTGTTCTGTGTTTTCTGTTTTTATTCAAACGCTTCACTATAATAATAGCAAAGATCATCGTAATAACCCCAACCAATACCATCAGCGGATTTCATTATTTTTTCAAGACGCTTTCGAAAGGGTTCCTGTTTTCTCTTAGGCATTTTACATACGGCTTTAATTGCTTTTGCATACATTTTAACAAGGGCATCATAAAATGCTTCGTTAATATCACCATAGTCGAGTGTGAATTCATTTCCGCACTCAACATAATAAATCATTAAATCAGCGATACCCTCACTGTCGTTAGTCGCTTTTGCGTAAGCCTCTATTGCTTTATTGGCTTTGTCAAAATTGAAATCGTCTTTCTTATCAAATATATCTGGATATAGAAAGTCTGAAATTATTTTTTTGTATTTACTGAGAGAAGAGCTTCCGGCTAAGAAACGGGCGTGAAGGAAATTCTTATTTTCATCTGAAAGTTCGTAAAGGTCCTTTAAAAGTTCAATCAAATTAGAATTTTCAATATCTTTTACTGATCTTTTGACATCAATCCAAGTTGGCTTTTTTGATTTCTGTCTTTTCATAATCTTTTACACATAGATTAGACGGCCTAATAGCCGTAGTTAATTACGGCTATTTGCCGATACAAAGTTAAAAAGTACAATTAATACAAGTTATTAGTTTTTACCTGTGTTTCATATTGAATTGTGAAATACGGCTAAAACGCAGTCTATTTCTAATACGCGGCTTTTTAGCCGTATAGTACTTTTTTGGTGATTTATCTAACATAATGATATTACAATTAATAAAGTACGGTCAAGGGGTATATTGAGATGGAAAATGCGCACAAGAGCATAAAAAAGTGTTGCATTAAAAAATCATATATGTTAATCAATAGCAACATAGCAGATGCTCCACAAATAAGCCATAAATAGTTTTGCATATTACTTGAATGTTGTCAATAGGTTATTGATACCAAAATCCACCGCCTAATTTTACGAATTCCTTTATTAATAAGGTTCTATGGCAATTTTGCTTGCACCCAAGTATTACATCTAAATCTTTATAAACCTATGGTTTATAATACTTCTACAATTTTGGTGGTGAATTTAGGGATAGGATAAAAGGAGCTAAAGATGAGACTATTAGATCAGGTACGTCACGTTATAAGGAAGAGGCATTACTCGATCCGTACAGAACAGGCATATACGGATTGGATCAAAAGATTTATCATGTTCCATAATAAAAAACATCCCAAAGATATGGGGGAGAGTGAAATTTCACAGTACATATCATACCTTGCCGTAAAGAGAAATGTTGCCGCAAGCACCCAAAATCAAGCGCTCAATGCCATTGTTTTTCTTTATAAACAGGTATTGAAACGGGAACTGGGGGACTTCGGGAGTATGGAAAGGGCCAAAAGACCTAAAAGGCTGCCGACCGTACTTACAAAAAATGAAGCGGATCTTGTTTTGACTGTTATGTCGGGCACAAATGCCCTTATGGCAAAATTGCTGTACGGTTGCGGACTTAGACTCATGGAATGTTTGCGGCTAAGAGTAAAAGATATCGAATTTGAAGGGAACCAGATAATGGTTCGTGACGGAAAGGGCCGTAAAGACAGAGTGACAATGCTACCGACACAATTAAAACCGCAATTGATTGAACATTTGATAAAAGTTCGAATTATTCATGAACAAGATTTGAAACGGGGCTTTGGCGAGGTGTACCTTCCATATGCGCTGTCAAGGAAATATCCGAATGCGGCCAAAGAATGGTGCTGGCAATATGTTTTCTCGTCAAAAAAGATATCAAAGGATCCGCGAAGCGGAAAATGCCGGCGGCATCATGCCTATGAAACCGCTCTTCAAAGAGCGGTTCGCAATGCCGCAAGATCAGTTGGAATCTCAAAGCCGGTGAGTCCCCATACATTCAGGCACTGTTTTGCGACTCATCTTCTTGAAGCGGGATATGATATCCGGACCGTCCAGGATCTTTTGGGGCATAAAGATGTTTCAACAACCATGATATATACTCATGTGTTAAATAAAGGCAGCATGGGCGTTAAAAGCCCGCTGGATATGGGAGGCGGGTCTGACTTTCCGCCGGTGATTCACAGACAAAGTTTAACCCACGATGCTTATGCTTATAAAAATTAACATCCGATAGCAATTAATGCAGATAGAGGAAATGAATCATGAAATTTAACCTTTTTATCCGGCGTGCTTTTGAAGCGCTCAACATATCATCCCAAAACAAGCTTGCAATACTTTTAGGTATCAACCGGGCCGGGATTACCCAGGCCAAGAACAAGGGAACGGTTCCTGACAAGTGGATTTTAGACCTTTATCGAAAATACGGCATAAACCCGGACTGGATTGAGACCGGCAAGGGGAAGATGTTTATCGCGGAAAGGGATGGAAGCGGTGTTGTTCCGGAATATAGGACTGCTCCCCATGTTAAAGCCAGGCTCTGCGCCGGTGGCGGATCTTTTGAAGTTGATGAAAATATTAATGATTACTGGATGTTCAGGGCGGACTGGCTCAATAGTAAGGGGTTGGCTTCCCATATGATCCTTGTCGATATTTACGGTACCAGCATGGAACCCGAACTCAAACACGGGGATACGGTCATGATTGATACATCCCAAAAAGATATACTGGCAGGATCAATATATGCCGTGGGGATTGACGATACAATTATGGTAAAAAGAATAGAAAAGCATCCCGGCAAGCTGGTTTTAAGAAGCGACAATAAAGATTATGAACCTGTTTATCTGGGCCGGAATGAGATGGACGGCTTTCGTATTATCGGAAAAATTGTGTGGATATCGAGAAACGTGATATGATCTATTAACGGTTTTTAAAAAACATTCAAAGGATAAATCCGGATTTTTGCTAATCTCCAACAATCGATAATCATCCATCACCGATCATAAAAGGTTCCCCCCATTTTTCAGAAAAAACGATTTTTTTCAATGGGTTTCCTTATTCTAAGCTTTCTACATCTGCCAGATCCTGTGAACGACCGGTCGCCCGTTTGTTTTTCTTTAAGTTTTCGATATCAATAAAATTGATATGAAGACCTTGGATTTCAACTTGAACCCTTGATTTGTAACAATCCTCAAACTTCAAATCTGTTAGCGTTGTCAATATATCAATGCGATTGGGAGGATAACCCAATTGAATTATTTGATTTGCCTCAAGAAAATCGTCGAGTTTGAGATCAAGTGATCCAAAGCCAAAATTTTTGAGTGCTTGTAAAACCCTGCCCGCGTTGTCAGGCGACAGTTCAATCCATACATCAAGATCTTTTGTATAACGTGGATGCCCGTGGAGAGCGACGGCATACCCGCCAACCACCAAATATTTAACATTGTTTTCGTTTAACAACTCTATAAATTCTTTGAAATCTTTGCTCAGCATTATATCTCCATAAATTGTATTCTTTTCGGATTTGCTCTAATGCATTAAGCCGTTCTTCATATGATTTTGATTGCCAAAAAGAAAAATCATTAGGCTGCTCGTTTATTTTATATTTTTTAACAACTTTGCTGATTCCCATGGCAACCTCTTACTATTCTTTATTTGGTCATAAAAAACCCGGTCCTTTGGGCCAGGATTCTTTATGATTGTTGTTTGATACTGTATTTTTTTACTCTGTTTCCGTCCATTTTTTCCACGGTAACAATGTATGTTCCAATGGTTATTTGTTCCTTTTCCATTGGAATTCTTCCGATGGTGTTCAGGACATATCCGGAAAACGTGTCGTAATCCTTTGAGTCCGGGATATCCATGCCGATGATTTCATTGACTTCATCAATATCTGCCATGCCCAGAACCCGCCATTCCTTGCCGCTCTTTTGCTTGACAATATGGGGTTCTTCCTTATCGCTTTCATCCACGATCTCTCCCACGATCTCTTCAAGTGCATCTTCCAGGGTTATGAGCCCGGACACCCCGCCGTATTCATCGATAACAATGGCCATATGATGTTTTCTTTCTTTGAATTGATGAAGCAGCCGGTCTAATTTTTTATTTTCCGGAACAAAATATGGTGCTGTCATGATTTTGCGGACATCGATGGGGGTGTCTGATGTTATTTCGTGTAAAAACAGATCTTTTATGTTTACGATGCCGATAACATGATCAATATCGTTCTCAATTACAGGAATTCTTGTAAAACCGGACTTGACCATATCTTCTAAAACCAGTTTTTCATTGGCTTCAATAACAAACATGTCTGTTCTCGGCGTCATGATTTCAGAAGTATTGGTATCATCGAATTCAAAAATTCTGTGTATCAGTCTCTTTTCCTCTTCTTTGATTTCTCCTTCTTCCTCAACCACTTCAACGAAGGTCATCAATTCTTCTTCCGTGACCGTGGGCGTTTTCTTAATTTTACCGGTCAGTTTGGGTATAAAATTCAGAAAGATAATAATGGGGTAACATAGAATGGAGAACCAGTATATGGGATATATGATTACTCTTGCGATCAAAATATTATTTCGCGTGGCCACGGATTTGGGTATGACCTCTCCAAAAACCAGAATCAGAAACGTCATGATTCCCGTGGCAAGCCCCACTGCATGATTTGGAAACATACTAATTGTTACAGACGTTGCCAGGGATGCAGCACCGATATTCACCACATTGTTACCGATCAGGATGGAAGAAAGAAGCCGGTGAGGATCATCCTTCATACGCTTGATCAGCAGCAAAGACTTTGTTTTATTCTTGGCAAGGTGCCGGGCTTTTGTTCTGCTTATGGAAAATAAGGCGGTTTCCGCAGAAGAGAAAAAGCCGGACAACAACAGTAAGATAACCAATAAAACAACTTGATTTACCATGATATATATAGATCCCGGTGAAAAATTGCGGGATAACCGGTTTTCTCCTTCAGGGGAAAAAGTCCTTCAATAATTTGTTTGGTATAACCTGTCAATTCTTTCTCTTGCAAAGGGGGTTGTGTCATGAGATATAGGATTAAGATAATATGTCCTAAGCTGAACGTTTCAAATTTTTGAAATGGTTAATTTAACAATATTTTTAAGGCATTCTGACATTTTGAATTTCAATAATTTGAAACCCTGCGGGATTTCGAATTTTTATCCGCCTTAGGAGGATCACCGCATCTACTTCGTCAGATGCCGTTCCGCATAGACAACTATAGCGAAGCAACATCTTCCTTGTATCTGCGGCAAACTTGAAAATCGCTCAACTTAGCCACTGACATAATACAACAGATTTTTATTTTTTCAAGTAAATAAAACGAGATGAGAGAGATCTCTTCTGATTTATGGTTAAACCAAAAGGCATTAAAGAATATATACACTCCCTGATTGCTTCGAAACGCCTTGGGGATCAGGTAGTTCATCATATGGTGATCCCCGACCATGCTCCTACCCTGTCAAAACCCGGGAAACCGTGGCCGGAAAAAATCAAAACTATCATAAAATCAGCCGGAATTCATGATCTCTACCAGCACCAGGCAGATGCCGTTGATGTGATAAGATCCGGCCGGCATGTTGTTGTGGCAACGCCTACCGCAAGCGGAAAAACCCTTATTTACAATCTTCCCGTGCTGGAAAATGTGTTGAAAAATCCGGAATCCAAAGCCCTTTATATTTTCCCTTTAAAAGCGCTTGCTCAGGATCAAATGCGTACGTTTAAAGAAATGGCGGAAACTGACGGACTCATAAAAAAGCCGACAATTGAAATTTATGACGGAGACACTACGGCCTGGCATCGTAAACGAATAAGGAACGCGCCCCCTAATATTCTGTTAACAAATCCCGAAATGATTCACCTGTCACTGCTTGCGCATCACCATAAATGGGCCGATTTTTTTTGTGGCCTTGATATGGTGGTGGTTGATGAGGTTCATACGTACCGGGGGATCATGGGGTCGCACATGGCCCAGGTGTTCCGGCGGCTTCGAAGGTTATGCTCCTTTTACGGAACGGATCCCACATTTATTTTTTGCTCCGCCACGGTGTCCAACCCCTCCCAGCTTGCCCAACAACTCACGGGGCTTTTCGTGGATACCATCACAGAAAGCGGTGCACCCATGGGCACAAAGCATATTGTATTTATGAATCCGGTTCAAGGACCGGCCCAGACCGCCATACTTTTGCTCAAAGCCGCGCTTCATCGCGGGTTGCGGACCATTGTATATACCCAGTCAAGAAAACTTACCGAATTAATTGCCATATGGGCGGGGAGTCAATCCGGGGCCTTTGCCGACCGTATCAGCGCTTACCGTGCGGGATTCCTTCCCGAGGAACGAAGGGAAATCGAAGCACGACTTGCCAAAGGCGAGCTTTTAGCGGTGATATCCACCAGCGCGCTGGAGCTGGGTATCGATATCGGCGATCTGGATCTTTGTCTGCTGGTTGGATATCCCGGTTCTGTCGTAGCCACGTGGCAGAGAGGCGGCAGGGTAGGGCGCAGCGGACAGGATTCCGCGCTGGTTCTTATTGCCGGAGAGGATGCCCTGGATCAGTATTTCATGCGTTATCCCAAAGAATTTATTAAACGGGAGCCCGAAGCGGCGGTGGTAAATCCTTACAATCCGGATATCCAGGCAAAACACCTGGTATGCGCGGCCGCGGAACTGCCGCTGAAACCCGATGAACCGTTCATGGCCCATGACACCGTCAAAAAAACAGCGTTGAACCTGGAGGTTACGGGTAAACTATTACGGAGCCGGGACGGCAAAGAGCTCTATTCCGGCCGTCAAGCGCCCCACAGGCATGTGAATCTCAGGGGAACGGGCAGCCAGTATAATATTGTCGGCAGCAAGACCGGACAGAGCAAGGGAGAGGTCGATGGATTCAGGGCCTTCAAGGAGACCCATCCCGGAGCCATTTATCTTCATAAAGGGGACACGTTCCTTGTGGATACTCTTGATCTGGATACAAGAACCGTAAAAGTCTCCGCAGCCAGGGTCGATTATTACACCCGGGTAAGATCCCATAAAAACACCGAGATACTGGATATATATGAACAAAAAAAAGCATGTGGAACAATAGCTTGTACCGGACGACTTAAAGTTACAGATCAGGTAACCGGATATGAAAAATGGCGAATACATGCCAAAAAAAGATTGGGGATCGTGCCCCTGGATCTTCCTCCCCTTATTTTTGAGACGGACGGGCTGTGGTTTAAAATTCCCCTTGGGATTCAAAGACAAGTCGAAGATAAATATTTACATTTTATGGGAGGAATTCATGCCATTGAACATGCGGCCATTGGTATTTTTCCGCTCCTGGTGATGGCGGATCGTAATGACCTCGGCGGTATTTCCACACCGTTTCATCCCCAAATCGGCGGTGCTGCGGTGTTTATTTATGACGGCGTGCCGGGCGGGGCAGGGCTGAGCAAACACGCTTTTAAGCAGGCCAAGAAACTTCTTGAGAACACCCTCGAGGTGATCAGAGCATGTCCCTGTGAATCCGGTTGTCCGTCCTGCGTGCATTCACCAAAATGCGGTTCCGGCAACAGACCCATTGATAAAGCCGCTGCAAGATTCATTCTTGAAAAAATAATAAGGGTTCGCGATGTCAAAACCGGGATAAAAGAAAAATTCGAAACCGTAAGCGAGGGATCTCGGAAAAGTGCCGGTGCAAAACCCAATCCGTCGAAAATCGAAGCAAAAAAAGTCAATAAAAAGATTCACTTTGGGGTACTTGACATAGAGACTCAGCGTTCCGCACAGGAAGTGGGCGGATGGAACCGGGCGGATTTAATGGGGATCAGTTGTGTGGTGGTTTATGATTCAAAGGAAGATGAATACTTTGAATTTTTGGATGATCAGGTTCCGTTGCTCATCGATCATCTTAAAAAATTCGATCTGATTATCGGTTTCAACATCAAACGGTTTGATTTTCGGGTGCTTTCCGGATATTCGGATTTTCATTTCAAGAAACTCCCGACTCTTGATATTCTTGAAGAGGTGCATGATCGTCTGGGTTACAGACTGTCTTTGGATCACCTTGCCAAAGTGACACTGGGAAAAGAAAAGACTGCAGACGGTCTTCAGGCCCTGCGCTGGTGGAAACAGGGACGGATACGTGAGATTATCGACTATTGCAAGGTTGATGTGGAAATTACAAAAGATTTGTTTTTGTACGGCAGAAACAATGGGTATCTACTTTTTAATAATAAAGCAAAAAAAACGGTTCGGGTTCCTGTGAAATGGTAATTAGTGCCCATCCATAAATCTATCATGGGTACTAATTAAGTTTCCAATTCAGGAATTAGCAATTTTTCGTAAGGTCAAGGAAATCAAGGAATTACGCGGAGGCGTACAAGTGGTACGCCGCACAAGTAATTCCGCAGATTGACGCAGAGATTGCGAAAAAGGGCAATTTCTGGGTGGAAACTAATTAATATCCCACGTAGTGAAAGGGCTCAATCTCGGAAAGCTGCTGGGGGGTGAGAGCTTTGAATCCCGATGCTTCAATCACATCCCTGGCTGGCGCCGAGTCTTTAATCTCTAAAATAAAAACCGCATTTTTCCGACTTTCTATTACAAAGCCATAGCCGTTTTCAATATTAATATTTTCAGCGCAAAGCACCTGTAACAGTTTGTCAAGCCCCCCCGGACGATCCTCAATCAGCACCGCAATAACTTCTTTGAGTTCCACGGGGATGCCTTCTTTGCTCAGCGCTTTATGGCCCTGTTTGGGATTGTCTACGATAAGATTGACTAATCCGGAATCGCCAAAAGAAGTTATGGATGCAGACCGAATATTGATCTTTTTCCGGGCAAGGATTGACGTAATTTCAGCCAGGACGCAGGGTTTGTTTTCTGCGGGAATTGTCAGTTGATAGGCTTTCATCCAGAAAATATAGAAAAACAATCCGAGCGTGTCAATATAATTCGAGACAAGAATTAAAGATGAACGTCCAACATCGAACGTTGAACGTCGAATAATGATGTCGCTTCGCTCCGCAATTAAATTTCATTTGTTTTTAAAAATCCAATGTAAAACGTTAACGACTATTTTTTTTCTCTATCAGCATTAGCTGTTCAAAATTGGTTTTTTCATTCATCATTCGATGTTGGGCGTTCGATGTTGGACGTTCATCCTTTAGTATGTTCGATGTTCATTTTTTTTCAGCAAACCTTTCATAGTCCTTCCAGAGAAAAAAATGAGTTAGCGCTTATGGGGGGCGGCTACCAAGAAATTA
>Ga0315537_1004169_pt1 | contig 10585 bp, 11 predicted proteins | sample SalMarSW160270MG_FD_203091 | JGI IMG/M metagenome (GOLD analysis project Ga0315537, IMG submission 203091) | Salt marsh sediment microbial communities from the Plum Island Ecosystem LTER, Massachusetts, United States - Salt Marsh Sediment SW1602-70 ... | reverse complement strand
TATCAAGGACCATAAAGAAGCCCTACATAAGCTCCTAACAGAGAACTTTCAAATCATTAGAGCGTGACACCGACTTTCTATTCAGGATGGGTATACTACGGCCGTATCTTTGCAGCTCAAGCATAGACTGGGCCAACTTTTCAATTGTCACTTTACGACCATAGCGTTGGTGGCTGATATCGAAATTCTGACAGAAGATACAGCCTAAGTTGCAGCCGGCAAAAAAAATAGTGCCTGAGCCACCTCTGCCGACAAGGACACTTTCCTCACCAAAATGCGGCCCTACAGAACTAACTACCGGTAAACAACCGATGCCGCAAAAACCTAATTCGCCCTTACTGCGATAGACCTTGCACTTACGCGGACAAAGTATGCACGGATTCATCCGCTCCCATAACTGCTGAACAGTTTGGCTGAAAGAATCAAGGTCGCGCGAAGATGTCATATTCAAATCCTCGCTAAACCGTCGCCGTGCCGGCAACGGCTAAACAACCCCCAAATAAATTTGGGGGCGAAACAATTAAAATCACGATGTGTTCATTTAATAACAGAAGTATCAATCAGTAAGCAGCTCAGGTGTCACCATCCAATCAATCTGCCACTTATCTTCATCGCAGCGGCTCAGACAAACGATCCCGCCCTGCTTAAACGCTACTGTATTAGCTGATTCACAGCCGGTCAAAAGCAATGATGCGAGCTTATCGAGAAAAGGCAGGTGACCAACAATCATAATATCATCAGTAACAGAAGCAAGCTCAGCTCTTACCACGGCCACATCGTCAGTTGGTCCAAGACCCTGTCGCTCGGCGGGTGCAATATTGACATTGATAACTTTCGCCAAAACTTCGGCTGTTTGGACAGCCCGCCTCTTTCCGCTGTGCCACAAATAATCAACACACAAGTGCAAAGGCCCGATGAACTCCGCTATTTTCTGGATATCCCGCAGACCTTCCCCAGTCAGCAGTCTTTGTGGGTCCACCTCTTTGGGAACCGCTTTTGCATGTTGGACAAGGTATAGCTTCATTTTTAATCCGCCCTATGGAAAAATTTATTTAATCTATTATAGCACTATCCTTTAGCTTAACAATCATCTATACAGCTGCAGGTAATCCAAGCGACTTTTAATATTGTGCGAAAGTCAAATTTAAGGTATAATCCACTATTCACACAGAAGGTTAAAAATAATGACAAAAAACCTCCAATTGACAGAACAGGATATAGGTTTGGCGCATCCAATAAATCAGCAGGGTAAATCTAAAGAGATTCAATCACATATAGAGAACGAACAACATTCACTTGCGGCCCGCCTCGCAGCCAGCGAACATGCAGCCGCAACTGAGCTTGTTGACAGAAACTACCAGCAGATATATCTGTTTATGAGAAGGCTCGGACACAGTCGTCAAGTAAGCGAAGATTTGACACAGGAAACATTTTTAAAGGCATGGCACCATATAGGCCAGCTAAGAGACGATACGGCGCTAAGCAGCTGGCTGTACCGTATAGGCAGCAATGTCTCAAAATTGTATTGGCGAAAACATAAAAGCAGAGAAACAACCTGTAAAGAAATCCTCGACCAACCGGACGGCAGCACCGCACATTACAAAGTTGAATATTATGAGCAGTTGAACCGGTTGAAGATTGCTGTTGAAAGATTGCCCTTTAAACTCAGGCAGACAATTGTTCTACACTATATGCAACACCTAAGTATTGCCAAAGCCGCAGAAGTAACATGTATAAGGCAAGGTACTTTCAAAAGCAGACTTAACAGGGCATTAAAAATTCTAAGAAAGCACGTTTCTGAATAAGAGGTGGTCCGAGATGAAAATTGAGCAGTTAAAGAAAGCATTAAATGAACTTGCAAAGGCCACCGAGGAACCCGTGCGTCCAGGCCTTGCTGAGGATATAAAACACCACATCCCACACACGCTTAATCCACATAAACGTGGTATGGATACCATCAATATTATCATAGACTTAAGGATAAATAAGTTAGTAGCAGCGGCGATAATAATTACGACGATGATCTTGCTGGCGCACTTCTTCAGCGGGCGAGAAATACCGGGAGACAGCATATTTCAAGACAGCAAGATATTAGCAGCATATTTTCTACGAGGCAACGCTAATAACAGCGATTTATCAGCAGTCCGGTCAAAATATAAGCACTTACTTGAAAGAGGTGAGCAGGCAGTATATTATGGTGACAGAGTAAACCTGAATGATAGTAGAACCGTACTTCTACAATGGAAACTTCCCGATGGTAGCTATAGAGTAATTATGGGTGATTGGCAGGAAAAAACCGTCGACGCCGAGCAGCTAATAAAATTACTAAGCTATATGCTGCAAGAGAAATAATAAAATATAATTCCTGGCAAAAAAACACATATTGCTTGAAATCTGGCCGTCTTTTTGATACTATTTATTGATTAGACCAAAAATCAACAATAGAAGGAGTAATAAAATGAGTAAGAAGAGGGGTTTTACCCTCATAGAGCTTCTGGTGGTGATAGCTATTATCGCTCTATTGATGGCGATATTAATGCCGGCTCTAAATCGAGTAAAGAACCAGGCGAAAACAATCATGTGCCAGGCTCGATTGCGCGAGTGGGGACTTCTTTTCAAATTATATACAGATGACAATAATGGCTATTTCAATCGAGGTTGGGATGTAGGAGAGGCAGCGTTATGGATGAATGCCCTTCGGCCGTATTACAAAGACAACTGGGAAATGCTTCTATGCCCCACCGCCACCAAATTAATGGAAAATTCCTCCGACTGGGGTACCTTCAAGGCCGCCTCGCGTACTATTCAGACTCCCTATCGGGGAACGTACCAGTATATTTTTAGCTATAGCATAAATTCCTGGACCAATTATATGACTGCGGACCGCGGAGACCGTCCTTTAGAATGGTTTTGGAGAAATGTCAATAATGTTAAGGGCACAAATAATATACCGGTATTCGGTGACGCCACCTGGCATGATGCCTGGCCACTTGACACTGATCCCCCGTCGGAATATCCGGACGCCTACGGAATCGGTGATAGAGGCACAACAGGAGAAATAAATCATTTTTGTATTAACCGGCATAATGGATTTGTTAACCTTCTCTTTATGGATTGGACCGCCAGACGTGTGGGCCTTAAAGAATTATGGACGTTGAAATGGCATCGTGCGTTTGATACGGCGGGCCCATGGACCAAAGCTGGCAGTGCTCAGCCGAGCGACTGGCCGGCATGGCTCAGAGGTTTTAGGGATTACTAAAATAAAAATCTTATAGAAAAAGCCGGTTTACAAAACCGGCTTTTTCTATAGATACACGATTTTGGGTAATTTTTTTATCAGCCCAAAATAAAAGAGTACTTTTATGAACACACAACGTTGCAAAACCCTAATCTGTCATAAGGGATTTACCCCGTTAGAAATAAGGACTTTTAATTGGGAAAAACGAAGATTTCAAACAGGATTTACGCTAATAGAACTTCTCGTAGTAATCGCTATCATTGCGCTGTTGATGGGCATATTAATGCCCGCGTTACAGGGTGTGAAGAACCAGGCAAGAACGATAGCCTGCCAGGCAAACCTACGCGAATGGAGCCTTATCTGGTCGATGTATACCAATGATAACAATGGTTATTTTGATGTAGGTCTTGGAGGTGAGAGCGAAACGGGCAGAGACAGATGGACGTATACACTACGTGACTACTATAAAGACCCCAAGATGGGTTTATGCCCTACGGCCACAAAAACTTTAAGCGAAGGAGGCGTAAATCCATTCGCGGCCTGGGGCAAATTTACCGACGGTGCCTACGCCAGCTATGGAGAAAATGAGTGGCTTTGTAATCGAGGGGCTGGTGCTATTGGTGGCAACTTAGAGAACTACTGGAAGAAAATTGATGTTAGACCTGCTGAAAATATACCGATTTTTCTTGATTGCTTTTGGTATGATGTTTGGCCGTTCGATATTGATCGACCTCCAGATTATGATGGATCTAAGGAAGGTTTCACTGGTAGTAATGAAATGAGACGTGTCTGTCTTAACCGACACAAAGCAGCGGTAAATTGCGCTTTCCTGGATTGGTCTGTCAGAAAGGTAGGACTTAAAGAGCTGTGGACATTTAAATGGCATCGTAATTTCGATGTAAACGGTATGTGGACCATAGCCGGTGGTGTCCTGCCGAGCGACTGGCCTGAATGGATGAGAGGTTTTAAAGATTACTAAGAGTAAGAGACAACCAATACAAAAAGGCTGGTCTCCTCTGCTCCAGCCTTTTTATTAATTCACTGTCAAGAGCAACACGGTCCCATATTCATTAGGCATAAACCCAAGCTCGAGAGACGCAGGACTAATAAATAATGGCGGTTGCTTCTTCTATTTTATTGATAACAATGGCGATATCTGAAAAGTCGGATATATACCCATCGAATCCCTTCTTCAATAACGCAACTCGTTCAGAATCATTTAGATAATTTGTAAGAGCTATAACTTTGATGGTTTGTAAATCCTCATCAGCACGAACACTTTTGCAAATGCTTGTTGCATCTATATCCTCGGCCAAGAAGTTTACCAGTAAAACATGCGGTACAAATTTCTGAACGGTCGCACCGGTTTCAAAATTGCTCCGAACGGTTTGTACTTCATAACCGGCTTTGATTTTCAAAGCTTCGGCTAAAGCCGAAGACACCTCCTCGTTACTATCCACTATCAGGACCCGGATTTTGCCAACCGGTAGTCCCGCCGTCGGCATATTATGCGCCTTCATAAAGCGGATTAGCTCACTCAGTGGTATTCTGCGGTCCTTACTGCCGGGTATGCGATAGCCCTTCAGTTGGCCTGTGTCAAACCACTTGGATACCGTTCGAGGAGCAACGTTACAAATCTTAGCTACATCACCCGTCGTCAGTACATTTTTTCCTTTTGCCATTTCTTTCAGCCCCGTCAGTTATCAGCCTTAGGCGGATTCTCACCGTATCTACGTATCTACTTCGGCCTGAAATCAAAAGTCGTTTAACGCAAAGAACCGGAATTCTCGCATTTATGTTAATAAACGACTATTTTTGATGTGTCACGTCCTATAAGTACAAAGACAGAAGAGTGCCTAAAATTTGAAATGACTAAAGTGCCTAAAATTATGAATTATAACTTTAGCTCACTTTAGGCACTTTAGCTCGCTTTAGGCTCACTCTCCTCTTTGATTATCCAAAAGTAAGAACTGCAAAGCTCTGAAAAAATCTTTGCTTCATTAATTACAGTCTGTACAATTCAGAACCGAAGATTATTTTGATAACTTTTGATGAGGAATTTTATCATGCTGATATATTTATCTCGACCAGACATTACTGAAACAGAAATCGAAGCGGTTCGTGCGGTGCTTTGCAGCCCGGATCTTTCGCTTGGCCCAAAAGTGGCGGAATTTGAACAGGTCTTTACCGATTACATAGGCGTAAAACATGCAGTGGCTGTTAATAGCGGCACCAGCGGTTTATTTTTGTGCATGTTGGCACTGGAAATCGGCCAGGGCGATGAGGTTATTACAACGCCATTTACCTTCATTGCTTCTGCGACTTCTATTATGATGGCCGGTGCCAAACCGGTCTTTGTTGATATTGACCCGGTTAGTCTGAACATCGATCCTGCAAAAATTGAATCCAGGATTACTGACAAAACAAAAGCTATCCTGCCGGTAGAGGTTTTCGGCAATCCAGCCGGTTTCGATAAAATCTGTCAAATTGCACAACAACATAATCTGAAGGTTATCGAAGACAGTTGCGAGGCACTCGGCTCTACGCTCAATGGAAAAAAGGCCGGCACATTCGGCACAATGAGTGTCTTTGGCTTTTATCCTAATAAGCAAATAACCACCGGCGAGGGCGGAATGATTTTGACTGACGATGACGAATTAGCTGCTTTATGTATGTCGTTTCGCAACCAGGGAAGGGACAAGAACGATAGTTGGCTATGTCACAAACGCTTAGGCTATAACTATCGACTTAGTGACATCAATTGCGCACTTGGCATCGCTCAGCTTTCAAGAATCGAGCAAATCAAGGCCAAACGCCGACAGGCTGCACAATGGTATCAGGAAATGCTTGCAGATGATGACAGATTGATAGTTCCCACTGAGCAGAATGGCTGCGATATAAGCTGGTTCGTATTTGTTGTTCGGCTTGTGGATGAATTCTCTGCTCAGCAGCGCGACAAGATTTTAGAAGAAATGAAAAACAGGGAAATTCAAGTCGGAAATTACTTTCCACCAGTACATCTACAGCCGTTAATGGTCGAGCAGTTCGGCTGTAAACCTGGCGATTTTCCCATCACCGAATCCGTCAGTGATCGTACAATCGCCCTGCCATTTTACAACGACCTGACCAAAGACCAAATCACAACTGTCTGTAAGACATTAAAAGAAATTCTCGATAAAGAACTATCTACAGTATCTTGTACCTCGTGAAACGTTACTCGCTGTTCGTATCTCGTATCCCCTTGATCTTGGTACTTCTTTATTCCGTCTCCTGTCTTCTGATTTCTGTCCTCTTTAATCCGGTGTGTGAATTATCTTCCTCTCAGCCACTGTTGGCAGAAGAGCATTAGGTCACTGATTCCGATGACGTTATTTTTATCCAAATCGGCTGGAGTATTAGCAATTTCCGGAATCCGCCAAACATTTGCTAAGAAGCTGAAGTCTTCCAGTCCTACACTATCCGGACAAAGCCAATCAGCCGTTGGAATACTGGGCCGGAGAGGCCGAAGCAAAAGCGAAAAGAAAAATAAGGACTATCCAGCTCGTGCTACGTCCTGATAAATCGGGACTTCGCAGAGTTGTAAAAGTAAAACCAGACTTATACATTTCCTGCCCTCCTAAGGAAAACAAACCTTTTTACCCTTCTGAATTTATGAGAGTCACTAATAATATCCACTTGGATGTTCCGCTCTGCCTGATAGCAGAATACACAATCTACATTGAAAAATCAATGTTTTTCTAACCTCGATTTAAGATCAAAATGTGAGTGGTTATTTACGCCAGTTCTTTTATAGATTTGGGGCCGATAAAATAAACCGCACCTTGTGAATAACATAACAGAGATATAGCATTTTATTTGCTATTTTGCGTTTGGCAACTATGGTTTTTTATCCTAAATATATAGTAGAGACGCATGCAAGGAACGGCTGGGGGGAATGACCGATGCTACTCTGCGAAGCAGCGCTACGGCCGCCGATGCTTCAAAGCTATGGCGACGAAGCGAGGGCGGGTTCGTCCTTCGTAGTAGATACTACGGAGAATGGATCGCTGTGAAGCACGAGTAAAAACCGCTGTATTAATCGGGGGGAGTTAATGAGAGGCCTTGTTACCAAACTCGTATCTGTTCTGATAATCTATTTCGCAGGTTTTGCTACAGCAATCTATATGCTGGCACCTGTGCCTAAAAGTCAGGCTCGACAGTCTCACAAGAAAGGCTTTGTATATTCAGCTCTCAAGTCGGACGAATTTGCAAAATCTTTCAACCAGAGTATGCACAAGTATGTTGATCTCGGCAAGAACGCTGCCTTTGATGCAGGTAAATTTATAAAGCAAAAGCTAAATGAAAAATAGTTCCAAGCCGGAGGGCTAAACAGAAACATATAATTTGATTGTTCGGAGGGGTGGTCATGTAGTAGTCCCGATTTATCGGGATTGGCCGTGGGTCTGACAGAACCCACGGCCAATTTTTTGCGCTGTGCAAAAAACGCTGCCTGCAAAATATAAAACAGCGTAAGTTAATAACAAAAGAAATTAGTTGTTATTCGATTTCACGGGGTAAGCCATTTTTTCTTTCTGAAAATTGATAATTCGTTCAATGCTCCAAGATGTGCTCATTTTCTTTTCTTTCCGTCTTTCGCAGATTATGCCAGCCAACTCCGGAGTTCACCTGCTCGGCGTAATCCACATCTATTGCAGTGCCTTGTTATGCAATTTACTTCACTTCCCGCAACTTCTGACTGCTGCCTGGATAACGAATCCAGCATTCATTCCTGCGGTGAGATTGATTGCCTCGTTTATGACCTGATCGGAAATACCTGCTTGTTTGGCTGTTTTCACCCGCGCAGCGGTGCAGTCAGGACAGCCTTTAGTTGTAGCCACCGCCAAACCGATCAGGTGTCTTTCTCTCTCGGTTAGCTCACCATTAAAATGACCACCAAACACTGGGTCACCTGCATCTGTCTGAGCCTGAATCAAAGAGAAATCAGTATACTTCATGTTTTGTCCTTTCTTTTACATAATGCCGGAATTCACCGGCTTAGCGAAGCTACGTCGGGTAGAGCGATTGGTTATCTTTCCTTCTTTTCTTCTGTTTATATCTCGAAGATTGAACCCATCCTGCAGCAGCGATTTGTCCCATCATGCGTATCACGCGCTGGGAGCTTATTGAGGTCAATTTCCATGTTTAACTTTCCCTTTCCTTCCCGGCTACAGCTTCCACCGCAGGCGAGAGCGTTTCGCAGAGACGAGCAGGAAGATAACGATTTAAATCAGCGGCGCGACGCAAGGAGCATCCGCTTGAGCGACAGGTTACGTGAGATTCAGTGATAAAAGTGATCCCACGGATAACCTTCTTGCCTTTTCTGTAGTAGATCACCATTGAAATCATACCCGAGGTAAGTTACGAGCCCCATTCGTGCTGGATCTATCTCAACTTCTTTTCCTTCCCACCTTCTATGGTAGTACCTGGCAATAGTGAAACTTACAAAGTCAGCCACTTCCAGACCCGGGAAAGAAGCTGGAGGAACGAACTTCGGTTCGGGTATTTCGATGCCTTTCGATAAAAAGCCATAAAGAAGGGAATACTGGCTGCTCTTGAAAGTATCTCTCGCCCAACTATGTGTTATTTCATTTGCTTTCGACTCTTTCTCTGAATCAAAAAATATGCACGGCTGAGTATTCTTTGTTGTCCATTCATCTATCGCGCTCAATACAAGCATAATATATGCTTCGTTTCTCAAAGCGTCTTGGCGGAACATACCCACTGAGTTGCCCTGACCAGTCGTTAAAGCAATATTGTAAATAAAAAGATTACTTTCCTTTATCAAAGTAAGAAGATCATCAACGAAACCAATCACATCTTTAAAGCTCAAAGACTGGTAAACAGGATGTTTTCCTCTGCTGCTGCCAGCCCACATATATTTCATGTGAATCTTCCATCTATCTGCGGAGATTGAAGGAAGTAAACTTTGTTTTAAGGCTTTAACCTTCATTTCGAACTTAGGAAGCAAGCTCTGGTCGGCGCCAACAAGGGAATAAATATATACTTTATTGCCTTTATATTCTCTTTCCGCATCATCGCCAAAAAGAGAGCCTTTTGTCCTCATTTTATTAATGGGCAAGTTTATCATTACATTGGCTTTACAGTTTGGGCATTCCTGTGGAACTTGCTGCAAAATCCATCGCTTGGGTCCTGTGTACTCAACTCCTTTGGTTTCAAATCTCGGCTTCACAGGAGCCATAGATGTTTCGTGTTTTTTGAACCAGTCAGGCGAAAAGATTATTCTGCAAAACGGGCAGGTTATCGTAATGCTTGATAGATCTTCTGGTAGGTGCCTCAGTGGCACAGATAGGCGATCAAATTCAAACTGCTGACGCTTGGTCTTCCCATGCTGAATTATGAAGGTTTTAGGCCTCCTATCTCTTCCTTCAACCATGGCAGTTCACCTTTTAACAACATAACTATGTATTATATGGTTCTATATAAGACGCCTGATTGTCCGTATAATATCCCGATGAATCAGATGCTATCCGCAATCAAAGTAGCCCTTTCCCATTGAGCCGTCAATTTAATTTTCGCCTTAATAAAAGTGATATTTTTCGTTTACGAAAAAGTAAATTTTTCCGCCAGATTTAAGTTTCCACACTCCAAAAACCGGGTGCGCATCATGTTTGTTGATAATACACAGCATGGCGGGCGCCAGTTGGCGTTACCACTAAGCCATAGGCTTACAAGAACCGTTGTTATCCGCCCGTTATAGGTTGGTCACTCTTTGTCACCTCGACCGAGGCCGACTGACCGAGTGGAGAGGTCTGCCTTCAAAGTAGATTCCTCCGCTTCGGCCCACCAGAGGTGTGCCTTCGGTCGGAATGACATGGGGCTCCAATGCAGTCAGGCTGCGAGTTTTACATATAATCTTGATTCGCACAAAAAGACCTATTCCGGTTACAAAAAAATAAAAAAGGCCGAGCGGTAAAGCTCGGCCTCACTGTTGCAATAAACCCGATACTATTGGCTTTCAATTCTGATATGAGCTATCCACATACTCCTCTGCAGGAACCAGGCTGATTGACTTTCTGTCTTTATCTACGTGGATTGCTCTGTTTAGCTTACGGCTACCAACTATCATCACTATTATAAATGCGCAACAGAATAAAACGCGGCAAAAAATATCAAAAATTAACCCGCCAGAGGCGGATAAAAATGGAAAAAACAAAATGACGTATTAAAATGCAAAATGTAATTGTCATCTCTGAAAGCGTGCCTGTTGTCAAGTTGGCGTAATGGTTAATTTCATTTTTTTACCTTCCTTGTTTCATTCGTCTGTCGCTTGGTTTCGCCAAATATCTG
>Ga0315537_1004167_pt1 | contig 10589 bp, 10 predicted proteins | sample SalMarSW160270MG_FD_203091 | JGI IMG/M metagenome (GOLD analysis project Ga0315537, IMG submission 203091) | Salt marsh sediment microbial communities from the Plum Island Ecosystem LTER, Massachusetts, United States - Salt Marsh Sediment SW1602-70 ... | reverse complement strand
CTTTTCTGCGCTGCGGCACAGGTTCTGCCATTGCACCTGAGCGCCATGTTCATGCCGGCGTAGCCGGCGCCCATGGAGCACAGCGCGCCGAACAGGAAGGCCACGCTCACCATCCATCCCAGGGCGGGAACAATGGCCAGGATAACCGCCACTACTGCCACTACCACCGCCAGCGTGCGGTATTCCCTGCCTATGAATGCCAGCCCCCCTTCTCTAATGGCGCTGGAGATCTCTCTGATTCTCTCCGAGCCCTCGTCCTGTCTCAGCACATACCGTACGAAAAACCCGACTACCCCCGCACCTACCAGTCCCACGACTACGCAAATCCACATGAGGTCCATGCTGCTTTACCCTCCTCTCGCTAACAAAAAAGGGACGCTCGCAGTAGCGCCCTTTGTTTCTTACTCGGTGGAACAGTCATCCTGGGGCACTAAGTCTAATACACTGGTCGGTCGCCGTCAACGCTCCTTCCTTTTGTCATTGCGAGGCGCGCCAGCGCCGTGGCAATCCCCACCCCCGAGATTGCCGCGCCTTCGGCTCGCAATGACGACCACCGACGTTATTGTGCCCTCTTTTTGTCATTGCGAGGCGCGCCAGCGCCGTGGCAATCCCCACCCCCTCGCCCTTCGTGTCTCTAGGCGATGCCATCGCAGAGCGACTCTATCCTCTCCGCCAGCCGCCGCACCGCCCCCCTGATATCCTCTCTGCCCAGCGCGGCACTGACCACCGCCACGGAAGCGGCGCCCGCGGCCAGCACCTGGCCGATATTGTCCTCATTGATGCCGCCGATGGCCACCAGAGGAGTGTTCACCGCCTCCCTCACCTGTTTGAGCCTTTCTATCCCCACCACTATGGCCCCCTCTTTCGTGCTTGTGGGAAACATGGAGCCGACGGCAATATAGTCCGCTCCTTCATCCCTCGCCTTCAGCGCTTCAGCTACTGTGTTGACCGAGCAGCCGGCTATCTTGTCTATCGGCATTTGTCTTCGGACTACGGGCAAGGGCAGGTCCTTCTGTCCTGTGTGGACTCCATCCGCATCAGCCGCCACCGCCAGGTCGGGGTAGTCGTTTACTATGAGCAGGACCTCTGACTCATGGCACAGCGCCTTGACTGCCTGCGCTGTAGCCAGCAGCTCACTCTTGCTGCTCTGTTTGTCTCTGATCTGGATAACCCTGGCCCCGCCTTCTACGACCTGCCTGGCAGCCTCCACGATGTCCCTGCCGGCCAGGGCTTGCCTGTCCAGAACAACGTAGAGTCCGCTCAGCCGCCTTGTCTTGTCCTGTCGCAGCACTCTGGAGGCGAGGCTCCTCTCGAGCGTGTACAGGCTGAATCGCAGCTCCTCGAATCTGGCTGCATTCAGCCTGGAGTGGAGTTCTGGCAGCTTGGCCAGCTCGGCGATTACCCGCAGCGACTCCTCGGCCCTTTTCGCATTGGCCGTGACCAGCCCGGCCAGGTCCTGCTCGGCCTCACCTGGAAGCTCTGCGCCTACGTCGCCCTCTGAGTTCCTTTGAGACAGAAGCTGCACGCCCAGCGCCTTGGCCTCCCATGCCAGGCTATGGCGCGCCGCCTTCAGCTGCTGGCTCAGCGCGGCGTCGTTGAGCAGGAATCGGGCGACATCTTCCAGGAAACGCAGGCCCTCGGATGCCCGGTTGAGGTTGGCGTCGATGATGCGCATGACCTGAGCAGGCATAGCTAATCAGATTCTAGCACAATCCCTACTGCCCCTCCATCAATTCTGGACCCACAAAGACAGCGGGCAACGACTAGCGTTGCCCGCTGTTGTACGGCCAAAACAGAGCCCAGTACTCAGTTCTGGCGAGCTGCTATTCCTAGTCTTCCCACTTGCCCCCGGCGCGCTTCCACCGGGAAAAGCACCACGACAGCCCGCCGATGAATACCACCCACATGATGACCGCAGTTATGATCGCTCCTGATTCCATTTGCGCTTCACCTCCGAATTATCGCTCGCCCTAGTCGGAACCCCTGGTCTTGCAGCCCTGCATTACGAAGCTCAAGATCAGCGTGCCTATCAGGACCCACCACATCACGTTGCTGGCCCATCTGGGGTAGCCTCCGTAGGAGGCGGGTATGTCGCTCAGGAAGCCTCCCTGGATGACGACGAAGAGTAGGCCCACCGGCACCACAATCTTAAGCAGCCAATCAAACCAGGCTCCAACCTTGAAGTCCGAGGTCTCGTTGATGTGCTCTCTCAGCTTGCTGGCCGGAAGTACCCAGCCCACGACCAGAGAACCCAGTGCTCCGGTTATCAGCAGGCCGTAGAAGGCTACCGCCCTGTCCAGGATGTCCGGCCCCCAGTAGAGGCCGCCGGGTGTGGTGAACAGAATTCCTATGACGAAAGCCACAATGCAAACGCCCAGCGTGGTCTTCGTCCTGCCCCACCCGAACTTGTCCATCAGCGGGGCAACCACTCCGCCGTAGGTGAGGAAGTATAGCGAGGACAGGCCCAGCAGGAACAGGGCCACGAAGAAGATGACCCCGAAGAAGGCGTTTGCTCCCGGCAGCATGGATATCGCCACCGGGTAGCTTACGAAGGCCAGGCCCACGCTCGATGTGCTGACTTCGCCAACCGGGACGGACAGAGCCTCCATCAGAAAGCCGACGACGCTGAACACGGCGAAGCCGGCAAAGAAACTGGTGGCGCAGTTGCCCAGAGATGTTATCACCGCGTTGTTGTTGATATCACCCTTCTTGGTGACAAAGCTCCCGTAGGCGATCATTCCCGCCATCCCCAGCGATAGCGTGAATGCAATCTGGCTGAAAGCGGCGAACCACACTCCACGGGTGGCTAGCTGGCTCAGGTCTGTAGACAGGTAGTAGTTGAGCCCGTCTATCGCCCCCGGCAGTGTGATGCCTCTTATCACCAGGACGACCAGGAAGGCCCAGGCGATAATCATGGCGTACTGCGATACCGGCCCGATTACCTTGGTCCCCTTGAACGTCACCAGGAACGTCACCACCCACACGATGACCAGGCATATCACCAGCGCTATCACCGGCGCCCCGATCTCGGCTGGTCCGCCGGAGAGATGTAGCACGTCTCCGAAGAAGAACCCGCCGGCCGCTTCGGCTCCGGCCTTGCCCACGCCCCAAGCCATCGTGGCCGAACCCGCGATGTAGCGCACGGCCCAGGCCAGGACCACGCTGTAGTAGGTGATGATGCCGAAGGCAATCCAGCACGGCCACCATCCCAGCCATTCCCACCTCTTCCCTATCCCGGCAAACGCCCCCGGCGCGCTGCTGCGGAAATAGCGCCCTATGCCGAACTCCATCATCAGCCAGGGAATCCCCAGCACGATGAGGCCGATCATCCAGGCTATGAGGAACGCCCCGCCGCCGTACGTGTGAGCCAGGTGAGGGAACCGCCAGATGTTACCCAGCCCTATCGCGGACCCCAGTGCCGCAAATAGGAAATAGCCCCGCTTCCCCCAGGTCTCTCTTTCCATGTTTCACCCTCCTTGTACTTTAGTTTCCTTGGAGCCTGTGATAACTCTACCAAAAACTACGCTATGGGAGAGCACCGGTTTGGGAACCTGCCCGCTCCTCCTCTCGTTACTGAAAGCAGCACAGGACCTCTCGGAGATTAACCCCGACCAAAGCCCTGTCTAAGTTTAGGCTGGCCCTATCTGAGTTGTCAATAGTTTTCGCAAAAAAAATCGCCTTTCCTTTATATCCGCCCCTTATCTTTCATTGCACTTATCACCCTCTGCCTGGCCAGCCTTTCAGCGGCCTCGCGGGGATATATCTTCTCCTCATAGGCCATGTCCAGAACGGCCTTCACATTCTCGGCGATCCTGGTCCTTATTGTCTGGAAGGCCTGCTCGATACTGCCCCTTTCGGCTTCTATGGCTCCAGCAGTTACACCGCCTCCGTTGGCAATGAAGTCAGGGACCACAACGACGCCTCGGTCCGCAAGGTACTTCTCCGCCTCAACCGTCACCGGGATATTGGCCGCCTCAACCACCATCCGGGCTTTGACATCCTTGACGTTCTCCATGGTAATGACGTCAGGCCTCGCTCCCGGTATCAGGATGTCCACGTCCATTCTGAATAGCTCCGCTCCGCTCATCCTCTGACCGCCCTTGTATTCCCTGTTCCACAGCTTGCTCATCCGGCAGCTTTCCGGCTCGACCGTGGCAAGTGCATTGTAGTCCAGGCCGTCTGGATTGCAGATGCCGCCATTGATGTCGGATACCGCCACCACCTTCGCGCCTTTGTCTGCCAGGAAACGGAATGCGGCCTGCCCCACCGCCCCGAAGCCTTCTATGGCGGCAGTGGCCCCCTTCAGGCTCAGGTTGATGTACCCCGCCGCCACTTCGGCTGCCTCGGCCACCCCGTAGCCCGTCACCCCCACCTCATCCACGGCAAAGCCTCCGAGCTCTCGGGGCAAGCCGATGGCACGGCCGATCTCATCAAGTATTATGGCCATGCAGTGCTCGTTCGTTCCCATGTCGGGGCCGGGGATGTAGTCTGTGTGGGGTCGCAGGAACCTGGCGTAGGCCCTGATGATCTCGTCCTTGTTTGCCATCCCGGGGTCGCCCCTGATCGCCCCTTTAGCTCCACCATAGGGGATCCCTGCTGCGGAGTTCTTCAGCGTCATCGATCTGGCCAGCCGGAACACCTCCTCGGTGGTGACGTCGGGGGCCATTCTTATGCCGCCGAAGCCCGGTCCCAGGGCGGTGTTGTCCACCACCAGAATCCCCTGCAGCTTGAGCCTGGGGTCGTAGAAATGCAGCACTTTCTCCGGGCCCAACTCGTCAGCATATCCGAAAATCTCCTCTTCAGCACCCATCGGTCGCCTCCTTTTACATAATACTCTGCCTTGTCAGTGTGTCGTCCCCACACCGTCGCCGTTCCTCTTCCCCGTGTTCTATGCTGGACCTCCTCGCAGCGCTCCCGAAAATGGAAAAACTGGGAAAACTCCCAGTTTCTCTTTGGTATTCAGTTCCGTGGCGCAACCTGCCCTTCTTCTCGCCTCTTGACCGGAGAAGGGCTCTCTTCCCCAGCATCACCTCTAACACTAGACTAGAATGGTCGGCTTGTCAAAGGCGTACACCTCTGGTTGTCAAGGTGTCATTGTGGATGGGGTATATTCATCCCGGTCATTCGAATAGGCCGCTACGGAGCAGAAGGCCGATGTGCTCTGTCAGCGGCACGGCAATGCGTCTACGAGACTCGTATATCGTATTGACAGTGCAGAGTACCGTGAAATAGAATTGTCGCTTGGCTATGTCTGTATACGAGCCTCGTAGACAAGCAAGCTAAGGAGATGCAGCATGATGCTATCAGAAGTCGAGAAGAGCCAGATCATTGACCGGGTCTCGAAGAAGGCAGGAGACAACGAGGAGATCTCTATTAGTTGTGCTCAAGGCACACTTACTGCTTTGCAGGAGGAGTTCAACTTGCCTGGCGGAGAGGACATGGTGAAGGCAGCGTCGTTCATGCCCGGCATTGCCAGTAGAGATGAAACCTGCGGAGCCGTCGTTGCCGGGCTAATGGCGCTGGGCATGGTATTGGGTAGAGGTAGACTGTCAGACCCCAGCTACAATACTCCAGAGGGTAAGGCCAGGTTCTTCAAGAGCAGGGAGAGGGCATACAGGTTCTGCGAAGAGTTCAAACGAGAGATTGGCAGCACGATGTGCGGTGATATACGCCTCAAAATATTTGGCAGAAGATATGACACGTTCAAGCCAGAAGAGTTTGATCAGCTTGTTGCCGACGGCGCGCAGAAGAAGTGCCGCGTCCCTCCTGAAGCAGCAGCCAGAATTGCCGCCAGAATAATACTGGAGGCGCAGGAGGAGGATGCACGAACTTAGAACAGGAAACCCCTGAAACAGCTAAGAAAAGGTGAAGGATGCTGCACATTCGTCGGGGGGTATATTGAAAATGCTATCTGAGAGCGCGCGAGAGAGAATTCTGGACCGAGTGTCAAAGAAGGCAGGAGATAATGAAGAGCTTTCCATTAGCTGTGCCCAGGGCACTCTAACTGCTCTTCAGGAGGAGTTCAACCTTGGCGGGGGCACGGACGTTCTGAAAGCCGCGACTTTCATGCCGGGTGTGGCGAGCAGGAAGGAGACGTGCGGCGCCTTTCTCGGGGGACTTATGGCGCTCGGGCTCGTGTTCGGCAGGGACAAGCTGTATGACCCCAGCTATAGAGAGCCGGCGACGGTAAAGGAATATGCAGCGAGAAAGAAGAGAACGGCCTGGAAGTTCTGCGAGGAGCTTAAGAAGGAGCTCGGAAGTACACAGTGCCGGGATATCCATACCAGGTTAATGGGCAGAGAATACGAGTTCATGAATCCAGAGGATTTCCAGCAATTCCTTAAGGACGGCGGGTCAAAGCAGTGCCGTGTTCCTCCTGAGAAGGCAGCTCGGATTGCCGCCGGGATAATACTAGAAGAGCTAGGCGAGGACGCCGGCGCTTGAATCGGGAATTGCAGGGCGGCCAAAGAAAGAAATGTGGACGCATAACCTGAATAACAGGGGAGGTGAAAAACGAGATAGACGGATCAAGTATTTGGTTGACTGTATCGGGCTAATTTGATTTTTGCAAGGAGGTAACTGATTTGAGAACCAAGAGACTGCCGATGTTGTTTGTTTGTGTCTTGCTCGCTGTCGCATTGGCCACGCCACTTGTGGCAGGTTGTGCCAGTGAGCCGGAAGGGCCGACGAACACCTACCACTGGCGAATGGGGCAGGTAAGAGGACCCGAGGAGCCGGGCACCAAGTTGTATGAGGATTTCGCCCAGATGGTCGAGGAAGGAAGCGATGGTCGCATTAAGATCGACGTGTATCCTGCCTGCCAGTTGGGCGACTGGACGGAGATGTTCGAGATGTGCATGGTGGGCACGATGGAGATCGGGCTCACTCCCGCAGTCGATTCCTACGACGCCAGGCTCGGGATTGACTTCGCCCCCTATCGCTTCTTCACCTGGGATCAAGCCAGAGAGGCCTATCAGGCCGGCGGTTGGATGATCGAGATTCTGGAACCCTTGTATGAAGAGAACGACATCAAGCTGCTGGGCTATGCTCTGGAGGGCTTCACCGGACTCTCGCTCAATGATTGCCCCGGTGTCCTGCCGCCTGAGCACAGCGGTATCAAGATCCGCACGGTCCCCATAGCCTCTTGGGAGGCTGCGTGGGAGGCATTGGGTTACGTGCCCACCGCGATTCCGTACGCCGAGATCTACACTTCTATTCAGACTGGCGTGGTGGAGGGACAGGCTGGCGGAGGGACCCAGCAGTTGTACCATTTGGTGGCGGACATCCAGGGTTGCTGGCTCCAGACCAACGACTGGATGGATAACAGTCCCACGGGTATCAACCTCGACCTGTGGAACTCGCTTGACCCTGCTGACCAGAAGCTGTTGATGGACACGATGGACGAGTTGCTGTGGGGTCCTGATGGATTCAACTACAAGGCTGAGGAACTTGAAAGTGTGTGGTTGCAGAAGGCCGAGGATGAATACGGAATCCAGAACATGGTGATTGATGAGGCCCAGTTGGCACTGTGCGCCAAGGCGGCCCGCGAGGCATCTTGGCCTGGGCTGGAGACGGATCTCGGCCCAGAGCTGTACCAGTTGATGGTGGACAACAGCCCTGCGAGCTGAGCGTAGACTAGATTCTGCGGTAAAATCTACAAGTGAACCGGGGCGAGATGTCCCCGGTTCATTTGTGGGCGCTGGCAGAATGAGGAGCAGTACTATAATGATCAGAAGAGAGCTTGGGTTGGGAGCCTGGCAGTGGTTGGGCCGCATTCAGCAGCATGTAGTTGTTGCATCTATGGTTCTTTGCCTCGGCGCGGTTCTCATCCAGGTGGTCTTGCGCACCGCTATCAGGACTTCGCTGTTTGGCAGCCCGGAGATAGCCATCATGAGCGCTTGGTGGCTATACCTGATCGGTGCCTCTACCGGGGCCTGGGAGCGCTCGCACATCAAGGCGGAGGTTCTCCACGTGGCCTTCCAGAAGAATGCCCGCAGGCTGGCGCTCGTCAGGGTGATATCCGACAGCCTTACGGTGTTTCTGTCCATCGTGGCTACTCATTGGGCGTTCATCTACTTCATTAGGGCGTTTGAAATAGGACGGCGGTCCTTCTACTTGAGAATTCCATGGACCTATGCTCAGGTCAGCCTTGCCATCGGCTTCGTCCTCATGTCTTTCTACTTCCTCGTTGAGCTGGCCGACCACGTACTGCAGCTTCGAGGAAAACGCCCTATCGAACCATACTTAAAGGAGGTGGCGTAGCAGTGGCGATAGCCTTAGATATCGTCATCCTGGTAGGTCTTCTGGTGATGGGTGTGCCCATTCCTCTGTGCTTCACAGGAGCTATAATGTACCTGGGACTCAGCACCGGAATGGACATGGGGCAAATGATGTCTTCGGGTGTGCACTCCTTGAGTTCGCTAACCTTGCTGGCGGTTCCCGCCTTTATCCTGGCCGGTGGCCTGATGAATGCGTCGGGCATCGCGGAGCGTCTGGTTCGATTCGCTGAGGCCCTGGTGGGGTCCATTAAAGGCGGTCTGGGGATGGTTGGGGTGATTGCCTGCGCCATCGTTGGGGCCATTGCGGGCACGTGCTCCGCGGCGGTGGCTGCCATGGGCACCGTCCTTATCCCCAAGATGGTTGAGCGGGGCTATGATAGAGGCTACTCTACCGCTCTTATAGCCTCTGCCTCAGTGCTGGGGCAGCTTATTCCCCCGAGCCTTCCCATGATACTCTTCGGATACGCTCTCGAGTTGTCAGTGGCCGCTTGTTTCCTGTCTACGATAGGGCCGGGCATAATCCTCATAATAACACACGTCATCATCAATTGGGTGATGGTCGGGAGGATGCCTTCCGTCACCAATCCACCCAGCACTACGAGGAGCGATTACTTTCGAGAGATAGGCCGCGCTACGTACAAGGGCAGCTGGGCTCTGATAATGCCCGTGATCATTCTGGGCAGCATTTACGGCGGCATCGCCATCCCCACCGAGGCGGCCACAGTCGCCTGCCTCTACGCTATACTCGTCGGCCTCTTTGTCTACAAGGGTCTGACTTTGAGAAAGCTGTACGGCACCCTTCTGAGCATGGGCGTGACTACTGCTGTGGTCATCCTGATGGTCTACTTCGTGATGATCCTCGGCCGTCTGTACACCTACGAGAACGTACCTCAGCAGCTCTCTGCGGGGATGATGGCCGTGTCAACGAACTACTATGTAATCCTGGCGATGGTCAACGTATTCTTGATCCTGCTTGGCATGATTATGGATGATTCCAGCGGCACCCTGCTGGCTGCACCACTGCTGTGGCCCATTCTGCGGGATGTGGGAGTTAACCCCTACCATTTCGCGGCGATAATGGGCACCAACCTCGGCCTGGGCAACATCACTCCACCTTGTGCCCCTATTCTCTATCTGGCCGGGCGTATCGGAGGTGTTCCTCTGGAGAGGATGATCAAGCCAGCGCTGATCTTCATGATTCTGGGTACGATACCGGTTGTGATTGTCGCTACCTATTGGCCGGACCTCTCACTCTGGCTACCAAGGTTGCTCATGCCGGACATTGTGCACTAGGTAGCGAGGACGCCGCCAAAAGTGCTAGAGTCAGGACATAAATGTGAACGACTTGAACGTCAATGAAGAAGGAGGTCACTACAACGGATCGATAAGGAAGGCTCAACATCAAGCGGGCAACTCAGGCTATTCGCGTTGGAAAATCACTCTAGGAGGGTAACAATGAAGAAACAAGCTGTCAGTACCACTAAGGCCGCGGCGCCCAAGGCGCCATACTCGCAGGGCATTATCTACGGCGACATGTTGTTTGTATCCGGCGCCGGCCCCATAGACCCCAAGACGCAGGAATTCATCTCCGGAACGCTGGAAGAGGAAGCGAGGGCCACCCTGAACAATGTGAAGGCTATCATCGAGGATGCGGGGTTCTCTATGGAGAATGTCCTCAAGGTCACCGTCTTCCTGGCCGACTTTGATGATTTCAGCAGGTTCAACGAGGTCTACAAGGAGTACTTCCCTCAGCCGTTCCCGGCGAGGAGTGCTCTTCAGGCGGGGAGACTGGGCTTCGGAATCAAGTGCGAGGTGGAGGCTATCGTCGGAAGATAGCCGGGTTGGTGCAGGTAGATAGCGAAGAAATTAGAAGCTGTCGGCGGATAACCGAGGCCCAAATGATTGCCCGGTTATCTGAGAGGCTTTGCCGGCCCTGGGGGAAGGGATGAGCTCTTCCCCCTTCTCTTTCGGCCAAGGCCTCGCAGCGAGCCTCCACAAGATATAGTTATGCAGCACGAGGAGCGGTGGACGGGCGAAATGGTTTCTGCCAGCTCCGGCCAGTATAGTCCTACAGCACGGGGACCGGCGCTATTGGACGGAGGATCAGTCGGGAGATAGAAGGAGGGCAATATGGCTCTGAAGGCGTTTGCTCGGGAATTCAAGCCCCTGGAGGTACTCTCTGAAGAGGAGCTTGAGGCCATCCATAGAGGGACCCTGGAAGTCCTCTGGGTGACCGGGGTCAGGATGGAGCACGAGAGAGCCTTGAAGCTCTTTGAGAAAAATGGCTGCAAAGTGGACTACGACGACAGG
>Ga0315537_1004165_pt1 | contig 10589 bp, 13 predicted proteins | sample SalMarSW160270MG_FD_203091 | JGI IMG/M metagenome (GOLD analysis project Ga0315537, IMG submission 203091) | Salt marsh sediment microbial communities from the Plum Island Ecosystem LTER, Massachusetts, United States - Salt Marsh Sediment SW1602-70 ... | reverse complement strand
CATGTGAAAACCTCCTGAAATCCCCCACCTCACATATGATCGAAAGCCCCGTCAGATAATTAATCCCCTTAAAACTTCTTAGCTTCCCTACTCTCACAGCATACGGTTCACTCAATGCTATCTCTTCTATACGCCTGTCCATCAACCGAAGCTTCTCTGTAAGCGTCCCTATCATGAAATAGTACTCTTCAAAGACCTCTTTCAACATCCCCTTATCAAACTCAAGTCCTCGAAGCCATCGATCATGCCGCCCCGTCCAGTATCGTGTGCTCTCATACACATACCCATGACGAAGCAAAAACTTCTGTAATCGCTGCTTCGTCTTCACCAACTCAAGCCTCACATCCTCTCGTGCCCTCAAATAGTCCCTCACCGCCTCATCATCTATGCTCGGTATGTGTATCGCCTCAAGTGTCCTCGCCCGTAACTGTTCAGCTAACCTCCTCGCATCACGGCGGTCCGTCTTTATTCGATCCGTCGGCCTCCTCGGTACTCTCCCTGGAGATGCAACAATACTCGCCACTCCCATCTCCTCAAGCATCCTCTGTAACCCAAACCCCATGCACCCAGCTTCATAACAGGCTACCACCGAGCCTCCCTCCATCAACTTCTTGAACAGCTTCCTGATCACTCCTTCCTCATTCCGGATCGTCCTCTCAAAAAACGGTTCCCTCTCACTCTCCCGGAACACTACTACATCAATCGTTTCTTTGTGGACATCCATTCCAACATAGTGTAATGTTTTCATTGTGGCCTCCTCCTTGTATGCGGTAATCCTATTTTGTGGGTAAATCCGCGCATTTGCAAGCTAGGAGGTCACATCATATTGTCTTACTAATGGGATTTGAATTATAGGGAGCTTTATCACTTCTCATTATTTTTTAAGGGTTACTCTACTAAGAAAACTATTGATATGTGTGGATAGGGCACTTGTAGATTTTTTAAAAAACGAAATCATTGATTAAGTAATTCAATATGGCAAACCTAAATCTTTTTGAAATAACCACAGGAATTATAAGCGCAATAGGTGGTTTCATAATAGTACTCACATCAGTGATAACCCTATACCTAAGGTTCAGAAAAAAATTTGAGTTTGTAAATTGTAAAATAAAGACCCGAGGTAGTCAAATTACCTATATTGAAATTGGAATTAGGAATAAAAGTTTATCACCCATTAAGATCTTAGAAATAGGCTATAAAACCAAAAATGGCGAAAATGGTACTGAAAAACAATTTCCATCTTGGAGTCTTCTAGGTTTGCAGGATGGTAAAACGATTCCCAAGAGTATACATAAAATGGTAAGTAAACCTTCTACAGATATTTTACAGCAAAGACTAACGGCGGATTTGAAAGCTAAGATTTCTTATCTATTCATAAGACATACGGCTGGTAAGCAATATAAATATCGCAGGATTCGTTTTATTATTCGTGAATTAAAGGCTTCGACTATTGCTGTATAAAATGCTGGCAATATTTATAAAATTGTGAGGTTTCAACACATTCGATACAGTAAAGGTTCTATGGGTTCTATCGATCTATCAATAACTCCACATGTCAAATCCTCAGAAAAAAACCAACTTCTTGAAAAACTTGCAATTTCAATACCGAATATTTTAAAATTAAAGTAGGCATGCCATGTTAGAAAATATTGATAACTATATACCAGAATTATCCGATATGGATGTTCATTACCACAATCGCTGGTATGAAAAACAGCCAAAATTGAGAAAATTCATAGACAGGTTAAAAAGTTGGAAAAAACAAACTAGTAATTTTGTAACAATTTTGGCTAATATTCTGCTTTTCGAAGTATAGCATCTTATATGGGGTAATGATATACTGTTATAGTTAAGTTTTTTACAGTGAGATGCTTCATATTTGCAGTTCACTTAATCGTTCGACAGAGGGAGAAATGAACCTGGAACTTTTAGAAAATGGAATGAGATGGTGGATAGAGAAGAAGTCTCGATGGGGGAATGATTTCCTAAATTCATTCTATCAAAGGTTATACTCAACTAGGCCAAGCCATCTTAATAAAGACTGGTGGTGTTCCATTGTGGACATTCTGGGGGCTTGGCGAGCAATACGATCTCCGAAGCCACCCAATACAAAGAAAGAGATATACACACGCGGATTGGAGCGACTTGAAGCACTTAACGAGCAATATCAACACATACAACAGCAGTCGAGCGGCAGGGAGCCCACGCTTGACAATGTGACGTGGGAAGATATAGCACCCCTATTTGATGTGCTGTGTCAGATCAAGGGGGGAGTTTCTCCGGTCTTTCCGAGCAAGCTTGGACATTTTATATTCCCATGTACTTTCATAATCATTGACAACGAAGCCACCGCTGTATTCCCCTATGAGTTTATGTGGCGTGTACTTCAGATAGCCTGGCAAAAATTTACGGAGAAGGAAAAAGCAAAGCAGATGCTTATAAAGGAAATTCAGAAATGCACAACCAATATCCACCCGAAATATCCTTTTGAGACGAAGATAGCGGAGATGTGGCTCATTGGTTACAAGCACAGATAAATCTTGTCGAACAATGTCTTTCAACTGGCGCCTGTAACGGCGTGGCTGAAGGCCAACATTAGACCGAAGAAAGTAAGTGATTGGTGATGAAACCAGAACACAAGCCTTGCCCACCGCCGGAGGTTCTGGAGTATTACGCGAGCTTCTCGGAGGAAAGCCGTCGCGAGCACGGAATCTTCCAACTGGAATTCGTCCGGTCGAAGGAGATACTTACACGGGTTTTGCCATCGCCCCCGGCACGAGTAATTGATGTCGGTGGTGCGGCAGGAGCCTATTCGTTTTGGCTTGCCGCGCAAGGCTATGAGGTCCATCTCGTCGATGCGTCTCCACGATTAGTCGAGGTTGCTAGGAAGCAGAATACAGTGTCTGACTCTCCCCTGGCTTCGATGTCAGCCGCAGATGCTCGCAACCTGCCACAAGATGATGGATGCGCTGAAGTGATTCTACTCATGGGGCCTCTTTACCACCTCATTTTGGAAGAAGATAGAAGGACTGCGCTTCAAGAGGCGCTTCGAGTCCTTACCGTCGAGGGGACTATTGTAGCGGCTGCAATCTCGCGCTACGTATCAGCTTTAGATGGCCTGGTGCGGAAACTCTTATTGGATTCTCGTTTTGTAGAGATTAGGGACAGGGATCTAGCAGATGGGCAGCACAGGAACGAAACAGGGAATCCAGAGTACTTCACAACGGCATACTTCCACTGCCCGGAAGATCTATGCTCAGAAATGGAGGCGGCAGGATTTACTCATGTGAAAGTCTTTGGAGTCGAAGGTCCGGGCTGGATGTTGCAGGATTTCGATTCCAGATGGATAGATCCACTGATGAGGAGGGACTTGGTGGATGTTGCTCGTGCATTGGAATCTGAACCGTCCGTCATCGGGGTCAGTGCACATCTCTTGGCGATTAGCCGAAAGCCTGAATAAGTTCCTCGGTCTAACGAATCGGCTTTGCACTCGAATCGAAGAGTCGACGTGCAAGCCGTGGTTGAACTTGGCCCTCACATATATGGAATTTGCTTATAGGTGAAATCTGGTAATAAAGTTGGCTCCGGAGTGGGTTATCCGGGAGAGTTTACAATATTCGCAGTTTCCTTTTGCTGAAGAATATACATTTATTGGATATTTATTGGATATTTGGTTTTTGATTAAGCACTAACTCCAATTTTAAACGTACCTATCCTGTTGCAATGTAAAATTATAATCAAGCGGTTTCCCTCAATTTTCTATGAAAAAGAATTTCTTCCAATGGCGGCCCTCGCATTCTATTCGATTGTTCGATCAGAATCATATTACGCCCACATTTTGGACATATGAAGATAAATTCTTTCTCTGCAGTTTTTTCAGTTTTTACCTCTTGTACACTCAAAAGGTGTTTTATTTCAGCCAACTGTTTTTTCTTTTTAGACATCAGAAAACCGTAATATCGCACCTTTTGAAAGCCTCTGGGTAGAACATGTTGCAGGTAGCGTCGTATAAATTCCATTGCATTTAGTGTCATTGTTTTGAACTGGCCGGCATCTGAATCTTTGTATCTAAAGGTTACCTGTCCATCCTTGCAGCCAAGGATATTTCGATTTGAAATAGCAATCCTAAAAATATAGGGAGCTATGTATTTCAATACGGCATGGCCGTTTCCTACTGGCTCGATATGCACTACCCAATTCTGTTGCCAAACTTGAGGCGAAACCTGCTTGAAAAGCCCTGATTTTTTGAGTGCGTCTTTTACTTTGGCTCTGAAAATTATGGACAAAGGTTTATGATGCATCAGAAATGTATTCTTAGCCGAAATCCATTTCTTACCATCAAGAGAAAGTGCTCCGCCGGGGATCAGATAGTGAATGTGAGGATGATAATCCAGTGAACGCGTCCATGTTTGCAATACCCCGACCATGCCGATCTTTCCACCCAGATATTTAGGATCAAGGGACAATTTCCGTAAAGCCTGGGCTGATGCTTGAAAGAAAATGTTATATACTGTTTTTTGATTACTTCGAGTAACACGCCTTAACCCTTCCGGAAGGGTGAAAGTAGCCATAAAATATTCCACCGGTAAAAGATTATCCTGTTGTTTACCCAGCCATACATCGGCCTGTTCGTTTTGACACTGTGGACAACTTCTGTTTTTACATGAATGATAACTATAATGGTATTCCTTGCAATGTTCACAAAACCAGGTGCATCCACCAAGGTGTTTAGTGCGGCAAAGGATCACATCACGAATGACTTTCCGATGCGATGGAAGTATTTGTTTGCCATATCTGTTCAAATACTCTGATCCATGCCTGCGAAAGATATTCGCGAGAGTTGTCATAAATCAGTCATCACCTGGTTGATAATTTTGACAGGATTAGAAAGGGCCTTATTAATGAGTCTGGTGTAAATCATGGTTGTACGGGGGTCTGAGTGCCCCAAATATTCCTGAACGAAGCGTAGATTTACTCCGGCTTCTAAAAGGTGTACGGCATAGGCATGTCTTAAATGGTGAACCGATACATGTTTCTTTATTTTAGCTTTACGACAAGCCTCTTTAAAAGCAATCTGTATACTGGATTTGGGCAGTGGTTTATCGGTATAGGGCATATGGATTTGCCCTCTGCCAGGAGCAGGGAATAGCAGGTTGGGATTGCGATGGGTCTTGTAGAATATTCTTAAGATATCTAAAGTTCTTTCGGGAAGGGGAATGTAACGATCTTTATTCCCTTTACCGTGGTGAATATGAACAAACATTCTATCTGAGTCGAGATCGCTCACCTGCAGATTTGTACCTTCCTGAAGCCTGAGTCCCAGTGAATAAATAGTGATTAAACAGACACGATGATGTTCCATTTTTAGATTAGCGAAAATACGTCTCACTTCGTCACGACTGAGTATGGGGGGTAATTTCTTCTCTTTTGGTGGACGGACTAATGCAAAAGTTGTCCATTGCTTTTTGAGTGTATGGGAATATAAGAATTTTATCCCGCAGAGAGCAATAGTGCTTGCAGTTCGTGACCATTTTCGTATATTTTTGTTGTACAGGAAATATTGTCTGAGTTCTTCTTCGGTAATTTGGTCAGGTGATTTGTGGTAATGTACAGATAGTTGTTTTACAGCCCGGACATACGCTTCCTGGGTGCGTTCGGAAAAACCCCGAAGCTGCATGTCCTCGATCATACGTATTCTTAATGCAGTCATGATATTCCTCCTTGAGATTAATTGAGTGTTAATTTGGTTTGGGGGTATATTATGACTGTTATGAATAAAATGTAAGGTTAAAATCTACTGCTTGGAGTAGAATTCTAATGCCGCTTTGCGGCTTAGTTCAACAAGATCGTTGCAGCCGACGTGCTACCCGTATGATTATTCGGCCGTCTACCAAAATAGAAGGTTGCTCGATGGTTCAAGCCGCCATGGCGACGGTCGCACGCGGCTGAACTCAGCGTTATGTGCCAACGAAGACGAGCGAAACAGTCAACTAATAGTTATTGTAAAAAAGTATGCAGTTAGGGAAAAATGAGTATTTAGTTTTTTTATAATTACTAGGAGAGCAGAAATGATGATAAAGAAAAATTGGATACTAAATGGACTATATCTGGTTATTACATTAATAGCATTCTCGCTCTCGATGTTTAAAATGGATAATCCAATTTGGATTGCTGCCTTTATTGCACCTGTTTTTCTAATACGTTTTATGCGCAATAGTAAATGGATTCTTGCTGTTATTTTAGGTTTTATAGTCCTGCAAATTGCATCCTTTATTAGTTTTTTACTACAGTTAGATATGATGACGGCAACATCAGTAAAAATGGATTTTTTGTTTATTCTTATATGGCAAGTTAAATCAGGTGCATTATTTTATGTTCCATCATTTTTAATTCCATTTATTTTGGATAAAGTCCTTTATAAACATTTGCCAAAGTTTGCAGTCACTCTAATTTACCCATCAACAGTAGTAGCTATTGAATTGTTGTTTTTTTTAACCACAGGAGCAGGGTATACTTTTGGTGATTCCCAATTTGCGCTCAGACCTTTGGTTATGACATCCTCACTTTTTGGTATTTTTGGATTAAGTTTTTTGGTTGCCTGGTTTGCTCCCATGATCAATTACCTATGGGAAGAAAAATGGAATATTAAAAACCTTGGCTTCACTGGCTTGGTTTATATAGCCATATTGGCAGTTATGTTGATTTATGGGGGAACTGTGATTGCTTTTCCTGAAAAAGCAGATGAAACTGTACCTATAGCAGGAATTACATTAGATAACAATTTTTTTGAACGTATAGCTGAATCAGATTTATATGTTACTGAGATTTTTGATTTAAACCCGGCTGAAATTGCGAAACTGATGAGCAGTCCACAATCGCATTTGCATGAAATGCGTCAAAAAACCCTGGAAGCAGTAAATGCCGGTGCAAAAATCATTGTCTGGCAGGAATATGCACTTACGCTGGAATCATCTGTTGCAGATACCTATCTCCTGGAAATGAAAAACCTGGCTGATGAAGAGGATATCTATTTATTAGTATCGTATGGAAGATTATTAAATGAAAAAGAGAAAAAAGACAAAGTAATGAAAAACATGGGTATTCTTTTTACTCCGGATGGAAAAATTGGCTGGGAATATTTAAAAGCCTTTCCTGCTCCAGGATATGAAGATCAAATGGTTGAAGCCGGCCCAAAAAATATTCCTCACTTAGATACACCCTATGGTCGGATTGGTCAGGTCATCTGTGCAGATATGCTCCATCCTCATTATATTAAGCAAGCAGCAGCAAAAAATATTGATATGTTATTGGTTCCTTCTTATGATACGACTTTTTATACCCCTTTATTAACCTTTAGTAGTGCGTATAGAGCTGTAGAAAATGGCTTTACAATGATCAGGATTACAGGAGATGGTCATAGTGCTGTCATTGATCCATATTATAGACATTGGGCTGGACAGAATTTTTTTGAACAAGGATCAACGAATTTTTATGTCAACGTACCGGTAGTTTCCAAAAAAACTTTTTATGCTATTATCGGCTTTATTTTTCCCTACGTTATTTCATTACTTCTGATTTCATTAATCGTATTTGCTGTTAAACGAGCAACGAAAAAGAGATAAAGAATCTATTTTGTTCATCTGAGCAATAGACAGTCTATGCAATTGTTTGATGACGTACAATTAAATCACTATTATTGATTGATCATTTGATTTACTAAAAGATTATATATGGCATTCAGAATTCGCGACACATAACAAATCCATGCACTTGACGCCTTCTCGGCTACGCTTGCGATGGCGCAAGTGATGGCGGCGTTATGTATACCCAAGATTCAGAAAAACACGCAAAGGATTACTATAAAAAAAGAAACTATGAATATCATCTTGCGAAATGAAAAACAACAAGACTTTCGAGAAACAGAAAACATTACCAGAGAAGCATTTTGGGATGTATACAAACCTGGTTGCGATGAACACCTCATATTACATAATCTTAGAAATGCAGAAGCGTTTGTAAGAGAATTAGATCTTGTGGCCTGTGTTGATACTAAAATAGTAGGGAATATCGTTTGTTCAAGAACAATAATAATCAATAATCAAGATACTAGTAGTGAAGTGCTATGCCTTGGGCCAGTCTGCGTCTTACCAGAATACCAAAACAAAGGAATTGGCAGCCATTTGATAAGACAGACCATAAAGAAGGCTAAGGAGCTTGGCTACAGAGGCATTTTATTGGCCGGTAATCCAAATTACTATGAAAGATTTGGATTCACAAAGGCAAGCCGATTTGGAATCAGAACCTCAGAAGGAAAATATGTGGACTACCTATTGGCATTAGAGCTTTCTGAAGGGAGCCTTGAGGGAATGACAGGAATGTTTGTTGAAGACAAGGCTTTCCACGTAAACGATGATGAATTGGCTGCCTTCGACAAGGAGTTCCCTTTCAAGGAAAAGCATGTCACGGACACGCAATTGAAATAAAAAAGCCGTACGAATAGAGATTTACTATTGAAGTACGGCAGGCGCCCTCAGGATCAACTATCTGGATGCCATACCGGACCACAAGGTGACATCGCAAAGAACAAAAGACTAAGAAAAGGTATCTTGTTTGATACGACTGACATTTCTATATCAGACCCACAAGGGTATACATAACGAATCGGCTTTGCACTCGAATCGAAGAGTCGACGTGCAAGCCGTGGTTGAACTTGAACAAGCGCATGCACCCGACCAGGATAGTCTCGGTACAAAATTGAAGTTACGCACGCGCTTTGCTGGATGTGTTGCTAAGTCTCTGTCCCCGAAGCCGTCTGGCGGATGATGAGCAGTCCTTATCCGGACACTTCGCGTCCGGATAATGCCGCCGGTGCAAGCACCAGGATTTGTTACACGACGTTTCTCGCCGTATAACAAATCCAGTTGAGCGGACATAACCCCCGCTTACAAGCCTTCGGCTCGACGCGGAGAACATGCCGCTCACCGACGGCATTATCTGTCAAACTAATAGCACGACTTAATCATCAGGGTGTGTATTAAGAGTAGGGAGAATGCAATGAAATATAAAATTGCCTTACAGCACACAGATGAAGGATACAGTGTGTCCGTACCTGGTTTACCGGGCTGTTGGTCTCGTGGATTAATACGTGCCGAAATTACCTGGGATAAATCATCTAGATGCTATTCGTGCACTTGAGAAAGCAGGCTTTCACATTGTCAGGCAAGGCAAACATATAGTTATGTCTGATGGGACAAGGATACTGACTATTCCGCGAAATAATCCAGTGATCGCTTATACTATAAGCGGCATAGTTCAAGATGCAGGGATCACTATTGATGAGTTTCGTAGACTATTATAAAGATTTGGACAGATAACGCTGGAGCAGACGCCTTCTCGGCGCTTCGCGCCTGCGGGGGCGCTGCTCAGCTCTGCGGTAGCCGAAAAATTAACTTGACGTATATCCTGATGTTGATTAAAATAGCTATATTAATCCACATTACAGGGAAGAAATAATGAAAACCATCCAGATGACTCTCGACGAGGATCTTGTCAAAGAAGTCGACCGCGTTTCAAAACAGCTTAACACGAGTCGCTCCGCCTTCACACGAAAAGCACTTCATGAAGCGCTTGACCGATACAGCACTGAACAACTGGAGCGAGCGCATAAAAAAGGGTACAAAAAGCATCTGGTAACTGCAGATGAATTTTCAGCCTGGGAAGAAGAGCAAGCCTGGGGTGATGAATGAAACATGGTGAAGTCCGATGGTACAAGTTCCCTCTGCCGGATAAAAAGCGGCCGGTTCTCATCCTGACGCGAGATTCCGTGTTAGAATATCTCGGCGAGGTCACCATCGCTCCAATTACAAGTACAATCCGTGATATACCGTCCGAAGTCTTTCTCTCCAAAGATGATGGAATGCCCCGGGAGTGTGCAGTAAACTGTGACCACCTGCAAACAGTTTCTAAAGGAAAGATTGGTTCATTGATTACTTCCCTGTCCAGTATAAAAATGGCTGATGTCGGGCGGGCCATATGCTTTGCCCTAAATATTTGAAATCTAACCGGCTAACACATATAAGGCCCCCAAAGTCAAGGGACAAAGGTACCCCTGACAAACTTTTTGTTGCTGATTGATAGGCACAATTATATCTTCAGCTTGCTGGAAATACCCCCGAAGCCACGATTTTTAGGCAGAACAGAGAATAAAGAATCCACTCACTCCAAGTATCTTTCAAATAAAATGCCTGATTTTTATTAGTGTTTTGTTAGGTGCTATCCATCACGTCTATTGACCCACCCTTGCGTCACTTTTAGTGACCCGGGGGTCGGCACTCGAACTGACCCACCTATCCGACAAATTAACTGATCCATCCGGTATACTGTACAGAAAAAGTATATCGGAGGTGAGCATACCAAGGAGAAGAAGGATGGTGGAAAAAGTAGATGTCATTCGTCGTCTTCGAATGAACCAGTCGATACGGGGCCTGGTGAGCCGCACCGAGAATCCCAAAAACCGCCGCATGCTGTTACTTCGGGCTACAGATGAAGGTGAGGAACTCGTGGCCAGGCTCAGAGAGAGAAGAAGAGGC
>Ga0315537_1004162_pt1 | contig 10592 bp, 8 predicted proteins | sample SalMarSW160270MG_FD_203091 | JGI IMG/M metagenome (GOLD analysis project Ga0315537, IMG submission 203091) | Salt marsh sediment microbial communities from the Plum Island Ecosystem LTER, Massachusetts, United States - Salt Marsh Sediment SW1602-70 ... | reverse complement strand
ATGAATACGTATGGCTATGAAGGACCCTTGCGTTCGCATTATAGAAGACTGAATAGCCGCTGGTAATAGCTTTAACGGCGAAAAGCATATCTTCATTTACAATAACGTTATTTTTGAAGCCGCCTAATTCATTGAAGGTAGAGCGGCGAATAGCTGAGCAGGAATTGGAGCAGAAAAAAGTTTTCAGGCCGAGTGTTTCGGTATCTTTTTTGGTTTTTAGAATAGAGTGTTCGGGATAATTAAACTCTCGTGCGAAGCGTTCCAGCGGCCTTGCAGTAGGTCCGGGTAGTTGACGGCCGTAACTTATAGCTATGTTTGGGTCTGTTTGCATAGGTTCTATTAGCTCGGCAATCATATGCTCATCAACAGGAACTACATCCTGGGTTAAGAAAACCACAAAACCAGTATCAAATTCTTTAACCGCTAAATTTCTCGTTGTGCCGTGGTCAAAGTTGTTTTTTTTAATTTTTATTACCTTGCAGTTTTTGTTTTCGGCAAGTTCTGGTGTTTTGTCGCTGGACTCAGAATCAACAACTATAATTTGAGCAGGTTTTAGAGTTTGTTTTTGTAAGCTGTCCAGCAACTCTGCAAGCTGCTGACCTGCGTTGCGTGTAGGTATTACTACAGTTATTGTATTGTTACCTAATAGTGATTCGGTCACGATAATTCCTTTGGCATATCTGCCAATTCTGGAATCTGATCTTCTACAGGAAATAGCCTGAAGCCATGAAATTGTTCATTATTGAGGGTTAAATTGGGATTGTAAAAAGGATCACAATTAAGAAGTTCAGCATAATCACTTATAAGATTTTGCTTGTAAATTAATTCTTCTGAATTTACAGTGCGAGTCTTGGTTTCATGATGAATAGCCCTTACCATCGGATTGTAAATACAGCGATATCCTTTTTTTCTTAAGCGGATACACAGATCTACATCATTGTACAATGTTGGGTAGCGATTGCCGTCGAAACCACCAACATGTTCAAAGCTGGAACGCCGCACAAGTGCTAAAGCTGCCGTAATTCCCGATACTTCTTGAATTGTCTGTAGTCGGCCAAGATACCCTAGTAATCCACTATGGACATACTTGTGGGCATGTCCAGCAGTGCCGTATATTCCCAAAATCATACCACCATGCTGTACTAAGCCATTTGAATATAAAAGTAAGCCTCCTACTACAGCAATAGATTTGTCTAATTGTGTGACAGTAATTAATTGTTCCAACCATTTTTCTGAAATTATTTCAACATCATTATTCATAAAAATAACAAATTCCGAGTCTACGGAAGCTACAGCAATATTGTTCATTTCAGAATGGTTAAATGGTTTGTTGTAGCGTATAAGCTTAATTCTATTTTCAGATTGTTCCTTTCTCACGTACTTCAAAAACTCTGGGGCATCAGAAGCGTTATCTATGACCACTACTTCAAAATTTGAGTAATTGGTGTATTCCCGCACAGAATCAATACACCTTTTTACCAAAGTCAACGCATTTTTTGTAGGTATTATAATACTTACCTTAGGGAACTCGGAAGGCTCAAATTCAATCTGATATACAGTAGGGCAAAGTTCATAACTGCTTACCTTAGCTTTCAATCCACGCCGTTGCAGAGCTTCAGCCACAGCCCTTCTTCCCATTGATGGAGCTTGAGGTTTTGCATCAATATTTGAAGCTGCTGAACCTGGTATTTGCCGCCAATGGTATAAAACGCGGGGAACATGGATAACATTCTCTCTTCGAACAATTTCCGAAAGCCTTAATGCTAAATCATAATCCTGAGAACCATCAAATCCTTCCCGTAAACCTCCCGCTTTATTGAGTATCTCAGCTGCATATACACTAAAATGACATGTATACATGTTTGACAAGAGAAATTCTGGCGAAAAATCCGGCTTAAAATGTGGCCTGCAGCATTTTCCTGTTTTGGTTATTTTATCCTCATCAGAGTAAAACCACTTTGCATTATTATATTTGTTAATATACCAAGTAAACCAGGTAAGTGCATCAGGCGTTAGCTCGTCATCGTGATCAAGAAAGCCGATAAATTCACCGCTGGTTTGTTTTATTCCAAAATTGGTTGCACCCGCTATTCCTGAATTTTGTTCCAGATAATACGCGTGTACGCGGCTATCTCGTGATGCCCAAGCATTCATTAATTGCTTCAGGTCATCTTTTTTGGAGGCATCGTCCACTAATACAAGTTCCCAATTCATATAATGTTGGCTAACAACTGAACTAATGCATTTTTCCAGCCATTTGCACTTTATCTTGTACACAGGCACTATTATGGAAAAGAGCGGCTTATTAGAACATTGGATGAGGAGATATTCACTCTGGGAACGCGAAAGCTGGTTTCGAATGGGGTCGTATGAAGATTTCCTTCTACCAAATATTTGTATCGCACGATGCAAGCATAACCTGATACCGCCAAATTTATACGTAGCCCAAACTTTAGCAAATTTCCTTCTTTGTGGCCCAACAAATAACCACCATATGACGCGAACAAGGACCCAAAAATATGCGTTTCTGTTTTTCATTTTAGGTTCAAAAAGGTGTTATCCAACCGTAAGAGAATCTTGTGTTTTTAATTTTCTTATGACTACTGTGAATCCATTACCCACCTTATCATCTACATCCTGAACCTTAGCTATTTTCCATTTCATGCCAAGTTCTTTAATCATATATTCAATTACTTCTACAAAAGTTTCGGTAATCCAGCAATGGTCATGACCGTTGTGATCGTCATGCAGCTGAGTGTTATTGTTTTCGAAATCTTTTATCAAATGGGTTAACGGGGTGCACTTTTTTCCCTTGTCGAAAGTTCGTTCTTTATGAGGTATTATCATGAAGATTATCCCTCCGGGCTTTACTAATCTGTCCCACTCTATGAGAGCCTTGATCGGATTTGGAAAGTGCTCTATGACGTGAGAGCTGACTATAAAGTCCTGACTCTCATTAGGAAGAGGAATGTCATCTCCATTAGCAACGATGTCTACTTTTAAGGCTTTTCCACAATTACGGATCTCTTCTTTTTTGAACTCGGTGTCCATAGAATCAGTGATGTCCACATTTAGTGTGTTTAGGCCGAACGGATTATGCGCAGAGCCCCCAATTTCCAATCCCTTGCCAATACAGTATTTGTGAGCAAGAGCAGATTCAGGAAAAGGAAATGGACTGTTTTGCTGGCCTTTATTTTTTAGGTTGACAGGAATGTTTTTAATGCCACTACGTCGCAGAGTACCAAAAATAGTTTTTAGTCTTCTTCTAAATTCTTTCCAGTCAAAAAACAAAAAATAAAGGCCCTTAGCAAATTTTTTTCTTATGCTTGCGTGGGGCAATATCCAGTCTTTCATCTGGAGACAAAGCTTAACAGTCTTATAGCAAAGTCTGCTGCGAATCCGCCCCAAATAGGCTTCTCTGGACTTCGTTAAATAAAGTTTTCCCTTTCTTATCTCACCGTTTTCTATTAAGAGTCGACTAAGGTAATTATAATGTGTTGAAAGCGATTTTTTATCATTAACGAATTTGTTGAAATGCTTTTGTAATATTAATTTTAGTGCACAAATAAGATAGTCCGGATTAGAACTAATATTATCTGAACGATAATATGCATTCACAAGAGGTTCATCAATATACTTAAAATGGAAATAATTCGATATTCTAATCCACATTTCCCAATCATCCAAGACAGGAATATTTTTATCAAATAAATCTGCCTTTTCAAAACATTCCTTTCTGGCGAGAACAACAGGAGTTCCTATAAAGTTTCCTTTAAGGAGCTCTTTGTGAATATCCCCTTCTTTCTGATTCACCCAGGAAAATGGTATGTAAATTCGTCTTTCTTTTTCAATTTTCCAAAAAGCCGTGTACACAACCCCGACACTATGTGACGAGTTTTGCATAAGAGCAATCTGCTTTGCGAGTTTTGTCGGTAGCCATTCATCATCACTGTCCTGAAAGGCGATAAATCGCCCTGCTGCAATTTTTATCCCTGTATTACGGGCTTCTGAAATCCCCTTATTTTTACTGTGCCTGACGTATCTAATTCTGCTATCACCAAAGCTTTTTATAACTCTTTCAGTGCCATCTGATGAAGCATCGTCAACCACAATTATCTCGAAATTCTTAAAAGTTTGATTTAAAACACTTTTAACAGCGCGGCCAATTAAACCTTCCCGATTATATGTGGGAATAATTACACTCACAATTGGACTGTAGTCTTCTTTTGTCACGTTGACTTCACATTTTACACTAATAACCATTGACTTGTATAGTCATAGGATTCACTGGTATATATCCAAAATATGACAAGGGTTCCCATCCACTGTTGGAGACGCTTTTGTATAATGCCATAACATCGGCAGCAGAGCCTTCATCCAAAAAAATGCCTGTTAAAATAGGCAAAAACCTTCAACCTCTTCACAATCTGTTCTTTATTCTAATTAAAGCTCCAAATAATTTTTTGGCATATACTCTTCTTCGGCTGCCGGGTGGAAATATCTTATCCCTGAACCTATAATAACAACAAAGAAACTTCCAGCCACGAGAGTTGTGGATAACTCTAAGCTGCTCATGAGCAGTAAATATTTTCATTTGTAAATCCCTTTGTGTATCAGAATTCGGAGTGATAGTTGGAGGCGTAATATTTCCCATTTCCTGCTGAAACCACACTAACTCCATGGAGGGGGTATTTATAACCTTCGGGCAAAATTCCTGCAGTGACTGATTACAAATATTGATTATTTGATCTGTTATCAGTGAAGCATTATATTCTTTTAATATAATCTCCCTGTTTATTCTTCCCATCGATTGCTCGTACTTTTCTATTTCCCGTATCATATCTTCTGCATCGTAGTCTTTACCAAATCTTCTGCCGGAAAAGTGATACTCTCTTATCTCGTTTATGGTGTCCGTGGTTATTATGCCGTCTCCTCCCGCGTAATCACAGACTATTGCTGCTCGCCCGCAGGCCATAGCCTCTAATATGCCTCTTCCCAGCGAAATAACTATGTCAGCCTTGTTGATATAATCTTCTGTGTTTAGAACTTTATTAGTTCCGCCGATCCTGATTAATTTCAGGTTGAGTTTTTCACAAGCCCCTTTTACTGTTTTATAAACCTTTGATGAATGCTGATTACTCATAAATAAAACTACTTTGGGACTTTCATTAATTTCAGTTTGTGGATAAAATCTATTAACGTCTACAAAGTTCCTTACTATGTCAACGTTTGCAGCAGGTATGCCGTAATTAAAAACTAAATTATCTTTTACCTTTTCGCTTATCGCTATATATTTCTGGATATTAGTGTTTATTGAGGGAGGTTGTTCTAAAAAAGGCAATATTCCGTGAGATATAAAAATCATCGGCACTTCAGGTTTTATACTCCTCAGCACAAAAGCTAATATATTGTGTTGAGCTATTATACAGGTATATTCTTCGCCGGATATATCCGTAAGGGTTTCGTAAACTTTAACACACTTCTTCTCTAATTCACCTGCTATGATTTCTGCATGAGGGCTAAAAACGTGAACCTCGTGTCCCCTGCTTTTTAACTCCGATGCCAGAGTAAAGGTATAAGTGCTGGATCCGGACAAATCTAATCTATAACACGAAATTAAAAATCTCATTTCCCGCTGTTTCCTGTAACGAATCGGTTATAAGCGCTATTCAGCATAATCAGGGGTAATTCCAAATTCCTTTTATCCCGAAACATTATAACCAAATCACTTAGGTAGATTTAATACTTTTCCAGTATTCATCCACAACCTTACCTGTTCCGCCTTGTGATTTAATTTCTCCGTTTTCGAGCAAAACAACTCTATCACAAAATTGTTCGACCGCGTTCAGGTCGTGGCTGACAAAAACAATTGTCCTGCCGTCTTTTTTGAAACCACCGAAAGAGCCGTAACATTTCTGCTGAAAATCAATGTCGCCGACAGCTAAAACCTCATCCACTAGTAGTATCGGGCTCTCAATGGCTACAGTTATTGAAAAGCCGAGTCTCACCTGCATACCGGATGAAAGATTTTTCAGCTTGGCATCAACAAATCTCTCCAGCCTTGCAAAATCAATTATCCAATCATATTTGTCAGCTATTTCCCTACGACTCATCCCTAATAAAGCACCATAAAGAAAAATGTTGTCTTTTACAGTCAAATCTCCCTGAAAGCCGACACCGAGCTCTAAAAAAGGTGCCACATTGCCTCTGACGATAATCTTGCCGCTCGTTGGTTCCAGGACTTTGGCAATCAGCTTCAGAAGTGTCGATTTGCCCGAACCGTTTTTGCCTATTATCCCTAAAAACTCTCCCTTATCAACTTTCAGATTTACCTCACGAAGTGCGTAAAGCTTCTCATAAATATTTTTTCTTGATAAACTGACAAACCTTTGCCGCAGGGTTGCTTTCCTTTCGTGAGGCAGCAAAAAAACCTTATTTACATTTTCAAGGGTTATCATAAATCTTCCGCAAAGCTCTTTGACATTCTGTTATAAAATGACAAACCAACAAAAAACAAACCAACCGATACGAACACAAGGTATATATGGTTACTCAGGACTAAGAAGTTTGTATCCGCACCAATGATGACTTCCCGGCTCGCCTGTATTATTCTTGCAATAGGATTGAGAAAAATAAATTTATGATACTTGGCGTGTACAATTGATATAGGGTAAATTATCGGCGTTGCCCAGAAACCGAGCTGAACGAAAACCTCCCAGATATGGTGGATATCTCTGAATTTTGGAAATAAGGCGCAAAGACAAAATGCCCAGCCAACAGCCAGAAAATACAGCTCCATCAAACAGATAATCAAAAACAAACTCTTTACGTGTAAAGATATACCGGAAAACGAAAAAAATATGAAGAACACGCACATGTTAAGAAATAAAGTCATAACTGATGTTAAAGAAGATGCAATTACAATTATCCATCGCGGGAAAAAAACCTTTTTTAAGATCATTGATTTGCCTTCAAGCAAAACCATACTGTTAAGCGTAACTTCAGAAAAAAAATTCCAGAGTATTATTCCGAGGAGAAGATATAGCTTGTAATTTTCCATTTCCCATCTAACGAACACCGAGAATACAAGATACAATGTGCCAAACATCAACAATGGTTTTAGTAAACTCCATAAGTATCCCAAAACGGAGTTGTCGTATTTTACCTTGAAATCTGTTATGGCCATCACTAATGTCAGGTAAAAATAATTCTTTCTGCCTAAAGCAATGTCTTGTTTAAGGGTTTTTGTATATGATGGCATTGAATCCTCTTTTACTTTTAGCGACGTATTCGTATTCTACTTTGCCTGACGGCTCCATTAAAACTGGCTTGTCTTCCAGATTTTTCGATATTCTCACAGTATATACAACATTAGCGGGAATATTTCCATTCTCATAAACCAGTCCTTGCCGCTGGGCATAAAAATTTACGCGTTTATCAGGTACAGCTACTGTAGCAGCAATATCAGTATTGGCTTTTAGCCAATTTGCAGCGGCTCTGTAGCCCTGCTTTTCTATACGGATTGGCCTGAGCAGCTTTGGGGCACATATAAGAACACCAATCAGGAACAAAACGAGAAACCAAAACTGCTCTTCTCGATTTGTCACGGCAGATGGCTCGATTTTCCTGGAAAACCTCTTCCGGCACCAGATTGCCAATTCTTGTAGGCCGACAGGCACATAGAGAATCGGGATTATTAGTAATGGCAAGGTATGCCTGTCACTCATATAGCCGTGCCTGCAATACAGCCATATCATTACAGGTATGTTTAGAACTATAATGGCAATTATAAAAAACTTCTCCGGCTCATGCCATTTTCGTCCTTTGAACTTCTTGTGAATCCCTATCAACAAGGCCGGAACAAAAAACCACATTAACGTCTCACCAATATTTGCGGCAAGTTTGCCGAGAGCCTTTACGGAATTCGATGGAGTAAATTGCGCTATATGCGCGGCTGCTGATACAAACTGGTTTTTCTCTGGATGAATTTTCGGCTGCTGTGAGCCTTGAGCAAACCGGCCTACATTTTTCTTGGGAAATACCGCCCCCTTTAAATTCATATACGGCGCAGCTATAACCAGAAATCCAATAAGTAATAGAACGAAAGCAAAGAGAACCTTACTTATGCTCATGGTACGTTTTGACCATAGCAACTGCAATCCCAGCCATAATCCGCCCAATATAACCACCTGTGCGCATTCAGGCCTAACAAGGTATCCCGCGCCGGCAGCAAGTCCGGCAAAACCATATAGCCACCATCTCTGGTTTATTGCTGCCTTTAACAATAATAACACACCGGTTAGAAAAAAGAACAGATGCGGCCAATCGCTAAGAGCGTCACTGCCATATTCAGCAGGCCCAGGCAATAGTATAAGAATCAATACTCCCCAGAAGCTCAGAGCGGCCCCTAATAGCTGTTTGCCTATAAAATACAGAACTATTAAGGCAAGAAGCCTGAATATCAAAGTTGTACTTTGACCGCAGTAAACCCAGCTCAATATCGAAGTATTTTCGTGTAAAAACCGTGTTGCGTTATGGGCAATAAGAATAAGCATAGGATAGCCGGGGTGCTGAAATTCATTCTTCATCGTTCTGATGGGGGCGGTCTCGAGTTGTTGAGCATACTTTATAAAAGTAACGCCATCCTTAGCAATAATAACAGTGGTAACGATAAGATATATGCCGATACATAGTGCAATTGTCAGTAGTATTGACAAGTTGATAACATTTTTGTTTCTGCTGGGTTGTTCGGGAATCATTTTCAATACGCATTTTTACCTTTTATAATGTGCCATGGCGTCTTCAGCAGAATCCATAAATCCAATCCGAAGGACCAGTTCCTGACGTAATACAAATCGTATAACAATCTTTTCCTCAAAGAGGTATCACCACGAAAACCATTGATTTGGGCCCATCCCGTTATGCCTGCTTTAACCTTGTGCCTGAGCATATATTTTTTGTATTCCTCGGAGAACTGTTGTGCAAAGACAGGACGCTCAGGCCTCGGCCCAACCAGACTCATCTGTCCTTTTACCACATTTATAAGCTGTGGAAGTTCATCAAGACTCATTCTCCGCAGCCATGCCCCAAATAGTGTACGTCTGGAATCATTGTTCTTGGTCCATTGAGGTCCGTCTTCTTCAGCATTCTCTGCCATTGTGCGAAATTTAAGTATCTTAAACTCTTTCTGGTCCATACCCACCCGTTCCTGCTTATAAAAAATTGGTCCTTTGCTGGTTAACTTAATCAAAATGGCTATCAGCAGGATTGGAATAATGAATATGGCTAATAATATCAAAGCGATGATACGGTCGAAAACTTCTTTCAATACGATATTAGCGCCATTTAGCGGAGAATCAGCGGCTGAAAACAAAACTTGAGAACCTATAGTAATTGCCGTCGCACCGCTTATTGAAGCCAGGCCGCCCCAATCGGGTATGATGCGTATAGTTATGCCAGCGGATTGAAGGGCTTTGAGAATCGGGTATGCTTTCTGTGCCTCATCTCCACTTAAAGCGAGATAAACTTCGTCTATCGGCTCAGTTTTGACTAATTCAGTTAGTTTCTCAATCGGGCCGTGTACCGGAATACCCATCAATTCGGTGTCAATACACCTCGGATTATTATCCACAAAAAAAGCACACTTCAATCCCAGCCATCCCATCTGTTGGATATCACGAACGAGCTGTTGACCCTCCTGACCGGCTCCGATTACAGCATAATGACGCAGGTTGTATCCCTTCGCCCGCAATCCCCGCATTATTACCATTGTTAATAAGTGCGAAAAAACCAAGCCTATGAACAACATAATTATGAACAAGGTCAATAATTTTCGTGAATAAGGCATATCCTGAAGATAGTAAAAGAACGACAGCACAAACAGTCCGCTGAAAAAGCTGGCCTTAAAAATATCTACAAGTTGCACAAAAATATTCTGTACTCGTTTAGGTTTGTAAAGCCCCGTGAACAGGCAGCCCAAATAGCAAATCAGGACTATCGGTAAGGTGAGTGTTAGATGCCTTTTGAAATCCGGTATTCCCTTGGTTGTGGTAAATACCCCCGAATGGAATCGTATATAAAATACGCAAAGCCAGATGCAGCCGGTAATAAAGATATCACTTGCCGAGCGAAACAGTGATACATATGTTGCATATCGCTTTAACATATTGTTCCCTCAATCTTAGCGGCAGATTTACCCAAATCTATGTCAAGACAGCCGTTTTGAGCCAATGACGCCGTATATTAGGCAGCATATTCTGCTCCTTTTCAAGTTTTTTTTCGGGCCCTATTTTCAGCTTTTCAATAGTATCAGAAAGATGGAAAATAATGTTTGCAAAATCGGCGCTATATTGTTAAGTATGTTTATCATTTGTAATAGCGTTTAGGCGGGCCTGTGCTTTGATGTGCCTCTATTTTGCCCGATAGGCTTCTGCCTGATAAAAGCAGGTTAGATCTGACTGTGGGTGAAATCAAATATGCCGAAAGTTAGTATCTGTATCCCGACATATAATCGTAAACACTATCTCAAAGAAACGCTTGAGAGTATTTTCGCCCAAACATATAAAGACTACGAAATCGTAATAGTCGACGAC
>Ga0315537_1004159_pt1 | contig 10600 bp, 9 predicted proteins | sample SalMarSW160270MG_FD_203091 | JGI IMG/M metagenome (GOLD analysis project Ga0315537, IMG submission 203091) | Salt marsh sediment microbial communities from the Plum Island Ecosystem LTER, Massachusetts, United States - Salt Marsh Sediment SW1602-70 ... | reverse complement strand
ATCGGCGGTAGTGGATTGTACCAACTGGAAGGGCTGACCGACGTGCACAAAGTCGAGCTCGATACGCCTTTTGGCCAGCCCTCGGACGCGATCCTGGTCGGCGAGTTGGAGGGCGTCCGCGTCGCCTTTTTGCCGCGTCACGGGCGTGGGCACGTTATCTCTCCCACCGAACTGCCCGTCCGCGCCAACATCCACGCGCTCAAACAGCTCGGGGTCGAGCGCATCATCGCCAGCAGTGCCTGCGGGTCGCTGCGCAAGGACATTGCCCCGCGCGATATCGTCATCCCCGGGCAGTTGTACGACCGCACGCGCTATCGCGAGCCCAGTACGTTCTTTGGTGGGGGGATCGTGGCCCACATTGGCTTTGCCGAGCCTTTTTGTCCCGACCTTAGGCGTGTGCTGCTCGATGGGGCGCGCAGCGCCGGTGCGACGGTCCACGATGGGGGAACGATGGTGGTGATGGAGGGTCCCCAGTTCTCCACCAAAGCCGAGTCGGAAGCGTACCGCATGCTGGGCTTTGATACCATCGGCATGACCGCGCTGCCCGAAGCCAAGCTGGCGCGCGAAGCCGAGATCTGTTATGCCTCGATGAACCTCGTCACCGACTATGACGTCTGGTATCCCGAGCACGACACGGTGACGGTCGAGATGGTGATCGCCAACATGCGGGCCAACCTCGAGACAGCCAAGCAGATCATCCGCTATGCGCTGCCGGTGATGGAGGCTATGGACGAGCGAACCTGCCCTTGCACCACCGCCCTTGCTGGCGCGATCATCACCGATCCGACCAGCATCCCACCGGACAAAAAGGCGCAGTTGCACCTGCTCATCGGTAAGTATGTCGAGATCTGACCTTGGCAAGCACGCGGCGCACAGGAACTGGGCCGCTCAGTGGATAGAGCTGGGACTGATTGCGTGCGCCCTGGCCTTTGTCGGCTGCGGGCTGGTGCAGTTGGCCCTGGTAGAGCAGGGCGCGGTCGGCCCGCATTATCTTTGGCCCATTGTCCTGATTGCCGCGCTGGCGGTCGTTGGCTGGGGCCTCCTCACCTGGCGCGTGCCCTCCCGCGACCCACTTCTCTTCCCCATGGTCGTGCTGCTCAGTGGATGGGGGCTGATCGAGGTCGCACGGCTGCAGGAGGGCTTTTTACCGCGGCAGATGTGGTGGGTGGGCCTCGGCCTGGGCGCGCTGCTGCTCGTCGCTGCCCTCCCCTATCGCTGGTACTGGTTGAGTCGCTATCGCTACCTGTGGCTGGCTGGAGGGCTGGGCCTGCTGGGCTTGACGATTATCTGGGGCGTGAACCCGCTCGGCGTGGGCGACCGCCTGTGGCTGAGCCTCGGCACGCTGTTCTACTTTCAGCCTTCGGAGCTGCTGAAAGTGATCATGGTCATCTTTATGGCCAGCTATCTCGCCGAAAAGCGCGAGCTGCTGGTCCTGACCGACCTGCGCATCGGACGGCTCCGGCTGCCCCCCCTGCCCTACCTGGCCCCCCTGCTCCTTATGTGGGGCTTTTCGCTCGTCCTGCTCGTCTGGCAGCAAGACCTGGGCGCTGCGCTGCTCTTTCTCAGCGCGTTTTTGTCGATGATCTATGTCGCCACAGGCCGGCAGTTCTATGTCTGGGCTGGCCTGGGGATGCTGGTCGCCATCGCCGTGGCCGGCTATTATTCCTTTGACCGCATCCAACTGCGCGGCGAGATCTGGCTCCATCCATGGGCCGATCCCCGTGGCCAGGCCTACCAGATCGTACAGTCCCTGCTCGCCTTTGCCGGCGGGGGCCTGCTTGGCACGGGCATCGGGCAGGGGCACCCCACCCCCTACATCCCCGTGGTGCACACCGATTTCGTCTTTGCCGCGGTCGGTGAAGAGTGGGGTATGATTGGCGCGCTGGCCCTTCTCTTGGTACTCATTGCCCTCATTGCGCGCGGCCTGCGCGCCGCCATGCGCGCTGAAAGGCCGTTCGTGTCGCTGCTCGCCGCAGGTCTGTCGGCGACGCTGGGCTGGCAGAGCGTGATCATCCTGGGCGGGACGACCAAGCTCATCCCGCTGACCGGCATCACGCTCCCCTTTGTCAGCTATGGCGGCAGCTCGATGCTCGTCTCCTGCATCATGGTCGGGCTGCTGATCCGTGCCTCAGCGGCAGCATGGCCCACCCCGCCAGAAGGTGTGCAGTGAGTGCGGGAGGCGCGGGTATCGAGCGCAATATCGCCCGCCTGGGACGGGCCATCGCGCTCTGCTTCGTGGCCATCGCCCTCGGCCTGGGATATTGGAGCGTCGTTCGTGCGCCGGCACTCGTCGCGCGCGAGGACAATCCACGGCACGTCGAAGCCGAGCGCCGCATCCGCCGTGGCGACATCACCGACCGGCAAGGGCGCATGCTCGCCGAGAGCCGGCCTGCAGCGGAAGGCGTGTGGGAACGCGTCTATCTCGTACCAGAGGCAGCACCGGTGATCGGCTATGCGTCGATCGACCTGGGCACGAGCGGGATCGAGTCCGCCTACGACGGCCAGCTACGTGGCGACGAGCCCACCTCCCCCTTCGAACAGGTTCGGGCCCAGCTCCTGCACCTGCATCCGGCGGGCGTGGATCTGCAGCTCACGCTCGACGCTGGCCTGCAGCGCTTTGCCGCCGATGCCCTGGGCGAGCGCACGGGCGCCGTCGTACTGCTCGACGCGCAGAGCGGTGCAGTCCTGGCGATGGCCAGCGAGCCGATCTTTGATCCTAACACACTGGAGGAGGACTGGCCAACCCTACAGTACGATCGCGACAAGCCGATGCTAAACCGGGCCACGCAGGGGCTCTACCCACCAGGCGTGGTCTTTGAGACCCTGACCCTCGCCGCCGTCCTGGAAGAGGGGTTGGCCGAGCCGACCACCGTCTACACCGACGAGCTTGGTGTCGTGCTGGAGGTCGAGCCGCCCATCTCGTGCCCTGGCGACCCGCCCGCGACCGAGTTCACGCTGGCCGAAGCGTATAGCTGGCCGTGCAGCGTCCTCTTTGCCCGGCTCGGCCTCGAGCTCGGCGGTGAGCAACTGGCCGACCACATCACGCGTATGGGGATCGGACGGCCGCTCGACTTTCCGCTCGACGCCTCGACCGGCCAGGTGCTGGAACGAGGGCAGTGGAGCAAGCTGCTCGCCGCGCGCACGGCGATGGGCGCCGGCGAGGTATTGGTCACGCCCTTGGAGATGGCGTTGGCCATGGCTACGATCGCCAACGACGGCCTGCAGCCAGCGCCGCACCTGGTCCTGGCCGTGGGAGACACACCACAGGACCTGCCGTCAGGTACACGACGTGTGATCAGTGCCCAGACCGCACAGGAGATCCGGGCGATCCTGGCACAGGCGTTTGCCGCAGGCAGCCAGGGCACCTCGCTGCCGGGCGCGGACCTTGCCGGCCAGGCAGGATCGGCCGAGTCGGGCTTGCCCGGCGCGCCGCCGCACGCCTGGTTCATTGGCTATGCCCCTGCCGCACAGCCCAGGTACGCCATCGCCGTGATCGTAGAACACGGCGACAGCGGCTGGGAGGTCGCGGCCCCGATCGGCGTACAGGTACTGGATGCAGCAACACGATGAAACGGCCTCTACAGGGCTGGCACAGCGAGCGCGCCCGCGCCCCAGTTGTGCCAGCCTCCTGCCAGGCAAGGAAGAAAGGCGCGTGAAAGCGGTCCTGTTTGACGTAGACGACACACTCTTCGACCGTGCACGGGCGCAACGAGAGATGCCGGGAGTGATACGGCGGGCGTTCCCCGATCTGTTCGACGGCATCCCGCCATCGGCGGTGCGAGATGCGTTCCTCGCCTCCGACCGCATCTCGACCGAGCGGCTCGATTGGGCGGCGGATGTGGGCGCCGCACGCCTCGGCCGGAGCCAGATCTTCCTGCGGCAGCTTGGGCTGGCTGAGGAACTGGCGCCGGCACTCACCGCGCTGTACGTCAGGCATTACCCGCGGATCGAGGCGCCTGTCTGTGGCGCACAGCGGGTCATCGAACGCCTATCTGTGCGGTACCGGCTGGGCGTCGTCTCGAATGGAATGCCCGACATCCAATACCAGAAGCTAGAGACGCTCGGCATACGCCATTTCTTCGGCTGCATCCTGCTCTCTGGTGAGACGGGCATCGAGAAGCCGGATCCTTGGATCTTCCGACAGGCTGCCAAACACCTGGATGTAGGGCCGGAGGACTGCCTACACGTCGGCGACACGTACGGGACCGACGTTGCGGGCGCGCACGCGGCAGGTATGCGCGCCTGCTGGTACAATCCGCAGGCGCGGTCTCGCCCGCAAGGATGCCCGCAAGCGGAGCTCGAGATTCATACATGGGACGAGCTTACGGCGCTGCTGTGTTGACGCACGCTCTCTGTACGGAGGCAAGATGCCTTTTACCTTCCAACCGCTGGCGATCCCAGACCTGATCCTGATCGAGGCGCGCCATTCCCAGGATGCGCGCGGCTTTTTCCTAGAGACGTACAAGCGCTCGGCTTTTGCTGCGCACGGCATTGACGTCTCGTTCGTGCAGGACAACTATTCCCGTTCTGTGCGCGGCGTGCTGCGCGGGCTGCACTTTCAGAAACCGCCGCGCGCACAAGGCAAACTGGTGCAGGTGATCCGTGGCGAGGTCCTAGACGTCGCGGTCGACATCCGGCGCGGCTCCCCGACCTACGGACAGTGGGCGGGCCTGCGCTTGTCCGGCGATCGTTTCCAACTGCTCTACATCCCCGTCGGTTTCGCCCATGGTTTCTGCGTGCTTAGCGACGAGGCAGATTTTGTCTACAAGGTCACTGCCGAATACGCACCCGAGCTGGAGGCAGGTATTCTGTGGAACGACCCGGAGATCGGGGTCAAGTGGCCGGTCGCGGACCCGATCGTCTCGCCAAGGGATGCTGCGCTGCCGCGACTGCGCGAAGCCGGCGACGTGTTCACCTTTGCACCGACACGCAAGCAGGGATAAGGACCTGCACATGAGAGCCGCACTGGTCGTAAACCGCGTCGTCCATGACGTCGAGGCCAACCTGTGCGCGATCCTGCGTGGGATCCGCCGGGCCAGCGTGGAAGGGGCAGACCTGGTCCTCTTCTCCGAAGCGGCGCTGACCGGACTGATCAACGAGGATCGTCCCTCGCACGACCTGCCCCTCGGCATCGAGGTGCCGGGGCCGGTCATGGACCAGTTGGCAGAGGCGGCGGCGCGGTGCGGGATCTGGATCGGCCTGGGCCTGCTGGAGCGTGAGGGGACGCGCCTCTACGATTCCGCGTTCCTGGTTGGGCCCGAGGGACGGGTCGGGCTGCACTACCGTCGCATCCAGCCGCAGTGGCACGGCCCGCAGGCCGATCCGTCGGTCTACAGGCAAGGCAGCGAGCTGCCCGTGCTGCGCACTCCGCTCGGTGCCTTCGCTTTCCTGATCTGCGGCGACCTGTTCGACGCCTCGATCGGCCATCGCTTTCGCGCGCTCGAGCCCGACTGGCTTCTCTATCCCCTGGCACGTTGTTTCTCCGATGGCGCCGTCGACCAGCAGCGTTGGAAAGAGGAAGAACTGCCCGACTATATCGAGCGCGTGCAGCGCTCTGGCGCGACGGCGCTGATGGTCAACTATCTTGCCGGGCGCGACCTCATGAGCGGTGCGTGTGGTGGCGCGTGGGTGGTGCGTCCCAACGGACAGGTCGTGGCCAGCCTGCCGCTAGGCGAGGAGGGCATGCTGCTCGTCGACTTGGAAAGTCCCACGTTGTGAGGCCGCCCGGCGACGAGAGCGGTGCCTTTCTCGTGGCGATCGACCGCCTTCAGCCCAGCCAGCTCTATGTCAGCGCCGAGAAACTGGCGCGCGTGCGAGAGATGATCGCATCAAGCGGCCCTGCCTCGCTCGCCCCGCTGCCGGTCGTGCGCCTCGGCAAAGACGTGGTGCTCACCGACGGCCACACGCGCACTTATGCGGCCTGGTCGGCGGGACAGAACTCGCTGCGTGTGGCCTGGGATCGGGACGAGCTCGACATGGAAGCGTATGCGATCTGCGTGGGCTGGTGCACGGGAGAGGGCATTCGCGCCATCAGCGGTCTGGAGGATCGGGTCGTCAGTACCGATGCCTACCAGAGACTGTGGCTTGACCGCTGCGCCGCCATGCACCGCTTGCTGGCTACCCGGCGCACTGGGTGATAAAGGCGACTGCAACGGCCTGCACGGCGCGGATACCCACGCGCCTGGTTGTACCGCAAAAGGAGAAGGACCATGGACTCACGAGAACGCGTCCTGCGCGTGCTCTCGGGGCAGGTCCCCGACCGCGTCCCGCTGGATGACAGCTACTGGGAGACAACGATCACCCGCTGGCGCCGGGAGGGGCTGCCGCCTGGCGTCTCGCCGCACGACTATTTCGGCACGAACGAGATTGTGTGCCTCAGCGGCGACTATACGATGCGCTTCCCGGAGCGAGTCGTGCAAGAGAGCGAGACACTCCGCACGTACTGGGACAGCGACGGTGCCCTGCGCAAGGACCTACACGTCTCGGAAGGGTGGACCTCGCAGTGGCTCGACTATACGATCAAGAGCCGCGAGGACTGGCAGCAGCACCGGGAGCAGATGGCCTTTAGCGCGGAGCGCATCGATCCGTCCATCGTAGACACCTACCGGCAAGCACGGCAGGCAGGCAGGTTCGTCTGCTATGCCGCGCACGCGTGCTTTCATCCCACCTGGATGCGGATCGGCATGGAGAGAATGTTGATCTCGATGCTGGAGGACCCCGAGTGGGTGTACGAGCTATTCGGCGCGCACGCGCAGCTTGTGATCGAGATCTACGAAGGCATGCAAGAGCTGGGGATCGCGTTCGATGGCGCGCGCATGGCGGACGACCTGGGCTACCAGGCGGCGCCCCTGATCTCACCCGCGCTCTACCGCGAACTGGTCTACCCGCATCACAAGCGGGTGTGCGACCGCTTTGCGCAGGACGGGCTCAAGACGATGCTGCACTCGGACGGCAACGTCGCGCCCCTGATCCCCCACTTTCTCGATGCCGGCTTTTGCGCGCTCAACCCGCTCGAGGCCAAGGCCGGGCTGGACGTCCGCCGCCTCAAGGCCGTATACGGCGACCGTCTCGTCCTCTATGGCAACATCGACGTGCGCGCTCTCTCTGGTACGAGAGAGGAGATTGAACGCGAGATCCGGGAAAAGGTCACGGCAGCCAAGGAGGGCGGCGGCTATATCTATCATTCTGACCACTCAGTGCCAAACTCGGTCTCGTTCCAGAACTATGCCTACGCCATCGAGCTGGTCCGGCGCTATGGCGCCTATGGTTGATCCTCTTTGACTGCGCCAATCGCCAGCGTCTCTAGCTCGTGCAAGGGCAGCATGCCCGCCTGCGCTTGTGCCGGGCTCGGCAGGGACGCCTCGTCTGGCTTGTCCGAAAGCCCAAACAACAGCGCACCACGCTCCTGTAATGCCAGTGCCGCGGCCCGCACTTCTTGCGTGATCGCGATCCGCTGCCGCAAAAAGGCTCCCGGCGTGCTGTCCGGCAGCCTGTCAAAGCGGGCCACGGTGGTCAGGTACTCGTTGTAGCGAAAGGCCTTGAACGGTGTGGGGTCGCCGGCGCAGACGTGGGCCCACACCTCGTCGTGGATCGACGTCAGCCCGGAGCCGGTCAGCTCGCCCCGTCGACACTCCACCTCCCCGATAAAGCCTTCGAACGAGCGCAGCGTCCCGTCCTTCACTGCCTCCACGACATCCTCGAGCTGGAACAGGCCCGCGCCGAGGATCAGGCAGATGTATGCCAGGTAGTCCTGGTTGTCGGTGGTCAGTCCATAGTAGGCCGCCTGGTTGAGCTCGTCGTAGGCGGCACGAAAGGCCTCCGCGTCAAAGCCATCCCCGAGCAGATCCGCCACCGTGCGCTCGACGCCTTCGACGCGTGCCTCGTTGATCACCTGATCGTTGCGCCCGCGTGCGCCAATCGCCGTCTTGTCAATGTCGATCACCACCGCCATCCGCTCGTCGAGCGGGTAGCCCTGCGCCTCGACGTACGAGAGAAAGGCAGGCAGCGCCGCCCAGCGGTTGGCATTATAGATCGCGCCCTCAATCCGGTGCGCCGGGTCGGCGGCGAGGGCATCGCGCCCAATAAAGCACCAGCCCGGCCATCCCCCGGCTGCACAGATGTTGCGAAAAGCAGTGCCGTCGTTCAGCTCGGTATCGCCCACAAAGAGCAGCCGCTCGATCGGCGTGCCAGGCAGGGAGAGCGCCCGTGCCTCGCGCAACATCGCAGCCACGACGCGCCCATAGTCTGCCTCAGCCTTGCGCGGCACTCGTCTCCCCAGGCCGAACTTGGGGGCGAGATCGGCCAGCGAGGGCAGCCGCCCGTCCGATGGCACCAGGTTGCGATAGACAACGCGCCCGCCGAGGAACTCTGCCAGGGCGGACGAACCATATGCACGGTACGCCATTTGCCGCTCCTCCGTGTCGTGGACTGTCCGGACCTCACCACCCCTATGCTACTATACCGGTTTGGATCAGGCAAGCCACCCCCTGGCGGCCAGCAGCTCGGCGTTGTGGATCGCGCCTCCGGCCGCCCCGCGCAGGGTATTGTGTCCGAGCACAACGAACTTCACGTCTAGCAACGAACACGGGCGGATGCGCCCCACGCTGACCGTATAGCCGCGCCCCACCTCGCGGTCCAGGATCGGCTGCGGGCGGTCTGGCGCGCTGTGGACATGTATCGGGTGCGGGGGCGTGCTCGGCAGGTCCGCGACCTCGGGCGGCCCGCGAAAGGAGGCAAGCGCATCGCGCAGCGCATCTAGATCCGGCCGCTGCTCAAAGGCGATGGACACGCACTCGGTGTGCCCGTCGCGCACCGGGACGCGGTTGCACTGTGCACTGATCGTAAAGGGCGCCTCCTCGATGCGCTCGCCGCGGAGCGTGCCCAGCATCTTGAGCGGCTCACGCTCCATCTTTTCCTCTTCCCCACGGATGTAGGGCACGACGTTGCCCAGGATATCCAGCGACGCCACCCCGGGGTACCCGGCGCCCGAGACTGCCTGCAGCGTGGTCACGTGCAGCGCCCGAATGCCAAAAGCATCGTACAGCGGCTTGAGCGCCAGTGCTAGCTGCGTCGATGAGCAGTTGGCACTGGTGGCAATAGAGCCCTTCCAGCCACGCTGTGCCTGCTGCACCCGGAGCAGCGCGACGTGATTGGCGTTCACTTCCGGGATCAGCAGCGGCACATCGTCGTCCATGCGGTGCGCGGAGGCGTTCGAGCACACTGCATAGCCCGCTTTGGCGAACTGCGCTTCTACCTCTGCCGCTACGTTGGAAGGAAGCGAGGAAAAGACGACGCGGCAGTCTAGCCCGGGCGCCACCGGTTCTACCACCAGCTCTGCCACTCGCTCCGGCATCGGCGTGGGCAGCAGCCAGTGACAGGCATCCGCATAGCGCTGCCCGGTCGAGCGCTCGGAAGCGGCGACCGCCGTGATCTCGAACCACGGATGACCGGACAGTAGCTGGATAAAGCGCTGGCCCACCATCCCCGTCGCCCCCAGAACCCCCACTGGAATTCGATTCATCTATAATCTCCACAATCTAGGTTCATCTCTTGGCCTGGACGGCATCTGCCCTGCTCAGCCGCAAGCCCCTGCGCACCCGGCGCACACCCGTTCAGATACCATCCAGCGCCTGGGCCAGGTCATCGATCAGATCTTCAGCATCCTCGATCCCGACCGCGTATCGTACCAGATTATCTCGCAGCCCGGTGGCGCGGCGCTCCTCCGGATCGAGCGAGACAAAGAGCGCCTGCTGCTGCGCGATGCTCTCCACGCCACCCAGCGTCGGCCCAATGTAGGGCAGCTTGAGCCGGTCCATGAAACGCGATGTCCGTTCCTTGCCGCCAGCAATCTCAAAGCTAACCACGCCGCCGAACCCGCTCATCTGCGCGCACGCCACCTCGTGGTCCGGGTGACTTGGCAGGCCGGGATAGTGGACGCGCTCGACTGACGGATGCTCCTCGAGGTAGCGCGCTACCTGCATCGCATTCTCGTTCTGTCTGCGTACCCGCAGGTCGAGGGTCTTGATCCCACGCAGCAGCAAGTAGGCATCGTTCGGGCCACCCACCCCACCCATCACGCCCCGGACGTACTCGATCCGGTCGAGCAGCGCGCGTGGGCCGATCACCGTACCGGCCAGCAGATCGTTGTGCCCGGCAAGGTACTTGCTCGCGCTGTGCATCACCAGGTCGACGCCATAGGTCAGCGGGCGCAAGTTCACCGGTGTAGCAAAGGTGCTGTCGATCATCGTCGTGATCCCGTGCTCTTGTGCCACGGCAACCATCTGCACCAGGTCCACTACCCGCAGGTAGGGGTTCGTCGGGGACTCGCAAAAGATCAGGCGCGTCTCGGGCCGGATCGCGCCTGCCAATGCGCCCGAGCGATCGAACGAAATCAGCGTCGCCTCGATCCCCCACCGCTTGAGGAACGACGTCGCGAATTCGCGCGTCCGCCGGTAACAGTCGAAAGCCATTACCACGTGGTCACCGCTCGACAGCAGCGCCAGCATGCTGGTCGTGATCGCCGCCATCCCAGTGGCAAAGAGCAGGGCGCGGTCTCCCCCTTCGAGCGCCGCCAGCTTGCCCTCCGCTACCGACTGCGTGG
>Ga0315537_1004157_pt1 | contig 10601 bp, 8 predicted proteins | sample SalMarSW160270MG_FD_203091 | JGI IMG/M metagenome (GOLD analysis project Ga0315537, IMG submission 203091) | Salt marsh sediment microbial communities from the Plum Island Ecosystem LTER, Massachusetts, United States - Salt Marsh Sediment SW1602-70 ... | reverse complement strand
GGCAAACATCTTTTTGCATTCATGGATGATGATGGTCTGGAGATTTGCAGGGACAATCTTCTGTGCAGAAAACAAGGGAAGAGAGACCGGCAAGATTTCGAGTTTCTTCGGAAGGACGGCTCCCGAATCTATGCGCGGATGAAGACAACACCGATTACGGATGCTGACGGCAACTACGCCGGAGCTCTGGCGGCTGTGATTGACATTACGGAGCGCGAGCAGATGCTCGAAGAATTCCGGAAATTCAAGACGATTTTTGACCGAGCCCCTTACGGCTGCGCCCTCGCCGATCTTGACGGCAATGCAATGTATGTCAACCAGTCCTTCGCACGCATGCTGGGTTATGCTCCCGAGGAACTCATGGACGAAAGCTTGTGGACGCTCCTCTCTGACCAGCAGGCAAGCGATGTCGAGAGACTGTATCGACAGGTTCTGGATGGCAAGAGCATCGCGGCAGAGGAACTGTGGTTCACGAGGAAAGACGGCTCCCGGCTTCCCACTCTTGTGACGGGGATAGTTGTCAGGGATGAAGGAGACAACTCTCCGTTTCTGGCAGTGACCGCCATTGATATCACTTACCACAAGCAGGCCGAGCATGAGCTGAGAGAATCCCAGGCACGTGTCCGGGATATTGCTCTGAGCACTTCGGATTGGTTTTGGGAAGTGAACACTCAAGGGGTCTACACATTCTGCTCGGAGAAGATCGAGACTGTCTTGGGATACACGCCTGAAGAGATCATCGGCAAGACCCCGTTCGACCTGATGCGACCTGAGGAAAAGGAAAGAGTCCGTCGGCAGTTCGAAGAGATCGCGACGTGCAGAGCAGCCATCGTCGATCTCGAGAATTGGAATCTGCACAAAGACGGCCACGAGGTCTGTCTCCTGACGAATGGAATCCCTATCTTCGACGCTCATGGCAATTTTGCAGGATATCGCGGAGCGGACAAGGATATCACTGAACACAAGCGCGCAGACAAGGAACTTGAGAATTCGCTCTCTCTCCTTCGCTCAACACTCGAGTCCACCACCGATGGCATTCTCGTCGTTGATGCGGAAGGAAAGGTGAGCAGCTACAATCGGAAGTTCGCAGAGATGTGGCGCATCCCAGACTCTCTTATGTCATCACGGGATGACAAACAGCTCCTCGCGTTCGTCTTGGATCAGTTGACAGATCCCGAGACATTTCTGACCAAAGTGAAGGATCTGTACTCCCAGTCGGAGGCCGAGAGCTACGACATTCTGGATTTCAAAGATGGGCGGGTCTTCGAACGCTACTCGATGCCACAACGAATCGCAGGTGAAAGTGCTGGCAGGGTCTGGAGCTTTCGCGATATCACTGATCGGCGGCGCGCGGAGCGGAGCCAGTCGGTATTGAATAACATCGCTGCAGCCGTAAATACGGCCGACGATTTGGATGATCTGTTCAAGATGATCGATAAGGAACTCGGCACGATTGTCGACACGACGAATTTTTACATTGCGCTTTATGACAAAGAAAACGACATGATTGCCTTGCCGTATTTCACGGATGAAAAGGACAGTTTCACCTCGTTTCCGGCGGGAAAATCACTGACCTCCTATGTAATAGAGAGAGATGAGCCGCTCCTCGCTACTGAAGAAGTCGTGAATGAACTCGCGGAAGCTGGAGAAGCGGAGACCGTTGGAACGCCCTCGAAGGTTTGGCTTGGGGTTCCTCTGAGAACCGGAAAAGAAGTTATCGGCGCAGTCGTTCTTCAAAGCTACACGGACGCTGCCGCGTATAATGAAAGAGATTTGGAAGTCCTGCAGTTTGCTTCCGGGCAGATTGCCATCGCCATCCAACGCAAACAGGCGGAGGAGGCACTTCGAGAGTCCGAGGCTCAATATCGTTCACTGATCGAGAATTCGAATGATGCCATCTACCTGCTTGCCAACAAGAAATTCCAAATCATCAATCGAAGGTTCTCGGAGCTGTTTCAAGTCACGCCCGAAGAAGTGCGAGCACCGGATTTCAACTTCATGCAGATGGTGGCACCACACAGTCGGCCCTTGGTCGAGGAGCGGTCTCGGATGGCCGACCGCGGCGAGGAGCCACCTGCTCGATACGAATTTACCGCCCTGAGAAAGGACGGCAAAGAGATCGAGTTAGAGGCGTCGGTATCCCGGATCCGCTATCGAGGAGGACGGGCGACACAGGGTATCCTGCGCGACATCACAGATAGGAAGAAACTGGAGACTCAACTGCGACAGGCGCAGAAGATGGAGGCCATTGGCACACTGGCCGGAGGCATCGCCCACGACTTCAATAATATCCTCATGGCCATGCTCGGTTACACCGATATGGCAAGGTACCAGATACCTGACGAAGGTCCAGCTCGGGCGAATCTGGATGAGGTTCTCAAGGCAGGGAGGCGTGCCAAGGATCTCGTGTTGCAGATTCTCGCGTTCAGCCGTCAAGTGGAACAGGAGCGGAAGCCTATTGAGATTCATCCGATCATCAAAGAGACACTCAAATTGCTCCGGGCATCGCTGCCCACGACGATCGATATCCACCCGAACATCGATGTGGACTGCGGGACCATCCTCGCCGACCCCACTCAGATACACCAGGTGCTGATGAACCTCTGCAGCAATGCCTACCACGCTATGCGCGACAAGGGCGGGGTCCTCGGAGTGACTCTGGACGCTGTTGAAGTGGATGCCGAGTTTGCGCGGACACAGCCCAACCTGGATGAAGGAGCTTATGTTCGACTCACCGTCAGCGACACCGGTTGCGGCATGGATCGAGCGACCGTGGAGCGCATCTTCGATCCATTCTTCACAACCAAAGCCCCGGGTGAAGGCACTGGTATGGGTTTGGCGACCGTTCACGGAATTGTGACGAGTTACGGTGGGGCCGTCACCGTATACAGCGAGCGGGAGAGAGGATCGATCTTTCGAGTCTATCTGCCCCGCGTAGAGAGCCACGCGCCGGCGGAACCCTCGGAGGTCGAACCCGTGCCGAGGGGCACCGAGTGCATTCTTTTCGTTGACGATGAAGACCAGCTCGCACGCATCGGACAACAGATGCTGGAACGTCTGGGCTACACCGTGGCGACACGGACTAGCAGTGCCGAGGCGCTGGAAGCGTTTCGTGCCAAGCCAGACAAGTACGACCTCGTGATTACGGATCAGACAATGCCCAACATGACGGGTGTGGAGTTGGCAAAAGAACTGATGCGTATCCGCCCTAACATTCCAATAATCCTTGTCAGCGGTTTCAGTGAAGCGGTTACACCCGAGAGAGCCAAGCACATCGGCATCCGCGAGTACATCATGAAACCAATCATCACACATGAGCTTGGCAGAGCCGTCCGGAAAGTGCTGGATGAAAACGGAGGGAAGTCATAGACGAAGGCACACGCGTCAGCGCCGATGATTCGCCGATTTGAATAGAGCTGTAGCGCACCGAGCCACACGTCAGGACTCGAGGCCTCCATGAAGACGCTTGCCTTTGTGGGGGCATTTTTGTATTTTGGAATGCCATGTCAACGCATGAGTCAAAAGTGAAAATTCTGTTCCTATGCACGGGAAACTCGATTCGCAGTCAGATCGCAGAAGCCTGGGCGCGACACCTCAAGCCCGATGAAATCGATGCCCACTCGGCGGGAATCGCACCCTGCGGCCTGAATTCCTATGCGGTGGAAGTCATGGAGGAGATCGGCATCGATATCTCGGACCAGGAGTCGAAACATGTGGACAGTCTCCAACACATGGATTTCGACTGTGTTATCACTCTCTGCTCGTACGCACACGACCGTTGCCCCATCTTCCCCGGCAAGACGAAGGTGATCCATGTCGAGTTTGATGATCCGATAATGCTCTCTCAGGACGATGATATGACAGACGAGATTCTCTCCCGCTTCCGGCGCGTCCGTGATGAAATCAAGGCCTTTGTGAAGGAGCTACCGGCGGCTTTGCTGGAGCTCTCGGGATCTTAACCACGACAATACGCACAGGAATTCACTCGATAGTGAAGAACACAGGAACCACGCTGACTGCCATCAAAGACAATGGCGCTGCGACATGGAGAATGCAAACGATCCCGCGTTACCTCGTTGCAGCGGCTTCATGGATTTGATATGCCAGTGACCGGACTACATTTCCTTCTGACGACGCGGTGCATTTACGAATGCGACCATTGTTTTGTCTTCGGAGGGCCGCAGCGTACGGAGGTCTTTTCGCTCGCAAAGCTCAAGGACGTGCTCGCCCAAGCCAAAGAAGTTCCCTCGATAGACTCGATATTCTTCGAGGGGGGCGAACCGATACTCTACTACGCGGTGCTTCGTGCCAGTATCGAGCATGCGAAAGACCTCGGCTTCGAGTGCGGCATGGTCACCAATGGCTACTGGGCAACTTCGCCGGAGGACGCTGAACTCACGCTGAAACCACTCGCACAAGCCGGGCTGTCGATTGTCCAGGTCTCCTGCGATGAGCTTCATGGCGACGAAGGGTCGCAGAAACTCGCGAAGACGGCTTGTGAGGCCGCGGCATCGTTGGGTTGCGACGCGAGCTTGATTTCTTGCCAACTGCCTGGCGACATAACAGATGAAGAAGCGGAAATTCGTTTCCGGGGTCGAGCGGCGACAAACCTGATTGAGGAATTTCCGCGCAAAGCGGCCAAGCTCTTCGACAGTTGCCCCTATGAGGAGCTGCGCGAGCCGGAGCGCGTGCATGTCGACCCGCTGGGATTCGTCCACATTTGCCAGGGGCTCGTCATCGGCAATCTGTTCGAGACAAGACTGTCACAGCTCATCCGCGACTACAAACCGGAGCGACACCCGGTCGTTGGCCGATTGCTTGAAGGTGGCCCAATGAAGTTGGCCGAGGATTTCGGTGTGGACACCAGTTCAGGTTTTGTGGATGCCTGCCACCTGTGTTTCGTGGCGCGCTCCCAACTTCGAGGTCAATTGCGCGAATACTTGGCACCGGAAGGAATGTATGGAATCGACCCAGAAACCACTGAGTGAGCGTATCGCATTCGATTTCAGTGCCAGAACTGAGCTCGTTCATGCTCGGCGGTGGATGGAACGGTGCATTTGGAAGTTGCTGGATGCACTGAAGAAACCGTCGCCTCTCGTGCTGGAAGCGGCCTGCGTCGGCGGATGGGATACCGAGATCTTTCTGCGAAAGGGCGCGCGCGTCGTGTCAATCTGCCCATCACAGAAATTGCTCGACTATGCCCAACGGCGTGTTCCCGGCGGAGATTTCCGTCTTCTGGATCTCGAACAGCTTGACCTGCCTTCCGGCGAATTTGATGCCGTCTGGTGCATCGATTTGGTCGACAAACTGACGACCCACAGCACTGCCAGAATCTTCGCGGAATTTGCCCGAGTGCTCAAGCGCAGCGGCCTGCTCGCCTTCAACTCTACCGCAAGCGACGAGAGGATTCGCGCACTGATGCAATTGTCACCAAACATGGATATTCTTACGCGCGAACCTTATCCGAAAGAGGTGTTTGACGAGGGATTGCAACACATTACAGCTCAGAAGCGATGACGATTTGTGTGTTGTACTGATACTCTGGAGCAAAGCAAACAGAAAGCCCGCGACTGTATTAGAGTCGCGGGCTTTCTATAGGAGTCTTCTTGAGAATCGCAGCGATTACCTTCGAGAGCGCGAAGCGGGACGACGCGGAGCAGGTTGCCGCGCACGCGGTCTATCTTCACGCAGCAGATCCCGCCGCTCGCGAATCATCTCGCGGACGCGCTGCGGAATTTCGTCCATCAGAATTGAGCAGCGCGAAAGTTGCTGTGGGCTCAGGAACGGGCTCACCTCACCCAAGAACCCCCGTTTAAGCGTGACCATTCGGCGCTGATTCTCGCTGAACCGGTCGAGGAGTCGATCGACTTCTTCCGGGCTCGATTCGCGCGCATCTGAGAGTTCATCCAGGTTGGCCCGCAGCTCCCTTTGTTCGCGCTGAATCTCCTCCATGGACGCGTTATACTGACGCAGGCGTGGGAAGAACTTCTCGGCCTGCTCCGGCGTCAGATTCAGTGACTCGGAGAACTTGCCGATAATCACGGTCTCCACGCGGTCACGCAATCGGTCCCGCTCCTCTCCCTGGGCGAAAAGCGCTCCGGAAAAGGCAAGCCAACCGCCGACCCCCAGAATCACGACATATCGCAGCAGTACGATCATACCAATCTCCCCATCACATGAAATGTGTGGCCTTCAGCTCTGCCAGCAGGCCATCAATCTCGTCGTCGGACAAGACGAGCAATTCGTCCATTAGCGGCGGTGCATCCATCTCGCTTTCAGGGACAATCTCTTCGCTCACAAGTTCAATGTCTTCGACTTCGAGCGCCTGTGCCACCGATGCCGCATCCACTCCCAAGTCACTGAGGCTCGTGTAGTCATCTTCGGTTAGAACGAGTCCGTCGGAAAGGACACCCAGACCCGGTACGGAAGCCTCTATATCGCCATTGGAGTAGTCGAAAGAGAAGTCGGGCCCGAACCGGCCCGTCGCCAGAATCAGCACGAGCAGCGCCGTGGCCAGAACCGGCACAAGCACCGGCTGACGACGCCACAACGGGATGGCGGGAGTTCGCTTGTCGATGCGCGCCCTTACGCCCGCCAGAAAACCCGTCCAGGTGGCTGGACCCGGATCGCGAATGAGCTGTGCCTTCCGGAGTACACCCGAAAACGCGCGTGCCTGCGCCAGTGTCCGTCGGATCTCGTCGTCCTTCTCGGCGAAGGCCTCAATCTCGGCACGCTCACGCTCGCTCAGAGTCCCAAAGGGCTCGAGAAGCAGTTCCTGTATTCTCTCCTTCGTCATTTTCCTATTCTTCATCCCTCAGGTGAGGCTGCAACGCCTGCCGCAGTTTGCGGACAGCCTGAAAGTAGTTGGCCTTAATCGTTCCTTCCTCGCGGCCCATGATTCTGGCGATTTCGGCGTGCGGAAGCTCCTGAAAGTGTCTCAATATGAAAACCGCCCTCTGTTTGTCGGGCAGCGCCTGAATTGCCCGTCTTGCCGCCGTCGACAGCTCTTGAAGCTCCGCTTCGGCGTCCGTCTCGTCGCCGCTCGGCACCACCGCCTCGATCTTCTCAAGCCCAACGAAGGACCGGACTCGGCGGGTCCGCAGGTGATTCAGGCAAAGATTAACCGTTATTCGATAGAGCCAGGTGTAAAACCCCGATTCGCCGCGAAACTTCGGCAGGGATCGGTAGGCCCGGACAAAGGCTTCCTGCGCCAGGTCTTCGGCGTCATCGTGATTTCCAACCATTCCCAGGGCGAGGTAGTAGACTTCCTTCCGGTGGCGATTGACGAGTTCATTGAACGCCTGCTCATTACCGGCCCGAAATTGCTTGACGAGCTCCGAGTCCTCCACGCCACCCCGACCCTGTTACTCAACCTTTTGACAAGAGAGGCACATAAAAGGTTTAATCGGCATCGTTTGTTCGCAAACTGACTATGTTCTTGTAATTATTGACCATATGTTCGGAAATGCGACTTTTCGGCGAGATCCGGGAATCGCTCCCACGCAATTCGATCGTGGTTTTGGGGAGGGTCACAGAACCGCCCCTACCGGGTCTGACTCTAATCTTGGGGCGGGTCGCAGAACCGCCCCTACAGGACTGAACCGATGGTCACGCGGTTCAGAAAACCGACTTCACCCTGAGAGGTGAGGGCGTAGTCAAAGGTCAGTCGCCTCCAGAAAACGCCGAAGCCGACTGAGAAACCGGCCAGCGTGTCCCTGTCCAGGCCGACTCTCTGGTCGATACCAATCGTGTTGTAGCCGAATCGAAGCTGCAGGAATTCCGACAGAGTGAATTCTCCTCCAAGCGCTGCCTGAACGCCTTCGGCAGGGTAGTAGTCGACCTGGCCCGAGAGGCGCATGGGCAGGTGCTCAAGTGGCTTTGAAAAACCCGCGCGAAGCGAGAAGGGCAAGTCATCTTTCTCGTTCAGGAACGCGCTCAGAGCCGTTCCCACATTGTAGGCGCCGACGGCAAGGTCGAATTGGGACCACGGACTATGATAGATGAGGCCAGCGTCCAGAGCCAGCGCACTTGCCGTGTAGTTGTCAATGGTCGAATAGAGGAATTTCAGCGCTGCACCGAGTTCCAACGGCCCTTCAAGGTTCCTTGCCAGTGCCGCCGTCAGCAGAATATCGTTTGCCGTGAAGGTGCGACCCGTTCGCTGGCCGGTTTCGGTGGCCTCGTCGAAACTGCCATAATCGAAGTAAGTGATCCCAAAAGCGCCGACCCCAATGTTGGAGAAAGGCTGCGCGTAGGCGAGATGACCCGTGTTGAAGTCGAGGACATGTTTCAGGTAACCTGCCGAGCCTTGCCGCGTGTCGAGACCTGCCACACCTGCCGGATTCCAGTAAAGGGCCGCAAGGTCTCCGCTGACAGCGATCTGACTTCCCGCCAGCGCTGCACCCCGCGCCCCAGGTTCCAGACGCAGGATTTCGAATCCCGTCGTGCCCGCCGATCCGGCGACGAGTGGAAGGGTCAGAGAGAGTAGAAGAATGGCGGCGGCTATGCTCTTGTGGTTCATTATGACCTCAGCAGGACAAGAAACGGACATCCTCATGATACAAAATTTACGAAACAGTCACGCCATTGTCAATCGTAGTCTTCTCGGGGTGGATATTCATCAGACATCCCGCCGACAATCCGAGCACGCTCTTCCTCTTCCCACCGCTTGAGTATCGTCCGGCGCCGGTGCCATGCGGCCAAGCCCGCCAATGCCAGGAACGGCAAGAAGATAATGCCAAGATAGAACTCCCAATTCTGGAAAATGGAGAAGCGGTAAGTATGGCGCAGATAGTCAAACCACTGGCCCTCGAATTCACCGAGATGAATCCCGAAAACCTTGATGAAGGCCTCATCCGGCTCCAGACCGCTGCGCAGTGCCCCAACATAATTCCGCACCCCATCCCAACCGTAAGTCTTGATCAGCAAGTCGACGGCGGTGATGCTCTCTGCATAGGCCAGATGCGCTTCCTGAGACCGCATGCGCATCACCCGTTCGATCTGGAAAAAATTATGGATACGCCCCGAGAGAACCGCCTGCGAAATCAGGCTCGTTCGAAGGTGCAAGCTCTCACCCGACAGGATTTGCGCCAGCCCCTCGTCAAGCCAGCGAGGGATGAAAACGTCTGGATGACCGGTGCGCAAGAGAAGATGCACCAGCTCATGGAGTGCCGTCACATGAAAAGGCCGCAGGGGATCACCGTAACGAGGGGATTTCAGAATCGTGACCCGATGGTAGGGATCGGAGATTCCCTGGGCCCAATCCGGTGCACCGCCGGTAATCCGACGCCACTCCTTGCTCGTCGGCGTGATGATGAATGTGACGGTATCCTGCAGCGGGATCCCCAACGCGGTCTCCAGTCGCGTAACACCCGTTCGAAGGCTATTCCACAAGACGCGATGCGTTCCGGAGTCTTCCGGCCGGAATAGAACTCGGAAGTGGGCCGAGTCCGCCTGCAAATAGCCACCGGGCAGCTGGGCAAGCGTTACCCCAAAGTGCAGGAGTGTCGCAACTACGAGTGCCGTTATCTTCATTTCAGGCCAAGTCTGCTTCTGAGTCGGCGGGCATCACCTTCCGGCATCCGGACACGAAGCCGCAGCTTCCTCCCATAGGTTCGCTGTGAGAGAATTTCACCATGTCGATGAATCTCGGCCAGGAGCTTGCCCTCTTCCGGGTCGATAGAGAAGGTGCCTTCCCAGTAGCCTGCCATCGCGCTACTCTGCAGCCTTTTGAGAAGACTCTCCAGCCGAATATGGCGCTTGGCGCTGATGAATTCGGCCTCCGGATAGCGTGCCTTCGCTGCATGGATGATCTCAGGATCCTCGACCGCGTCCACCTTGTTGAAAACCAGGATTTGGGGCGTGTCGTGAACACCCAGGTCATCCAGAACGCGCTCAACAGTCTCCGTTTGCTCGACATGCGCCGGATGGGACAAATCCACCAGGTGCAACAGACAATCAGCCTCCACGACCTCGGCCAATGTTGACCGGAACGAAGCGACCAGTTGCGGCGGCAGCTTTCGAATGAATCCGACGGTGTCTGTCAGAAGCACCGTCTCCTTCGGAGCAAGCTTCAGAAGCCGTGTCGTCGAGTCGAGGGTTGCGAAGAGGAGATTCTCTTCGTAGACATTCGCACAAGTCAAGGCGTTCATGAGCGTTGACTTGCCCACATTGGTATACCCCACGAGAGTCACCCGGAAATGCTCCCGACGCCTTGAAGTGCGCGTGCGCCGCGTTGTCTCGATGTGCCCAAGTTCATCCTGAAGAACCCGAATGCGTTTGCGCACGAGTCGGCGGTCAGTCTCGAGCTGAGTCTCACCGGGACCGCGCAGTCCGATGCCGCCACGCTGACGCTCGAGGTGGCGCCAGGCTCCCGTCAGGCGCGGCAGAATGTACTGGAGCTGCGCCAGTTCCACCTGTGTGCGCGCCTCTCGCGTCCGTGCCCGACGGGCAAAAATGTCGAGAATCAGTCCGCTTCTGTCTATCACGCGCCTCTGCCACGCTTCTTCCAGATTCCGCGCTTGTGCCGGCGAAAGGTCTTCATCGAGGATAACAAGCTGGATATCCTCTTCTCCGATGAGCTCCCGAAGCTCCTCGACCTTCCC
>Ga0315537_1004153_pt1 | contig 10606 bp, 5 predicted proteins | sample SalMarSW160270MG_FD_203091 | JGI IMG/M metagenome (GOLD analysis project Ga0315537, IMG submission 203091) | Salt marsh sediment microbial communities from the Plum Island Ecosystem LTER, Massachusetts, United States - Salt Marsh Sediment SW1602-70 ... | reverse complement strand
GGATCGTTACAGTGGTTTCACCTCCTGAAATAATACATGCCGGCGCAGGAATCGGTCTGCCGGTTTTGACAATTTCCTTTGCCATGGAGGTGTGAACGCGCGCCACTTCTCTTGTTTCTCCTTCAATCATTGAGGAAAGGATAAGTGTTTCATATCCGAGGGTTTTGGCCGTTGCACTTGCCGCTTCCAGTGCTAATATATTGCTTCCCACGATAAAATTAAAGACGCGATTAAATATCTTATCATTCTCTTTGGGTGTTTCGGAAATTTGTCCGTTCAGGCCCGCCTTCATGTGTTCATAAATGGCAGGGGGGATGTCCTTTAAATTGTATTTATTGAAAATTCCCCAAACATCCTTGAAGGTAGCACTGTCGGGCACAAAGGGTCCTGAGGCAATCACGTCCATCTTATCTCCTACCACGTCTGAGAGCATCAAGTTGATAATGGTAGCAGGAAAAGCCGCTCTTGCCATCTGTCCGCCCTTGGAAGAAGATATATGCTTTCTGACAGCATTTATCTCATCAATGCTGGCTCCACACGCCAGTAATTTCCGGGTAATTTTCTGCTTGTCCGAGAGGGTGATATCTCCCGCGGCGGAAGGGAGCAGGGCGGATCCCCCGCCGGATATGAGAGAAAAAATAAGGTCCTTTTCCCCGGCGCTTTGCAAGAAATCAAGGATTTTTCCGGTGCCTTTTACGCCGTTTTCATCCGGTACGGGATGGCCGGCCTCGGTGATTTCAGTAAATGCCAGCTCTTGCGTAAAGCCGTATTTAACATTGATCAGCCCTTTCTGAATCCTTTCCTCGAATAGCTCTTCAATGGCCCCGGCCATGGGCGCAGTAGCTTTTCCCGCACCCACGAGGGAGATGCGATCGAATTCGGCCAGGTCAAGTTCGGTTTCAGGGCCTCCCTCCATTCCCACAATAAGCCTGTCCCCCTGAACGTAGACAAAACGTTTCACCGCCTTGAATGGGTCCACAGCCGTAAGGCCGCCCGCAAATATCTCTTTGGCGTCGGAACGAACGGTTTCTAATTTTTTGCGTTGTTTGATCATGTTGTCGGTCTTCCTTCGGAAAGATTGTTATTGGCAGGTTCTCGAGAAATTGCCTTTAGCCAGGTTATTAGTTCATAAAGACCGTGTATGATTTATAGATGCGATCAAGTTACAGGTTTGCATCCCCTGCAGGAAATTATGGGGGTATAGGTAAATCTTCTTGGATCGGAAAAAAAATGCTTAAATTCTTCAAAAAACTCTTCATATCTTCCATTGTATTCCTCAAACGGGTATCCCGAATTTTTTGCAGCGACTTCAACCTTTTTCGTCCAGTTAAAGGTTTCTTTTTCCTTTGCTTTTCCAAAAATCAGGTGATGTGGCGACAGGTTTACATTTATATCGTGGTAACCGAGGTCATAAAGGAAAGAATAAAGTTTTATTCCAACGTAGGGGTCAAAGTCGGCATTTTTTTCCAGAGCTTTTATTACTCCGTGAATTGCTCCTTTAAGCCTGTTAGAGAGCCCAAAATGTCTCAAGCAGTTATAGTCCAGATCTATCAGACAGACAATTCCTCCGGGTTTCAAAATACGGGTTATATTTTTGACGATATCAAAACTTTTTGATCGATAGTATTCAAGGACAAAACGGACCCAAACAAAATCGAACATTCCGATACCGTCTAAGGGTTCACGTATATCCTTTTGTAAAAATTCTATGCCTTTTTCGCCGTAACTCTTTTTTGCGTGTTCGATTCTTTTTTTATAGATATCGAGCCCGACGACTTTACCGTTCGGTTGAACCAGTTTGTGCAGGAAAAAACTGGTTTTGCCGGAACCACATCCCAAATCGGCTACGTGCATCCCCGGCTTTATACCGGCCCATCGGGCCTGCTTTTTCACAGTCGTACCGTCTATTTTCATTTCGAGACGAAGTGTTTCTTCGTGGCTTTCCATAAAATATTCAGGGGGATGCATATCTGAAACTCCTGATACTATCTATCAATCTCGGTCTTTACAACCCGTCCAATTTTTTCAAGTAAATAGGGCTTTTTTACATATGATGTTGCGCCCAATTTTTGAGCCTCTTTGACACGATCTGTCTCAGAATAACCGCTTGTGATTATTGCTTTCTGGTCCGGATTTATTTCGAGAATTTTTTTGTATGTATCAAGTCCGTCCATGCCCGGCTCCATAATCATATCTAACACTACCAGGTTTGCCGAATTATTCTTTATGTAATCAACAGCCTCTTCACCGTTTGAGGCTGATACAACAGAATACCCCAATTTTTTTAGCATTTCAGATGCAATCTCTCTCTGATCCTTCACATCATCAACGATTAAAATCGATTCACCGTTGCCCATTATATCCGTAATGGATGATATGGGCTTATCCGCGGCCAGTTTCTGTCTGACTACTGGGAAATAGACTGTAAAGTCAGTCCCCTGTCCCTCAGCACTTTTTATATCAATATATCCGTTATGGTCTTTTACGGTTCCCCAAACAACGGCCATGCCCAATCCTGTTCCGCTTTTCCCCATTACTTTTTTCGTGTAAAACGGTTCAAATATCCTTTCTAAATTTTCTGTGGGAATACCAATACCTGTATCACAAACACTTAAAGTAATATAATCCCCCTCTTTTACTTTTTCATAACCATCTAACGATTTATCAACATACCGGTTTTCTGTCGATATAATTATTTCTCCACGGTTAGGAATTGACTCTAAAGCATTACTGACTAAATTCATTACCGTTTTAGACAGATGCACAGGAGAGCCTAACATATTCAGCAGGTTTGGCTCAAAATCGGTTTTTACATGAACATTTGGATGATATATTTTTAAATTTTCATATTCCGGGCTTTTTAAATATTCAGAAATAATACTATTTAAATTTAATACGTTAGTAGTGACAACCCCTCTTCTTGCCAGAGTCAGCAAATCCTGAACAATAGCCGCTGCTCTTTCTCCCGCCTTTTGTATGGTTAATATCGGCTTTCTTTGAGGGCTGTCCAAAGGAATATCCATTAATAACAGCTCAGGGTAACTTACAATACCGGACAGAATATTGTTTAGATCGTGCGCTACGCCGCCTGCGAGAGTTCCAAGGGCCTCCATTTTTTGTGCTCTTTGGAGCCGGAGTTCCAAATCCCTTTTTTCCAGTTCCGCATGTTTAAGTTCTGTTATATCGTTACCGATGCAAAGAATTTCTTTAAAATTTCCGTCATTATCGAATATGGGTTTGTAAGTCCATGCAATCCATACTTTTGTGCCGTTTTTGAGCATACTTTCGCTTTCATTAATAATTGGCTGCTCAGGGTTGTGCTTTAGAAGCGCTAATCGTCTATCAAGATGATAATTTGCTGTTTCCGTATTCTGAAAGATCGTACCGAGCACGCTTTTTCCGAGGATTTCATGTTCCGTATAATTAAAAAATTTTTGTGCGAATTCGTTAAAAAAAGTGATATTTCCCTTTATGTCTTGCCGCATGATAATGCTGTTCGCATTTTCGACGAGATCGCGATAATTTTTTTCACTCTCCTGAACTTTCTGAAATGACATGGCATTTATGATACTGATGGCTGTTTGTGAGGCAATACCCATCATGAAATTCATATCACTTTTCGTAAGGCGTCTTTTTGACCTGATATTATCTACAGCCAATATGCCGAGTGATTCTTTTTCAAAAACAATGGGCACGCATATTAGTGCCTGTACACCTATTTTTTTAGCAAATGCAAGACTTCTTTTTGAGAGTTTTTTTTCAATTTCTGCAATATCGTTTATCAGAATGTTTTTTTGATCTCTAAATGCCTCTACGAATGTTCCTTTTGATTTAGGTTTATCGAGATGAAACTCGGTTTGTTTCAAGAGTTCCTCTATTCCATTGTTGTAACCGTATCCAGCGGCGTAAACGAGTCGAGTTTTATCGCTGTTTGCAAGCATGATCATGCCGCGGTCAAAGTCTATGTGTACCTTCATAATGCTTACTAAAGTTTTTATGAGTTGATCGACATTTATGATCGAAGAGGTCGCCTTGCCGATCTCCTGAATAAGCAGAGCATTATTATGGCGAATATTCATCTCATCTAAAAGATCCTGGGCGACGTTACCCTGGGTTTCAACGGTTTTGGCCAATTCTTTTTTTTCGAGATTTTCGGAAAATAACGCAAGGGCCATGGTTATAAGCGAACAGAAAAAAACAAGGAATGTCCAGGCGGTGCGGGGCAAGGCAAAGAAAAGAGCCGGACACATAACAATACTCATCAGAAGAGAATAATTTCGTACCCGTTTCCAGATGAGAGAAGTTGTTTTCTTCCAGCTAATGATGTAACTGCAGACGTTATCACCTTTATGAAAACACAAAGGATGTTCAACATCGGCGAGATGATCGGTGAACAACATTGCCAGAGATTCGAAGACACCGAGACGGTTCTCACATTGATAAGATTTTTCATTTACACCCGGATTCGGTGTAGAGACAATCTCAACCTTGTTGGGCCCAATTTTTTTTACGCGAACAGTAGCACCGCGGCTCATGATGGGATAAACTTTTCCCATCAGCAGATACACGCTGGTCAGGCTCATTAATCCTAATGTGTATTGTTTTATGGGACCCATTCCCTTGTATGAAGTTGTATAACGTCCAGCCTCTCTCGCGATATTGGGATTTCCTGTTTTTTTAACCAGAACTTCATGAAAACGATCTGTCTGAGACTGACTGAACCAGTGTGCAGGATCTTCCACCTCATACTTGGTCATTTCCGCATACTCTAGGACATAATCGATATCCAAATTTGGATAATATTTCCTGAGGTATTCTAAAAAAGTTTTTATGATTCGGCTATTATATAAAGGTGACGAGTCAGTCACTATCCAAATTCCTTGGTTCAGATCCTGTAAAGGTTCTAAAGAAAAATAAAAAAATTAAAACGATTTAACCGAAGATTACAGAAGAGAGGGTTTTATGTCAAGCGATGAAGTGTGGCGGAAATTGAATATACAGGCCGGAACATGGTAAACATAAGAATAAATGTGATGGATATCTGTAACCGTTCACAGGTTCAGGGTAAGGGCTTCCCGTTCCGTTTCGCTACGCTTTTTTCGGTAAAAGACTAAAAATCACTCGCTGGAAAGTTTGGAAATGACTTCTATCCCGAAGGTTGAAAATTTTTGAGAAATTGAACAAGAAAATTTTCGGTACAAACTGTCACCTTACAACTAGAAACAAACTTGTAAGTAACAATCGGTTTTTATTACTAATAAAAATACATCTCGAAAATTTTCATGAAATATTCGGGCTAGAAACGTTCGATGAGTTTATTAATCAGGTAAGTACTCTCCCGCATAGCCTGTTCACTAAAAGGCCCGAACCAGTCTGTAATTTTTTTAAATTCGGCCCGAAACATTTCTTTGTCACCCTTTTCAACCATGTCAAGATTATTAGCAAGAGAACAAAGATACTCTTTCAGCAGGGCAAGCCGTTTGGGTGATGCGAATATGATTTCGGAGTAAAGCGAGGGGTCCTGTGCAAAAAGCCTTCCCACCATTCCAAGCTCTAAACGGTAAATGGGACTGGAAAATTCTAAAGTTCGGCATAAATCAATCTGTTTGTGACACAGAAATTGACCGAATGCAAACGTTGCGAAATGTCTCACCGTTTGAACGATTGACATAATTTCATCATGTTCCTGTGCAGTCACTTGCAGGATAATACTTCCCCAGGCGCTGAATTGATCAATAAGCCATCGGCATGAGGGCAGATTTCTGCCGGGTGTGACCACGATGATCTGTTTGTCCATGGTTGATGTGGTGGGACCGAAAAGAGGGTGCAGACCCATAACCGGTCCCTGGTAAGCTTCAAGCATGGCATTTAAAGGTCGTTCTTTAATACTGGTGATATCTGCAAGAACACAATCAACCGGCAGGTGGGGACCCAGTTTCCCGGCGACCTCAGCGGTTACTTCAATAGGGACACTGATAATTGCAAGCTCAATCCCGTGGCAAAGCTTGTCCACATTCAACCAATCCTTTCGGTCCAGAATGCGTACCCTGTAACCGGAATCGGCAAACCATTTAGAAAAATATTGTCCCATACTGCCCATGCCGCCAACCATAAGGACGGTTGCACCGGCACGGACGCCTTTTTGAGAGAGACGGGCGGCTTGCTCTACCCGCGACTGGCGGAGAATACGACGGTAAAGTTCTTCAATATAATCAGAATTGAGTCCTGCTTCGGCCCCCTGATTACGGAGCTGGGAAATCAGATTTTCTTCCCGGGCCGGGTGGTAGACAGGTATGTTGTGGGCTTTTTTAAGCTTAACAACCCGTTCGACTTCTGCCTGACGTTTTGCGAGTAAAGAGACTATATTCTGGTCAATGACATCGAGTTGTCTCCTTAAGTTTTCAAGTTCCTGGTCAACCTTATCGCTGACCGGATTTACGATTTGCGTTGAGGACGGCTGTTTTGGATTATCAGTTTTCATGGTTCCGGTGATATATCATCTTCGCAAGGTGTTTGGCAAGTAAAGTATGCATCTTATGCAGTACAAACGCATTTGAATCCCAATATAGACATAACGCTCCGCGACGGCATGTATCTCTTTCCAACCGACTGAAACTTGTGCTTAAGCACCCGTAAGCCCGAGCCGCACCGGAGTTATTAATAACAATTCGTCGCTAAATTATCCCATTGATTTTTTAAGTCATAATTTTATTCGGCTCGGGCTAACGCGTTCTAAAGCCCTTCAAACAGTCAGCCGGTTTCCAAGAGAAACACGCCGTCGCTACGCCGCACCGAAATCAAATGCGTTTACCCTGGTATCTTATGCTTGCCTTTGTTATTAAAAAAGGGTAAACATGATAATATAAAGAAGTTAGGGGATTCGCTCCCATTGGAGTAATGGAATAATGGGTGAGCTTGTCTTGTTAATTCTTACAAATCATCAAACCCTTAAAACGGTTAAGACATGTTTATGAAGCCGATTTGCAATCTTGTAATCATAACAGCAGCCATTTTTTTATGGTCATGCATGCCAAAGGTTGGTTACGAAAAGTATGATCCCTCAGCCCAGCTTTTTTCCGAGGCTGAAAAAATGTTTCAGGAAAAATCCTATGAGAAAGCTCTTGTTCTTTTCAATGAGTACCTTGACCGATTTCCTGACAGATCCATGGCCGGTGCGGCTTTAATGAAGATCGGAGCTATCCATATGGCGCTTGGGAATAATGACAGCGCTCGTAATGCTTATAAAAGGCTTATAGCCGAATATCCGGAAAGCTATTTTGTCCCGGATGCCAGAATTGAAATAATGGTCACTTATTATAACCAGGGAGAATATGAAACAGTGATCGAGCAGGCAGCGGACTTTCTCAAACATGCTGATTCCGGACCCCATGTTCTCAGAACATATGTATTGGCAGGTGATTCCTATTTGGCTCTCGGATCTCTGAAAGATGCTGTAAATTACTATGCCTTGGCATATTCAAAAGCGCAAGATCCGGGAAAGAAGATCATTATAACAAAGCTTAAAGATGCTGTGCGGCGGTTTAGTTCTCAAGACATCCTATTTCTTTTAAGCCAACTGGAAAAAAAGTTTCCGGCAGGTTATCTTATGTTTCAATTGGGGGTTAACAGTGCCGGTGAAGATAAATATGATGAGGCGTTAACGGTGCTGTCGGAGTTTATCGAAAAGTTTCCGGATCACGAAAATGTGCAACAGGCAAAAAATCTGATAGCAGAAATTAATCAAAAATCTATCTATAGCCGTCACACCATAGGATGTTTGCTCCCCTTGAGCGGTATTTATAAACTTTACGGCAACAGAGCATTAAATGGCGTTGAACTCGCTTTGAATAGGTTCAGCCAACAAAACAGTAACCCGTGCATCAAGGTCATCATAAAAGATACGGAATCCGATCCTGTTAAAGCCGTACGGGCCGTAAGAGAATTGTTTGACGAAAACGTTGCCGCTATTATTGGTCCGGTTTTTATGGCTGAACCGGCTGCTCTGGAGGCACAGGGCAAAGGGATACCCATCATAACGTTAACCCAGAAAGATAACATCACTTCAATAGGCGACTGGGTTTTTAGGAATTTTTTTACTCCGATTACGCAGGTCAAGACTCTGGTATCTTATGCCGTCGAAGAACTCAAGCTTAACCGTTTTGCAATCCTTTATCCCGATGAAAAATATGGTCAAACCTTTATGAATCTTTTCTGGGATGAGGTGATCGCTTGTGGAGGTAAAGTTGTGGGCGTTGAATCATTCAATTCGACTCACACCGATTTCTCCGATTCTATCAAAAAACTGGTGGGGCTTTACTATAACGTACCCGAAGATCTTAAAATTGCTGATAACGATATCGGTGATGAAAATAATGACGATGCCGCTACCGGCAATGATGAAGATACATCACTTGCGTATGCATATGAATATGATGAAAATATTGCAGAGAAAAAAGAAGAAAAATCGGAAGCCATTGTCGATTTTGATGCCGTTTTTATTCCCGATGCTCCCAAGAAAGCAGGACTTATTATTCCACAGCTGGCTTTTTATGATATTACAGACACCTATCTTTTAGGAACCAATTTGTGGCATTCCGAAAGGTTGATCGAAATGGCCCGGCAATATGTGCAGGACGCAATTATGCCGGATGGTTTTTTTGCCGAAAGCGCTTCAGAAGGGATCTTGGATTTTGTCACAGCTTTCTATAGGACTTACGATCGAAAGCCGGAATTCATTGAAGCGGTGGCATATGATACGGCCATGATATTGTTTCAGATGATCAGCAGGCCGGACATCCGGTTCAGAAGTGCACTAAAAAATAATCTCAAAAAACTCACTGATTTTCAGGGGGTAACCGGTCTTACTTCCTTTGATGACAACGGAGAGGTTCGAAGGAAGTTATATCTTCTTCAAATAAAAGGTGACCGATTTATGGAGCTGAAACACAACTAGTTTCCATCCATAAACGGCATCTTTCGGCCTCCGGCGGCGTTCTCGCTCGTTTTCAATCCTCGAAATAGCGCGCTATGCCTGCGGTTGAAAACTCGCTCGGGCCTTGCCGGAAACCAAAATCTACCATTTCTGGATGGACACTAACTTAGCGACTCATGAGAAAATCGAGTTGCAGAGGAGGGATCAATCGTTTTTCAATGAACCCTGACCGGTTGCTCCCAGGACACTCATCCACAACTTTCCTTTAGGATCGATCTGCTTGCGTTTTCCGGCCGAGGCACTTATGGGAAGATGCACGAAATGGTTGTTCCAGCGGCCGATGAGAAGTTTTGTCTTACCCGCCATACCTGCATGAACCGCGTCACGCCCCAAAAAGCTGCAAAAGACATTATCATTGGCATTTGCGGGCAGGCTCCGTATCAAATAGCTGGGATCGATATATTTCAAAGACACCTCGATGTTTTTGCGATTAAAATATGACAATATGGTATTTTTGAGGAACAGTCCTATATCCTGGAGCTTAATATTACCGGATTTATCATGTTCAGTTGTTTGGTCGTCAAAAAACTTTTGACCTGCGCCTTCAGCCACGACGATTACGGCATGTCCCCTGTGATTAAGACGTTTTTCAAGGGAATCCAGAAAGCCGCCAGGTCCTTCAAGGTCAAAGTCTACCTCCGGTATCAGTACAAAATTTACATCCTGCTGGGCCAGGGTGGCTGTCGCTGCGATGAAGCCCGAATGTCTGCCCATGAGTTTGATAAGACCGATTCCGTTGGGATATCCTGTTGATTCGCTATGCGCCCCCTTGATAGACTGGGTGGCAACGTCAACCGCCGTATGAAAACCAAAAGAGCGTGAAACCATGTAAATATCATTATCAATGGTTTTTGGAATTCCCACAACACTTATTTTCAGACCTCTCTGGGTTATTTCATCCGCTATTTTTTTAGCGGCCATCAAGGTTCCATCTCCTCCGACCATAAAAAGGATGCCGATGTTCATCCTTTCCAAACTGTCAATAATGTCATCTATAGACTGGGGGCCCCGTGAAGATCCTAAAATCGATCCACCCATTTCGTGTATATTAACAACAAGTTCAGGTTTAAGATCGATGATGTCATGCCCATATTTGGGGATAAAGCCCTGAAGACCATACCTGAAACCGTAGATATTTCGTACCCCGTAACTGTAGAAAAGTTCCAGAACGATTGCCCGGATAATGTCATTCAAACCGGGGCACAATCCGCCGCAGGTTACCAGTGCACAACGAAGCTTACTCGGGTCAAAGTATATTTCACTTCTGGGACCGGCCAGCTCAAAAGAGGGGAAATCTTTTCCTTTTTCGGCCAATTTAAGCAGACTGTTTAAATTTACGTCCACGATAACCCGGTCAGAATCGCTCACAAAGTTCCGGCTGAGCGCATCTTTTTCACCTCTGCGGATCGGTGATTGTATTTTAGGAGGTCCAAGGGTCGATATTGTTGTGTCAATGGAATCGAATTTCATGATGTTTCCTTTAAAATGGGGGCTAATATTTCAATTTAATTTCCATTAAACTTGAAAGCACCTTTGCCTAAAATATCGTGCCGGTGCAAGGTCCCCCGAACCTTTCCTGCGGAATTTGTTATGACAAGCACCGTGATCTGATAT
>Ga0315537_1004152_pt1 | contig 10606 bp, 10 predicted proteins | sample SalMarSW160270MG_FD_203091 | JGI IMG/M metagenome (GOLD analysis project Ga0315537, IMG submission 203091) | Salt marsh sediment microbial communities from the Plum Island Ecosystem LTER, Massachusetts, United States - Salt Marsh Sediment SW1602-70 ... | reverse complement strand
CGCTCAGTCATAATTTAATCCTCCCCAGAATGGCGTTGAGCTGGTTAAGGTTGCCGCTGAGCAGAATGGCTAACTCCTTGCCCGCCGCCACCAGGAAAGCCCGCCGGTCTTCGTGGGCCTGGCTCATCCGGCGCAGCGAGGCGGCAACCAGCTCCTCGCCGGGCACGGGCAGGTGGGCGTTTAATATTATGTTAAGAAAATCGAAGGACCTGCCGAAATCTTTGACCTCATCCGGGCTACACTGATAAACGAAGCCGTGGATGCGGGCGGGCTGGGGGGGCAGGTGTTGATAGAGCCTGTCCCCTTCTCTGTGCCCCACCACCAGCGCCTCGAACTCGCTGCGGAGCAGCTTGGCCAGCTGGGGAGAAGAGCGGTAGATTGCCTCCTCACTATCCTCGTCCTTACCCCGGGCGATGGGACGGCGCCCCGGCTCCAGGCTGGTGGTGGCGGCGTTACAGACGATGCCGTAAAGCTCCGCCGCCGAATCACCGGTCTTGACCAGGCTGCCCAGCGGCGGCATCTGGTACAGCTCGTAGCACTGGGCGGTAAATCCAGTGGTGCTGGCTTCGATAACCTCGCCGACTCTCTCTGTTTCAGCCATTTTACCTCCCTTCATCTTACTTGGGCAGCGCCCTCTTGCCAACCACCTCGTGCTTGGTGAACCACTCCTGGACAGCCTCAACCACCTCGTCAGGGTGGTCGCAGACTATCAGCAGGTCGAGGTCTTCCCGGGAGATGCAGCCTTTAGACAGGACGGTGCTGCCCAGCCAGTCCAGAAAGCCCTTCCAGTACTGGCTATCGAAGATTATCACCGGGAAGGGCTTTATCTTGTGGGTCTGTATCAGGGTCAGCACCTCGGTCAGCTCGTCGAGAGTGCCCAGACCGCCGGGAATGATGACAAAGGCGCTGGCGTACTTGACCAGCATGACCTTGCGGGCAAAGAAGTGGTGAAAGGTCAGCGTCTTGTTGGAATAGATATTGCAGGGCTGTTCCACGGGCAGCTCGATATTCAGCCCCACCGAGGTCACTCCGGCTTCGAGCGCCCCCTTGTTGGCCGCCTCCATTGCCCCCGGCCCGCCCCCGGTAACGATAGCAAAACCCAGCTTCCCTAGCCGTCTGGCAATCTCCTCGGTCTGGGCGTAGAGCTTATCGTCGGCTTTGAGGCGGGAGGAGCCGTATATGGTTACCGCCGGCTCGATGCCGGTGAGGGTATCAAAGCCCTCCACCAGCTCCCCCATGATGCGGAACATGCGCCAGGACTCTTCCTTGGCCAGCTCGTTGATTTCATATTCATTCGGCATATTATCCTCCTCCTCTATTAATCTCCCGGCCCCCAGTGTATCCATATATCTTTGACGGTTCCCTTGGGCTCAAAACGGATATTGCCCAGCTCTTCACCAAGCTCGGCCAGCAGCTCGGCCTGACTCTCCAGGTCTGCCTGCCAGGCTTCAATCCCGGCCAGCTCCGAAGAGCCTTCGTAGAAAGTCTTGCCCTTGACCTCCTGGTTAAACCGGTCAACGCTATCATTGAAAGCCTCCAGCAGCGCCTGATATATCTGCCACTTCTCTTTATATTTCTGGTAGAAGTCATAGTATAACACTCTGGCGCTGGCCAGCGGTATAAGGCCGTATTCTTTGCCTACCTCAACATAGGCGACGGCATCCCAGCTTGTGGGATTATCGTTGATAAAAGTAAAGCCCTCCTCGGTCTCTTCCAGGTGGAAGTTCAGCTTGTCGCTGGAGCTCTGCCCGGTGCAATCGATATAGACCAGCCCCATGTCCACGGTGTCAAAGGCGTTCAGGGCGTGCCCGTCCCCACCCCCCTCAAAGTCTATGCTCACCGAGGCGGCCCTGATGCCGGCGGCTTCGGCGTTGTTGTGCACGTCCTCGGCAAAATCGGCGCAGACATAGCCGATGCGCGGGTGCACCAGGTAGTCGTTGGTATCGGTGGTATCCTGCTCGATGAAGGCCACCAGCTCGGCATAGGTGGGGTCAACGGCATCGGGGTTGTCTACCAGTATAATCGGCTCGCCGTCCCCACCCACCAGCACCTTGCCGCCCTCATAGGTGTACAGCGGGTTTTTGCAGCCCCCTACCGAGATGGTGAGTGCAAAAATCAGCCCCAGTATTAAACACCACTGGTATCTAGGCATTTAGAGTTTTATTTCTTCTTGGTATCTTTCTTGTCCTTGGTCTTGGGTTTCTTTACGTTCTTTCTGCCTTTAGACCCCATTTTTTACCTCCTTATATTAAACCCACCTTGTCCTTTTGCTAAAGCTCTTGGCGGAGGTGGGAGATGGCATTTTCTCGTCCACCATTAGAGACTCCACCAGCTGCCAGAAGGTCTCTCTATCAACGCCGGTGACCACCGCCTGCTCGTGGGCTTCACTTAACGCCACCGGGTAGCCCTGCCCCCGCCGGCACTGGTCTAAGACCAGGGCGTGGGTTAAATTAAGCAAATTCTCGTCCCGGGCCACCCACTGCGGTATCTCCACACGGGCTATCTCGTCATCCACCCTGATATAGAAGAAGTAGACCCAGTGCCCCCCGTAGTGTTTCTCCACGATGGAGGACTGGCTGGTAAACAGCGCCGACCTTTCGCCGGGCGCCAGAATACTGGCAAACAGCTCTCTGTCCCGCACGCCGTCTACCCGGTCGCAGTCTCTCGACTCACACTCCTTGCAGAGCCGGTCGGTATCAATAATCTGGTGGGGGCACAACGCTATCCGCAGGGCATTGACCACGTCGGTAGAGCGGGGGAAGCTGATATAGCTGGCCAGTGCCAGCCGCCTGTCTTTATTGAGCTTCCTGATTTCCTCGAGGCAGCGGAGAAAGCCCTTATGAAGCAATGCTTCGATAACGAAGTCGGGGTAAACCTTTCCCGCCAGACCCCATAAAATCAATGAGCCGTCGAGCAGCGCCAAAGCGGAGCTATCTTTGGGCAGTTCCGCCGCCAGCCCTGCCAGCTCGCGGCACTCGTCGACGCCGCGCTTTATACCCAGCAGGGCACCCTCTATCGGCTGCTCCCGGCCCTTAGCCCCGTCGGGGGCGATAACCAGATCCTCATCACCGAAGTAGAGCGAGGGGGAGCTGTCCAGCAGGGCTTCGGGCTCGGCGCCGTAGCGGAGCGTTACGCTACCTATATTTATTAAGTAGCAGCGGGTCGACTTATGGCGGTCAACATCAATGTTGGAGCCGTCGGTGGCCAGGACGGAAAACTCCGGGGGGAGGGGCGGGGCTTGATAATGGGGTGAAAGGCCTTCTACCAGGCCGGCCACCAGCCAGGTGGTCTTACCCTTGCTGGCTTCTATCTTCTTACTTAAGCTGTCAAGATCAAGGGACTCATCCCGGAGGACATCGAGGGCGTTTTGCAGGCGCTCTTGCCTCTCCTCGCCGCCGGCTTTGAGCCTGGCGACCATACTCCCCACCTGCGCCGCTACCTTGGTTAAATCCAAGGACATATCACTTACTCAGCTACTTCAGGATACCTCTAACGATGACATCCACCGCCTCGTCCTCGTCCAGCCCCCGCGCCATCAGCGTCTCCACCTGTTTCCGGTCGATGCTGCCGATAGCCGCCTCGTGGGTGACCTTGGCCGTGTCACAGGTTACCGATACAATGGGTATCGCCACGGCGACCGCCTCGGTGCCGTTAACCAGCTCCATGCAGTCAACGTGCCCCCGGGCGTAGGGGGCGTTGCCGTAGGTCTCTCCCCTGACCTCGGCCTTGGCCTTATCGCTCAGCACCAGGCGGCTCTTGGCCATGCCCCTGGCGCCTCTGCCGTCGAGGTGAATCTTTTCCAGTATCTTGATATCGTCGGAGCCTCTACCGTAGGCCTTCACCACCAGCTCGGCCACCGCCTTCTCCTGGCAGAAGACCTCAAAGTCGTAGTCCAGCTTGCCCACCAGGCCCTGGCTCAAGGCAAAGGTGCTCTGCCAGACGCCCCCCTTCCCCACCCTGACCCTGGCCTTGGGGATAACCTCGATGCCGCCGTCCTCGCCGTGATAGTGCGTCTCCTTATAGTCGAACTTGGCGTTAGCGCCGATATTTATATCGGCGTCCATCTTGTGTATCACTTTAACGGCGTTGGGGAAGATGCAGTGGGCGACGACGCTTACTTCGCTGTTGTCCTGAGCGTCCACCTTCATCAGGATTTCCTGCAGGCCTTCCTTGGGGAGGAGGCCAAAGCAGAGGTGAACGGGGCGGTCTATCTTTGCCCCTTTTTCTATCGTAAAGTTGACCCTGACCCCGCTATCGGTCTCCTCGGTGTCTATCTTTAACCCCTTGATGCCGTCGTTAGCCAGCACCTTATTTTGGTGGACGACCAGCTTGGCTGTATCCTTGCTCTCCAGAACGCTTTTATCCCCGCCCGCCTTCTGGTAAGCGTCAATCATCCCCTTGTATTCTTCTTCCACTGAGTAGCGAATCATATTACCTCTAGTGCGACGGCTCATTGATATGGGGGCAGGTCCGGCAGTTATTCTTGAACCACTGGCTGGTTTCCAGCGGGGCGCCAGTGCTGATTATCTTGCCAGCGCATAATACAGACACGCGGTGGGCTATTTCTGTCACCTGTTCACTGTGGGTAATCAGCAGAACCGACGAGCCCTGCCGGTTCATCTCCATGATGCCGTTAAGCAAAAGCGGCAGGGCGACAATATCTATGCCCGAGTCGGGCTCGTCCAGTATAGCCAGCTTGGGGTGCATCGCCAGCACCGAAGCCATCTCAATCCTCTTCCTCTCGCCGCCGCTTAAAGTGGCGTCGATGTCCCTATCCATATACTGCTTCGGCTCCATGCCCACCATCAACAGATAGCGCCCAATCTGGCCGGCACTGCCGTTTTTTGCGCTTAAAGAAAGGTAGTCCCTCACCGTCAGCCCCTCCACCCGGGCCGGCTCCTGCCAGGCTAAGGTTATCCCCTTCTTGGCCCGCTGGGAAACGGAGAGGTCAGAAATATCTTCACCCTCAAAGAGAATCCTGCCGCCGGTGGGGCGGTAGTTGCTCAAGCCCATTATCAGGTTGGCGATGGTGGTCTTGCCGGTGCCGTTCTCTCCCAGGATGCCGTGTATTTCGCCCTTATCGACATGGAGGTCCAGGCCGTTGATTATTGAGTTGCCATTTAATTTAAGCTGGAGATTTTCCACAACCAGCATGGTATCACCGCCTTAAATAACAGTATAATTCATAAGGGGGATAAACTCAAACGAAACCTTGTCTGATAAGTCCGCTATCTGCTATCATCAAACCAGCTATGTCAGCAGGCTATGTCTACCACCCCGTTTACCTCAAGCACGACACCGGCCAGCACGTGGAGGTTGCCGCCCGGCTGGAGGCGATTATCTCCTACCTGGAGAAAACGGGGCTCAAAAAACAGCTAACCCTGATTGAGCCCCGCCCCGCCACCATAGATGAAATAGCCCTGGTGCACCAGCGGGAGTATATCAGGGAGATTGAGGAGACAGCACAAAGGGGCGGCGGCTGGATTGACCCCGACACGGTAATGTCGGCGGGCTCCTACGAGGCCGCCCTCTACGCCGCCGGCGGCCTTATCCGGGCGGTGGCAGCGGTTATGGGCGGGGAGGTGAACAGCGCCTTTGCCCTGGTCAGACCCCCCGGCCACCATGCCACCTCCCAGTATGCCAAGGGCTTCTGCCTGTTTAATAACATAGCTATTGCCGCCAGCTATGCCCTGGCTGAATATAAGCTGGAACGCATCCTCATCATTGACTTTGACGTGCACCACGGCAACGGCACGCAGGACACCTTCTACGATAATCCCCAGGTAATGTACATCTCCACCCACCAGTACCCCTTCTACCCGGGTAGCGGGGACATCAGGGAAACCGGCGGCGGAGCCGCTAAAGGAACCAACATTAATATACCGCTACCGGCGGGCTGCGGCGATGCCGAATACCTGAAGGTCTTTGAGCAGATTATCGTCCCGGCGGGCAGGCGGTTTAACCCCCAGCTTATCCTGGTCTCGGCCGGCTACGACACCCACTGGGCTGACCCCCTAGCCATGATGGCGGTGAGTGCTGGCGGCTTCGGTCAGATGACGGGAATTATCAAGGGGCTGGCCGACGAACTCTGCGGCGGCCGTCTGGCAATCACCCTAGAGGGGGGCTACAACCTCAACGCCCTGGCGGCCTCGGTCAAAGCTACCTTCGATGCCCTCCTGGGCAACAGCATTGAAGACCCCCTGGGCGGGCCGCCGCGCCCCTCCGGGGCGGTTAACATTGACCGCCTGATTGAGGCGGTAAAGGAGATACACAAACTCACCTAGCCGGGCTGGCAGAGGTCGGGGGAGGTAGCGCACTTTTCACAGTTGCCGTCGCAGGGCTCGACATGAATGGTGACGCTGGCATCAGAAAGCCGCTTCTCCATCTCCTCCTCCAGTTCATCGCACAGCTGGTGCGCCCTCTCCACACTGAGCTGCCGCGATACCACCAGGTGAAAGTCAATCTGCCGCTGGCTGCCCGCCTTGCGGGTGCGTACCCTGTGGAAACCGGCAATCAGGTCACCACTCTTTTTTATAATGGCGACTATCTCGTCCTCCTCCGCCTGGGGCAGCTTTATATCCATCAGCCCGCCGAAGGACTTCCTCATAGTGAAGAAGGCGGTGCGGCCGATGAGTACCGATACCAGCAGGGCGACGATGGGGTCGAGTATGGCAATGCCGGTGAACTGGACCAGGATTAAACCCACCAGCACCGCCACCGAGCTGAGCACGTCGGCCAACAGGTCGCGGGCGGTGGCTTCCAGGGCTATAGACTCGGTGGTGCGGGCCACCTTTAAGCTGTACCAGGAAACAAGCAGGTTGATGGCTATGGCCGCCGCCGTCACGTAGATGCCCAGGGTTACCAGCTCCACCACTCCACCGGCAATCAGCCTGACTATCGCCTGATAGGCGATGATAATGGCGGCGATGAAAATCATGGCGGCGATGACCACGCCGGCGATATTCTCCGCCTTGCCGTGGCCGTAGGGATGGCCCTTATCTGGAGGTCTGCTGGCAATCCTGATAGCGGTGTAGCCGATGATTACCCCGAAGAGGTCGATAACACTGTGGACGGCGTCAGCCCTGATGGCGATACTGCCGGTAACAATGCTGGCGGCCACCTTCATCACTATCAGCAGGCTGACAGCAACGATAGCCAGCTTGGCGGCACCCTCTTTAGTGGCCAGCATGATTTATGCCTCTTCGGTTTTGGCCCGGCGCAGGGGAATTAAATTACCCCACTCCCCCCGCTCCCAGACGATGAGCAGGGTGGGGGCAACGAACAGTGAGCTATAGGTACCGACAATGATGCCGATGAGCATGACCAGGGCGAAGTTCTGGATGGAGGCACCGACAAAGAGCAGCAGGGCTAATACCACGAACAGGGTGGTCAGGCTGGTGTTCAGGGAGCGGCTTAAGGTTTCCACCAGGCTGTTATTGACCACCATCTCGAAATCGGGGTGTACCCCCCGCATCAGGTTCTCACGGATGCGGTCGAAAACAACCACGGTGTTATTGATGCTGTAACCGATAACGGCCAGAACACCGGTGATGAACATCAGGTTAATCTCCCAGCCCATGATGGCGCCCAGGATAGCAAAGATGCCGGTTACCAGCACCACATCATGCACCAGGGCGATGATGGCGCAGATGCCGTAGTGGAAAGGCTTGGGCATGCGGCGGAAGGCCCAGGTAATATAGAGCAGTATGCCCACGGCGGCTACCCCCACGGCGATAATGGCGTTATGAACGGTCTCGGCGGCCACCATCGAGGATACCGAATAAAATTCCCTCTCACTCAGGGCGCCGAAGCGGGCGCCCAAGGCCTCCTCCAGCGCTGTTTTTTCCTCCGCCGTCAGCTCCTGGGTGCGGATAAAGAAATCACCGGCGCCGGTGCGCTGAATGATAACGTTGCTATAGCCCAGGTTGACCAGTTCCTCCTGCAGCTCACTCTGTTCCACCTCCTGCTCAAAGCTAACGGTGAGCATGGAGCCGCTGCTGAACTCAATCCCGGGCTTGAGACCGAAGACCGCCAGGGCGATAATGCCAATCAGGATGATAATCTCCGAGATAATCAGGAACAAAGACCTTTTACCGGTAATATCCAACATTATTTCTTCTCCCGATGAGCGCTGAATAGCCAGGTCCTCTTGGCCAGAGGCGTGCCCACGAACAGCCGTATCAGGGTGCGGGTGACGATGATGGCGCTGAACATGCTGGCCAGCACGCCGATAAGCAGGGTCACGGCAAAGCCGGTTACCGGGGCGCTCTCCACGATGCTGCTACCCAGCCAGATGAGAATAACACAGACGATAATGGTAGTTACATTGCTGTCCCGGATAGCCATCCAGGCACGGTTAAAGCCGGCCTCAATAGCCGCCCCCAGCGTCCGGCCGGTGGCGAACTCCTCTTTCATCCGTTCAAAGATGAGCACATTGGCATCCACCGCCATACCGATGGACAGGACAAAACCGCCGATACCGGCCAGGGTCAGGGTTACCGGAATCAGCTTGAATATAGCCAGCACCACCGCCCCGTAGAAAATCAAGGCCAGACTGGCCAGAGCCCCGGGCAGGCGGTAGTAGATAATCATAAAGAGCATGACCAGTATTATGCCAATCAGCCCCGCCATAACACTCATATCGACGAAGTCGGCGCCCAGTATCGGGGAGATGGTCTGCTCGTAGATGGGGGTTAGCGGCACCGGGATGCGACCGGCATTGAGCAGCTGCGATAACTCCGTAGCCTCTCTCAGGCTTAAACCCTCAACCTGCCCGCGGTCGGTAATCTGACTCTGCACAATGGGGGCTATGGGCTGTCCGTCATCCCCCAGCAGGGGTTCGCCGCTTAAGAAAATGGCCAGCGGCTGGCCGATAAGCCGGCCGGTTACCTCCCCGGATATTTCACTCCCCTCCTCGTTCCATTCAAAGTAGAGCATTATTTTGCCCAGACTGCTCTGGCCGACATAGGTATTCTCCTTAAAATAGCCGCTGGTGAGCGCCTTCTCCTTGCCGTCAATGGTGGCGGTGGCCGGCACCCAGGTTACGTTGCCCTCCTCATCTATCTCCCGTTCCCGGAACTCAAGCAGGGTGGTCTCACCGATAAGACCCTTGGCTTTCTCCGCCTCGCTCACCCCGGGCAGTTCCACCAGGATACGGTCGCTACCCTGTTTCTGGATAAGCGGCTCGGTCACCCCCAGGACGTTAATCCTCTGTTCGATAACCGCTATGGCGCCGTCAATGGCTTCCGCCTCGGTGCCCGGCTCCAAATCAGAAAAATCGGCCTGGTAGACCATGTGAATGCCGCCCTGCAAATCCAGCCCCAGCCGCATTTCCTCCCTGTCGAACAGGGGGTAGACCAGGGCACAGACAGCAAAGGCGAAGATAGCCAGTATTATAAAAAAGACTATCGCATTTCTTCTAATCATAATTATTCACTGCCTCGGTTTCTAGCCTTTCCCGGACGAGCGCCAGCGCTTCTTCTCTGGTAGCCATCTCACCGGAGGCCTGCGCCTCGCGCACCGCTTCCAGAAGCTGCCCCATCCGGGGGCCTGGCTTCATGCCAAAGGTATTGATTAAATCGTGCCCGCTGACCAGCTTGGCCGGGGCTACCAGCTTCTCCTGCTCGGCGTGCTGGGCCATAACATACTCTACCAGACGGGCGTGCTCCTGCCAACCGGTTAGATTCAAGCGGGGTCCCCGGGTAGCCAGATGGTCGGCCAGGCTTAAGTAAAGAATATCGATACCCGCCTCCCCACAATCCCGAAAGTAGCGGTAGATAGCCCGGCGGGTGGGCATCTCTTCCTGGCTCATCTGCCCCGGTCTAAGGTGATGCTTTATCATAATCTCAACTAATTTAACCTCTTTGCCGCTAAAGCGCAACCTTCCCAGAATCTCGGCGGCTATGGCCGCTCCTTCCTTGCCGTGGCCCAGAAAGCGCGTCCGCCCGTCCTCGGTAAGGGCCTTGGTCTGGGGTTTAGCCACGTCGTGGAGCAGAGCCGCCAGTTTAAGCAGCGAGCGCCGGGTGCTGCCGTTGCTCACCGGCCGGGCAAAGTGGCGGGCTAAAGCCTCTGACCAGGGAACCGCCGCCAGAACCTGGTCACCGGCGTATTCCCAGCTGCCCCGGTGGAGGATGAAATCAACCGCCGCCACCGCTTTCAGGGAATGCTCAAAAACATCCCAGAAGTGCTCCTTGGGCTGCCCGACCCCTTTGGCCACCGCCACCTCAGGGAAGAGCGCGGTAAGCAGTCCCAGCTCATCCAGGTAGGGCAAAAACCGCCCGGAATCTGGGACGGCCAGCAGCCGCAGCATCTCCTCTCTCAACCTCTCCCCGGCGACGGCGGTAATAAGCTGGCAACTTTGCTTAATCAGGGCCTCGGTCCGGCTGTCAATAGTAAAATCAAGCTCGGCGGCCAGGCGCGCCGCCCGCAGCAGGCGGGCAGCATCCGATGAGAAAGCCGTGTCGGAAACAGCCCGTATTATCCTATCTTTAAGGTCAGCCCGACCGTTAAAGGGGTCTATCAGAGAAACATCGCCTTTAGCCAGCTCATCCAGGTCAACGGCCATGGCGTCTATGGTGAAATCGCGCCGGCCTAAGTCCCGCTCGAT
>Ga0315537_1004149_pt1 | contig 10615 bp, 9 predicted proteins | sample SalMarSW160270MG_FD_203091 | JGI IMG/M metagenome (GOLD analysis project Ga0315537, IMG submission 203091) | Salt marsh sediment microbial communities from the Plum Island Ecosystem LTER, Massachusetts, United States - Salt Marsh Sediment SW1602-70 ... | reverse complement strand
TATGTCTCTTACCTTTTGACTTTTACTTTATTTCCGATTGACACCCCTTTTCTCCCTATTATAGACTTAGGTAGATGTTTGCCCCCATCTTAAGGAGAGCGCTTCAATGAGTTTCTTAAGTCGGTCCGACCCTGAAATAAGCAAGGCTATCGAGTGCGAAGCAAAGCGCCAGAAGGAGACCGTCAACCTAATCGCCTCGGAAAATTACACCAGCCGGGCGGTGCTGGAGGCCCAGGGCTCTTTCCTGACCTATAAGTACGCCGAGGGCTATCCCGGTAATCGCTACTACGGCGGCTGTGAAAATGTGGACACCATCGAAAAGCTGGCTATCAAGCGCGCTAAAGAGCTTTTCAAAGCCGACCACGCTAATGTCCAGCCACACTCCGGCTCGGCGGCTAATATGGCGGCCTATTTTGCCCTGCTGGACTATGGCGACACCATCATGGCGATGGACCTCGCCCATGGCGGCCATCTTACTCACGGTTCGCCGGTTACATTTTCCGGTCGGTCGTATAAATTCGTCCATTATCATGTCAACCGTGAGACAGAACGTATCGACTTCCCGGAAGTGGAAAAACTGGCCAAAGAGCACAAGCCCAGGGTAATTCTCACCGGATACACCGCCTATCCCCGCATTATCGACTTCGAGAGGTTCCGGCGTATCGCCGACTCCGTTGGTGCCAAACTGATGGTAGACATGGCCCACATATGTGGGTTGGTCGCCGTCGGTTTGCACCCCACCCCCGTCCCCTATGCAGATGTCGTTACCACCACCACGCACAAGACCCTGCGCGGTACCAGCGGCGGTTTGATACTCTGTAAGCAGGAATATGCAAAGGCTATCGACTCCGCGGTGTTCCCGGAAGCGCAGGGCAAGCCCCTGATGCACGCCGTCGCCGGCAAGGCGGTCGCCCTCCACGAGGCAATGCAGCCGTCATTTGTTGACTATCAGAAGGCGATTCTGGAAAATGCCCGCGCCCTGGCTGCCCAACTGCAGAAGCAGGGACTCCGCCTCGTCTCCGGCGGGACGGATAACCACCTTGTCCTCGTTGACCTTTCTGCTTTCGGCGTTACCGGCAAGCAGGCGGAAAAAGCCCTTGATGCCGCCGGTATCATCACTAACAAAAACACCATTCCTTTCGATACCCGGCCTCCGGCTGTGACCAGCGGTATCAGGCTGGGCACTCCTGCGGCCACCGCCCGCGGCTTTAGTAAAGAAGAAATGCAGCAGATTGCCGACCTTATTGTAAAAGTCATCAGGAATATTGATAAAGAAAAAGTAATTGAAGAAGTCAGGCAGCAGGTGGCGGAAATATGCCGCCGCTTCCCTGTCCCCGGCATTGATGATTGAACTGCTTATAAAGTGATATAATTTCTATTAGGTGAATTCACATGAAAAACAGCAATATTAACGTCCTTAGCGCTATCGGCAGCACCCCACTGGTGCAGATGACTAATCTTAATGGGGTCGCTGGCGTTAAAATCTATGCCAAACTTGAGGGTAGCAACCCCGGCGGCTCCGTTAAAGACCGCCCCGCCCTCTATATGATCACGATGGCGGAAAAGTCCGGTGAACTGACCAGAGAAAAGACCATCATCGAGCCCACCTCCGGCAATACCGGCATCGCCATCGCTATGATTGGCGCCGCTAAAGGCTATAAGGTCAAGCTTTTCATGCCGGAATGCGTAAGCGTTGAAAGGCAGCTCATCCTCCAGGCTTTCGGCGCCGAGGTTGTACTCACGCCCGCCAGGGAGGGTGTCGATGGCTCCATCCGCTGCGCTTGGGAGGCCCTGAAAAACGAGCCCGACAAGTACTATATGCCCAACCAGTTCGATAACCCCAATAATGTCCTCTCTCATTACGAGACCACCGGCCCCGAGATATTCAAGCAGATGAAGGGCAAAATCGACGTTTTTCTTTGCGCCATCGGTACTACTGGTACCTTGATGGGTACCGGCAGGTATCTTCGGGAAAAAGTGCCGGGTATCAAAATCATTGCTGTTGAACCTACTCTCGGGCATACCATTCAGGGGCTTAAGAATATGCACGAGAGCGTTGTACCCGGTATCTTCAATCCTGAAATCTACGATGAAAAAATTACTGTCGAGGACGGTATTGCCTTTGAGACCACCCGGCTGATGGCCGTTCGGGAGGGACTTTTCACCGGTATGTCCAGCGGCGCTGCCGTTGTCGGTGCTCTGGAAGTCGCTAAAAAGATGAAGAAAGGCAACATAGTTGTAATTTTGCCCGACCGCGGCGACCGATACTTAAGCACCACCCTCTTCCGGTCCATTTGCGCCAAATGCCCGCCCTAAATAACAGCGCTCATGTCTGTAACCGAAGCCTATCTTGATATCGAGACCACCGGCCTCATTTACGGCGCCAGTGAAATCACCGTCGTCGGCATCTATCTCTGTTGCGGCGACCAGACTGAATTCGTCCAGTTCGTCGGACGTGATATTACCGCCCAAGCTATCCTGGAAGCCCTTGAAGGCGTGGATATCATCTACACATATAATGGCAGCCGCTTCGACCTGCCCTTTATTCATTCCCAGTTCGGTATCAATCTGGCGCAGATGTTTCACCACCGTGACCTCATGTACGATTGCTGGAGTAAAAACCTGCGCGGCGGACTCAAGGGCGTGGAGAGGCAGGTCGGCATTACGCGCCGTCTGCCGGACATGAACGGCTGGGAAGCCGTCAAGCTCTGGTGGAAATACGTTGATTCCTTTGACCTTGATGCCCTCGAAAAACTCTGCGAGTACAACAAGGAAGACGTCGTCAACCTCAAGACCCTGCGGGATATGTTAATCTAACTCAAGTTTTTCTTCTCCTCATTTTGGTGCTTGTCCCGATTCCTTTACTCATACGGGATGCCGTATGAAATCGGCATATCCTGGAATTTGTGATTTTCCTCTCGTAAAAAAAGGATGAGCTTGCGCTCCAATCGTGCTATAATGAAAATGCGGAAAAACTCGTGAGAAAGAGAGGAGATTTTAACTAATGGACGAGCTTAAGGTGTTCAGCGGTAATGCTCATCCCCAGTTAGTCGGGGAAATCACAAAGTATTTAGGCCTACCCGTCGGCAGTTGCGAGGTCATGCACTTCAGCAACGAAAACACCTTCGTCCGTATTCTGGAAAATGTCAGGGAAATGGACGTCTTTATCGTCCAGCCCATTTCGACCCCGGTTAACTCCAATCTGATGGAACTCCTTATTATGATAGACGCCTTCAAGCGCGCCTCGGCCAAGCGCATCACCGCCGTCATACCTTATTACGGCTACGGACGCAGCGATAGAAAAGACCAGCCCCGCGTCCCCATTACCGCCAGGCTGTTCGCCGACCTGCTTACCGTGGCCGGCGCCAGCCGCGTCCTCACCGTGGACCTTCATGCCGCCCAGATACAGGGATTTTTCAATATTCCGGTGGATGAATTGACCGCTGTTTATCTCTTGAGCGATTATTTTAAGAAGACCGAATTTAGTGACCTGGTGGTGGTGGCGGCGGACATCGGCGCCACCAAGCGAGCCCGGGATGTAGCTTCTCGACTCAATGCTCCTCTGGCTATCATGGAAAAAAGGCGTATCGGCAATGTTGATAAAACGGAGACGTTGAATGTCATCGGTGAAGTAAAAGGCAAGACCGCCCTTATCGTGGACGATGAAATTGATACTGCCGGCTCGCTCGTCGGGGTTATTGCTACGCTGGTGGATAAAGGCGCCCGCGAGGTTTATGCCTGCTGTACGCACCCCATCTTCTCCGGCCCGGCCGTGGATAGAATCGCGGCCAGCCAGGTAAAAAAGGTCGTCGTCACCAATACCGTCCCGGTCAAGGACGGGAAAATTTCAGATAAATTAACCGTTTTATCCATCGCTCCCCTCCTTGGCGAGGCTATCAAGCGTATCCACACCGGCCAGTCCATAGGAGCCATGTTTGAAAAGTAATGAGAAAATGGTAGAAGTATATCACGCCCGCAATGAAATGGAGGCGCAGGTAATCAAAGGCCTCCTGGAAAGCTATGATATCCCCTGCTTCCTCAAGTCCAACGCCGCTCCTTCGGTGCACCTGTTTACCATCGACGGCATGAGCGAGGTCAAGATAATGGTCCTGGAATCCCTCGCAGATAAAGCTAAAGAGCTGATTGTGAGTGATAATCATGGTTAAACTATTCGGTAAACTGTTCGATTCCAATGAAAAGGAACTTAAGCGACTCCGCCCCTATGTCGATGAGATAAATGCTCTGGAGCCGGAGTTCGAGGCGCTTTCCGACGATGCTCTCAAGGCCAAGACCGCCGAATTTAAAAAGCGCTATGAGGGAGGCGAATCGCTGGATGACCTTCTACCCGAGGCTTTCGCCGCCGTCCGCGAGGCCGCCCGCCGCACCCTCGGCCAGCGCCACTATGATGTCCAGCTTTTAGGCGGCGTTACTTTACATCAGGGCAAAATCGCCGAGATGAAGACCGGCGAAGGCAAGACTTTAGTCGCCACCCTTCCCCTTTACCTTAACTCGCTGGCCGGCTACGGCGCTCATCTCGTCACCGTCAACGATTACCTTGCCAGGCGTGACCCCTACTGGATGGGGCCTATCTATCACGCTCTGGATGTTTCCGTCGCCAGCATCTATCCGATGCAAAAGGATGACACTGACCGTACACCCGCCCGCCTTTACGACCCCTCTTTTGACTCCGGCAAGGAAAATGATATCTGGCGCCACTTCCGCACCATTTCCCGGGCGGAGGCATATCAGGCTGATATTACTTACGGGACCTCCTCCGAGTTCGGCTTCGATTTCTTGAGGGATAACATGGTCGTCGACCTCTCGCAGTGCGTGCAGCGTCCTTTATACTATGCCATCGTCGACGAGGTGGATAACCTCTTAATCGATGAAGCCCGTACACCCCTTATCATCAGCGGCCAGGCGGAGGACTCTGGGCAAATCTATAAGGCTGTTAATGACGTCGTTGCCCGCATGGCGAAAAAAGTCCTGCCTTATGAGCCCAAATCGCACAATTACCAGGAAAAAGAAGAGCTGGAGAACCTGAAAAAGACCGTCGACTATATAGCCTATGAAAAAGACCACTACGTTGAGCCTACGGCGCGCGGTCAGGAAAAGCTGGCCCGAGCTTTCCGCATGAGGGCGGATGAGCTTTTCGGCGGGGAGACGCCCAAGGACTTGAGTTTCGAAGAAGCCAGGAAATTTAACGATATACAAAATGTGTTCCGGCAGGCCCTTAACGCCCACGCTCTCTATCATCGCGACCGCCAGTATGTCGTTGAGAATAACGGCGAAATCGTCATCGTGGACGAGTTTACCGGGCGTAAGATGTACGGCCGGCGTTACTCGGAAGGCCTGCACCAGGCCATCGAGGCCAAGGAGCATGTTAAAGTCCAGCGCGAGTCCATGACCTACGCCACCGTTACCATCCAGAACTACTTCCGCATGTATGAAAAGCTGGCCGGCATGACTGGCACGGCCTCCACCGAGGCGGAAGAATTTTATAAAATCTATAAGCTGGAAGTCACGGAAATTCCTACTAATAAGCCTATGGTGCGTGAAGACAACCCCGACTTCATTTATAAGACGGAGGAGGGCAAGTTCCGCGCCGTCGTGCGTGATATAAAGCATTTCCATGAAGAAGGCATCCCTGTGCTCATTGGCACCGTCTCTATTGAAAAATCGGAACTCTTAAGCGGTTTGTTCAAGCGCCAGGGCATCACCTGCCAGATTCTTAACGCCAAGGAGCATACCCGCGAGGGTGAAATCATCGCCAATGCTGGCCGGTCCGGCATGGTGACCGTGGCTACCAACATGGCAGGCCGCGGTGTGGATATCGTGCTGGGAGGCCGCAAGCCGGAACAGCCTGATTCTGATGACCCCGCCGCCCTCAAGCAGTATGAAAAAGACCTCGCCGAGTGGCAGAAGCAGCATGATAAAATCATCGAGCTTGGTGGACTCCACATCGTCGGCACGGAGCGCCACGAAGCCCGCCGTATTGATAACCAGTTGCGTGGTCGTGCCGGACGTCAGGGCGACCCCGGTTATTCGCGCTTTTATATTTCTTTAGAAGATGATATCATGCGGCGTTTCGGAGGCGACCGGCTTAAGACCGTTATGGGCTGGATCGGCATGGATGAAGACACCCCAATCGAGCACAAGATGATTACCGGCATGATTACCGATGTCCAGAAGCGCGTCGAGGGCTATCACTTTGATATTCGTAAAAATTTGGTCGAGTACGACGACGTCGTCAACAAGCACCGCGAGCTTATCTACGAGGAGCGACGTAAAATCCTCTCCGGCGCTGACCTAAAGTCTAATATCCTGGAGTACGTGCGTAACGAAATCGACGGCGTGATTGCCGCTTACCCCCGCGAACAGTTCGGTGAGGACGGCGATATCACCGCCATGCTTAAGGACGTCAGCCGTATCATGCCCCTCCCCCGTGATGTCAACGCTAAAGCCCTTGAGGGCATGGGTGAGAAGGACATCGAGAAGAAGCTCGTCGAGCTTTCCGTCGCCCTCTACGAGCAGCGGGAAAAAGACCTCGGCCCGGAAAAATCGAAGCTGCTGGAGCGGCTCGTCATGCTCCAGGTCATTGACCGACTCTGGGTGGAGCACCTTACCGCTATGGAGCACGAGCGACTTCAAGCGGGGTGGCAGACTCTCCGTCAGGTGAAATCGGCAGATGCGTATAAAATGTCCGGTCACCAGAAGTTTGGAGAGCTAAAAGAGAACATCCAGCACGAAATAGCCAATGTCATCTTTCACGTCGGCCTCGCCCAGCGCGGCGAAAAACCGCCCCAGTCCCCCATGGCCCAGGCTGATGTGGGCTCAAAAGGCGATACCAGGCCCCGCGTCCCCGCCAGGGTCGCCGGTAAAAAAATAGGCCGCAACGACCCCTGCCCCTGCGGCTCCGGCAAAAAATACAAGCACTGCTGCGGTAGATAGCCATGACCAACGAACAAATCTCCGCCATTTTCTCTGATATCGCTGCCATGCTCCGACTCAAGAAAGATAATATCTTTAAAATCCGCGCCTATGAAAACGTCGCCCGCTCTATCCTTGAGCTTAAGGAGCCTGTTTCAAAACTGGTTGCGGAAGACCGACTCAAGGAAGTCCCCGGCGCTGGAGAAGCTATCACCAAGAAACTCACCGAGCTTGTCAATACCGGCAGTCTCGCTTTCTATGAAAAACTCAAGGCGGAATTCCCTGCCGCCCAGGATAAAGGCGCTCCATGACCGCCGCTGCTCATCCTCTCATCCCCGCCGAATCCGCCTCCCCCGGCGATGCCTCGGCTATCCTCTATCTCAAGGAGTCCCTCGCCTCCGGTAAGAACTGGTATCTTGCCCTTCTCGGCGCCGTCGGACTCTGGTCCAGCGCGTCGGAGGAGTATAACGACCGCTCTTACGTTTACCTCATCGACGGCGAGGCTTTCGACTGGCTTTTGCTGGCGGAGCGACTCTGCGGTACGGTCGCGGACTTGTTGCCGGAAAAAGAAAGGGACGACCTCCTCTTTCACGGCGTGCCCCCGCTTGAGCTTAATGCCTCGGAGGTCAAGGAGCTTATCGGCGAGCGGAAATACGCCCAGTACCTCAACTACTTCTACGGCGTCACTGTTGAAGAAGCCCTGTTGCTGGCCGTCCAGGAGGCTGTCAATAAGGAGATGTGGGTGCGGGGCTACCGCCGCGACTATTCCTCCGATGAAGCCTATCACCGCATCTATGATATTGAAAGGGACGAGCTGCTCAAGCAGTTTAGGAAAGAAAAAAGGCACCCCCACCGGCTTTCCATTACTATCGACGAAATGAAGCAGTTTACCTACTGGCTGTTTAAATTTAGACTTAAGCGCTGTGAAAAAGCCCGCATCGCCAGCGACACTAAAAAGGCCTTAGACTATCTGAAAAAACAATGGCGGCAAAAGGGCGTTTCTCAAGTCCTCGCCGCCGACCTCGCTTCAACGTCATTCCCAACCTGATTGGGAATCCAGTTCCCCTTTATTCGTCTCCCCCTTTGAAAAAGGGGAGAAAGGGGGATTTTTACCCCTACTCGTTCATCGTGCCCTCGGGCGCGCGCACCATCAGTACCGGTATGCTGGAGTGGTGCATTACCTTGTCCGTGATGCTCCCGAACGCCAGCCGCTTCCAACCGGACCGACCGTGTGTGGACATCGCTATCAGGTCTGCCCCCGTTTGCTCGGCGGCCTTTATTATCTCGTCGGCGGCGTTGCCCGTGCTTACTATCGTGCTGATCGTCACGCCTCGCTTCTTTAGAGACTCCCCGGTCTTGCCCAGGTAGTCCTCCACCCTCTTTTTGATAAGATTAAGTTCTTCTTCCGTATAAGAGACCGGGGCGCTTGCCTCTCCCACCACCACCCAGTGACGCAGCAGCGTTATCACCCCGATAAGTATGACTTCTACTTTTGTCCCGGCCCCTAGTTTGTCTACCATGTGTTCGATAGCCGGTAAAGCGGCCTCGCCTACTTTTGACCCGTCCAGCGGAACCAGCACTTTAGAGAACATATCCCACCTCCTACAGCCTTGACTGCTGTTGCTTTAGTTTTTCCAGTTTTTCGTTTAAAGTATAGAGTTTATTTTTTTCCTTTTCAACAACCGCCGCCGGCGCTTTGGTCAGGAACGCTTCGTCCTTCAGCCGGGCTTCCAGTCGTTTTACTTCTGCCTGCGTCTCCGCCAGGTCCTTTTCCAGCTTCTTTCTCTCCGCCTCCACGTCGAACATGCTGGCCATCGGTATCACCACCGTTGCCCGTGCCAGCGGTATCACCAGCGTATTGTCTCCCGCCTTTTCCCCCGGCTCCCCTTTGAGGAAGGTGACTGGCCTGGTCCTCCCCAGCGACGTTATGGCTTCGGCATAGGAGGAAATCGTCCCCTGGTTGCTGTATATTTTCGACTCTATCCAGCGGGTCATGTCCACTTTGTACTGCGCCCGCGCGTTACGAATCGACCGTATTATCTCGGCGACGGACTCTATTTCTTTTTCCGCCTTCCCGTCGAACCGTTTTTCATCGGCTTTCGGGTATTCGGCTATCATTATAGATTCAGCTTTGGGTTCTTTGATGTATTTCCTTAAATGTTGCCACAATTCCTCGGTAATAAACGGCATGTAGGGGTGCAGCAGTCTAAGCGACTTTTCCAGTACGTGCACCAGCACCGGCAGCGGCGAGGCATCGTTCGACTGCAGCCTTATCTTGGCTATTTCGATGTACCAGTCGCAGTACTCCCCCCAGATAAAGTCGTGTATCTGCCTCTGCGCCTCCCCGAACTGGAACTCGTCCATCAGTCTGGTTACCTCGCCCGTTGTCTTGTTCAGGCGGGATAGTATCCATCTATCCTCGGTCTTGAGTCCGTCTCCTTCAATCTCATTTGTAACATCGCCGCCTGCTTCCAGGCTCCTGATGACGAACCGCGCCGCGTTCCAGAGCTTGTTGGCGAAGTTGCGGCCGGCCTCCATTTTCTCTACGGACAGCCGCGAGTCGTTGCCCGGTGACGTGCCGGTCGTAAGCGCCATCCTTGTGGCGTCGGCGCCGTATTTGTTCACGATTCCCAGCGGGTCGATTACGTTGCCCTTGGTCTTGCTCATCTTGACACCTTTGTCGTCGCGTATCAGGCCGTGCAGAAAGACGGTGTGGAATGGGATTTCCCCCGTATTTTCGATGCCCAGCATAATCATACGGGCTACCCAGAAAAACAGGATTTCGTAACCGGGATTCATCACCGACGTCGGGTAAAAATAGCGCAGGTCTTCGGTATCGTCCGGCCAGCCCAGCGTCGAGTGCGGCCACAGTCCGGAACTGAACCAGGTGTCCAGCGTGTCCGGATCCTGCTCGATTTTCCTCGACCCGCATTTAGCACAGGCAGTCGGCGTTTCTATGGCTACGGTCATTTCGTTGCAGTCTTTGCAGTACCAGATGGGGATGCGGTGTCCCCACCACAGCTGCCGGCTGATGCACCAGTCGCGGATGTTCTCCATCCAGTTCAGGTAGACCTTGGTGAAGCGCTCCGGCAGTATCGTAATCCGGCCGTTATTGACCACTTCGATGGCCGGCTTGGCCAGCGGGTCGACCTTTACGAACCACTGCTGGCTGGCAATCGGCTCGACGACTGTTCCGCACCGGTCGCAGTGCCCCACGGCGTGGGAGTAGTCCTCGGTTTTCACCAGTTGCCCGCTTTTCTCCAGGTCGGCGATGATGGCCTTGCGGCACTCGTACCTGTCCATGCCTTTATACGGTCCCGCGTTTTCGTTCATTGTCACATCGCTGTTGAGGATGTTTATCAGCGGCAGTTTTTGCCTTTGCGCAATCTCGAAGTCCACCGGGTCGTGGGCCGGGGTAACCTTAACGGCGCCGGTGCCGAATTCCATGCTGACGATTTCATCGGCGACGATGGGTATCTCGCGGTTGACACCGGGCAGGATGACCTTCTTTCCCGCCATGCCCCTGAACCGCTTGTCCTTGGGATTGATAGCCACTGCTGTGTCGCCCAGTATTGTCTCCGGGCGCGTGGTGGCCACCGTGATGTATTTGTCCTTATCTCCCACAACAGGGTATCTCACGTACCACAGGTGACCGTTCAGGTCGATGTGTTCCACCTCCAGGTCG
>Ga0315537_1004147_pt1 | contig 10617 bp, 9 predicted proteins | sample SalMarSW160270MG_FD_203091 | JGI IMG/M metagenome (GOLD analysis project Ga0315537, IMG submission 203091) | Salt marsh sediment microbial communities from the Plum Island Ecosystem LTER, Massachusetts, United States - Salt Marsh Sediment SW1602-70 ... | reverse complement strand
TAAATATTTTAAATGATTTTCATCTAAGAAAGCCTTTATTTCAGGGGAAAGGCCGCCGGACAGAAAAAGGAATCTTTTCTTTAAAGTGGGAAATTTCGCTATAGACTTTTTGTAAAGGGAAAGCCCATCCATTTCATTTCTACCTCGTCAACTTAATCACAAAAAACCCTGAATTGGCCCTTTTGACCAGCATGACGACGGTATCGCCTTTTTTCACCTTTCGAGTCGCATCTTCGTAATCATCCACCGTGCTGATCGATCGGTGATTGATCTCTTTGATGATGTCGCCGACTTGAATACCTTCGTCGTGTCCCCGGCTTTCGGGTTGAACAGCCGTTACCACCACCCCTTCGGTTTCCTGTATATCGAATTTTCGAGCGATTTCCGGAGTCAGGTTTGAAACCCGTATGCCGAAGGCTTCCTGTTCTTTATAAGGAATACTGCGGGAAGCCCTATCCCCTTGCTGTCTTTTGACAATTTTGACTTTAAAGGTTTTCTCCTTACTGTCACGCAATACCGTTATTTTGACCACTTCACCGACATGAAAACCGGCGATGATGCGGGTCAGTTCTCGGCTGGTTTCAATTTTCTCGCCATTGACCTCAAGAATAATATCCTTTGACCGGATTCCGGCCTTATCCGCAGGATCTCCTGGAAAAACTTCAGATACCAGCACGCCTTTTTTATCTTTAACCCCATAGTACTCTGACATTTCATCGGAAATATCCTGAATGCCGATGCCGAGCCAGCCTCTTGTCACTTCACCTTCTTCTTTGAGCTGTTTGATGACCCCTTTAGCCATATTTACGGGAACGGCAAATCCGATCCCCTGTCCGCCGGCGATAATGGCGGTGTTGATTCCAACCACGTTACCTTTTAAATTGATCAATGGGCCGCCGCTGTTGCCGGGGTTGATGGATGCATCGGTCTGGATAAAATCATCATAAGGACCCGAGCCGATGACCCGGCCTTTGGCGCTGACAATCCCCGCGGTTACGGTATGCTCCAAGCCGAAGGGGCTTCCGATGGCCACCACCCATTCTCCGACCTTAACGGAATCCGAATCGCCCAGTGTGACAACAGAATAGCTGCTGTCGGCTTTTATTTTAATCAGTGCAATATCCGTGCTGGGGTCCCGCCCGATGATTTTGGCGTCATATTCTTTTCCAGAGTTCAGCTTAACCTTAATTTCGTCCGCATCGGCGATAACATGATTGTTGGTAACAATATAGCCGTCTTTGTCAATGATGAATCCGGACCCCAGACTTCGCTGCTTGAACTGCCGCTGCTGTTCATCACCGAAAAATTTCTCAAAAAAATCCTTAAAAGGATCTTGATCCCTCCACGGGCTTTGATGAAAATGGCGGAACACCAGCCCGCCGCCCTTGATGGTTTTTACGGTACTGATATTGACCACCGCCGGACTGACGCTTTCGGCAAGTGCGCTGAAGCTTTCGGGGATTGTTGATTGACCCCATGACATGGCCCAGGCATTTACGGCCGGGTGGGAAATTGAAATTGCTAAAATCAAGGCTGTTATAATCACAAACGCCACAAAAGCCTTTCTTGTTGTTACGTTGTGTTTGCATATAAAATCATCCATCGGAGTTCTCCTTTTTTCTTTCGAGATCTTTTGGTAGGGGTTTAAATCTGATGAACTCGTAAAAAGTCCGATTTAGACGGTTTCGTAACAAGTTCAAATTCAAGGCGTGCAAATTTTGTAATCATGAGGCGTACTTATCGTACGTTGAATGATTGCGAAATGCAGCACAACGCAGAAGTTGGACTTTTTACGAGACCGTCAAATCTGTTACCGCCTTTTAATAGCGCAGTGCTTTTGAAGATACCGTTTTAAACGGCGAATTGCCGCTCCGAAAGCAAAGTGTATAGAAAAATAAAGGTTTTCGAAACCTGATCCCGTTTCAGAATCTTGTTTCACAGTAATGATATTACCCGGTACATCTATGGTTATCGTTACATGATAGAGACGATTTTTTTGATGATGTGTTCCTGACTGGTCGAGTACAACCCTGCAATGCTCGATGTAATTGCTGAACCGGTTAAGTTTGGCGGCCATGTTATGCACAAAATCTTTGATATGTTCTCCTTCGAGATCATGACGAAAACATAAATCCAGCGGGAATCGCACGGCCACGGGTTCTTGTTTTGATACTGGGAGCTGCGCTTTCTCGGAAATCAGTCCCAGGGGGAAGATTTGACTGATTGTGAAGAGGAGGTCATCCATGTCGAAAGGTTTGGTAAGTATAGCCGCAGCTCCCAAGCGCCTGGACAGGTCAAGAGTTTCCTTATCCGGAAAGGCGGTGATCAAAATCATTGGCGGAAAATCATCGAATTCCTTTGCAGCCTCAAGAACTTGAAGACCTGTGACTCCCGGCATGCGAATGTCTGATATGATTAAATCAAATCCGTGAAAGTTTTCCAAAGGTCCCAGAAACCCGAGATGCCTTATAAGGTCGTTTCCATTTTTGATCGAGATAACGTTACATCCCTTTTTTTGTAAATACCATGAAAGCATCCTCCGCATCTCAATATCATCCTCTGCAAGCAGTATTCGTAATGGAAAATGTTTATAATAATAAAAATTTTGTGGGTAATGATTTGTTGCAGATCGCGTGCTATATTCTTCTTTAAGCATATCCGTCTCCTGAAATTTCGATTGCGCTTAACGGAATCGATCCCGGTTATACCGAAGGCGGCAGGATCGCATGCACCTTCTTCAGCAGTTCCTCTATATCGAAAGGTTTGTCAAACAACGCCGCTGCCCCCAACCGTTCAGCCTGCATATGGGTTTCTTTATCTCCGAATGCCGTGATCAGGATTATTGGTGGAAAATTATCCAGTTCATTTGCACCCATCAAAATCTCCATTCCGGTTATGCCGGGCATTCTAATGTCTGAAATAATCAGATCAAAATTTTTATGTTTTTCGCCGGGCAGAAAGAAGGATGAAAGCATGTCGAGAAGGGATATTCCACTCGGACATTCGGTGACCCGGTAATCTTTTTTTCGAAGCATCAATGCCAATAGGCTGCGCATTTCTTCATCATCTTCCGCCAACACTATACTGAATGAATTATTGCCATGAGTCTTTTTAGATAGCCGGTATATGTTGCTTTTCTTCTCCATGGTCTTCTCCATCTCAGGTTTTCTTGTTTATAAAAATTCAGAACGCGAAACTTGATTTAAAATGTCTTTTCCCGATGCTTTCTTAAACAGACATTCAGCAAATAGTGTGCCAGAATATACCATCAAAAGATACATCTATTCAAAAAGATCGTAAAAGGTATTGGGATTGTTAATCAATGTGGATTCTGTCAGGCTCAATCTTTTTCTCATTGCATTTGATGTCCGGCCGGTGTGGCGGGGTATTTTGCTTCACCGTGGCAATATGCCCCGGCATTGACATGTCGTGGGTGGTTGCCGGCCGGATGTTAGAAGCGGAACTATTCATGTATTTTGGAGGTACTTTTGAAATGACTCATGGGCAGAACATTACCGTAAACATCAATCAAACTTGTAATGCCGAAGTTTGCGATACAAGGTTTTACGATCCAACCCCAGTACTCTTGCCGCCAAAGTCTTGTTGCCTCCGACCGTTTTCAAGACATGAAGAATGTATCGGCGCTCAACTTCCTGGATCGAAACGAGTTCGCTTGGGTTGTCACTTCCAACAAGAAAGTGAGAGGTTTTATAATCACGTATTTTTTCCGGAAGATCATCAACAGAGATTTTTTCATATCTGGTTAATACAACAGCTCGTTCAATGGTATTCCGAAGTTCGCGTACATTGCCGGGCCATGTATAATTTAGAAGTTTTTCTGAGGCCGCATTTGATATGCCGGCGATTAGTTTTTCTGAACTTGTGGCGAACTGTTCAACGAAATGCCGTGCAAGAAGAAGAATGTCGGTTCCACGCTCCCGAAGCGGCGGAAGATCAATCTGAATGACATTTATGCGATAATACAGGTCTTCACGAAACCGACCTTCTTCAACGGCTGTTTCAATGTCACGATTGGTTGCGGCAATGATTCGCACATCAAAAGCTACTTCCGAGGTGCCGCCGATTGGGCGAACGCAGCGTTCTTCCAGGGATCTAAGGAGCTTGGGTTGAAGGGCCAATGGAAAATCACCGATTTCATCAAAAAAGAGGGTTCCGCCGTTGGCCTGAAAAAAGAGCCCTTTGTGTTCTGTTTTGGCATCGGTAAACGCGCCGCTTTTATGACCGAAGAGTTCACTTTCCAACAGTGTATCCGGCAGGGCGGCACAGTTGACGGCAACAAAAGGGCCTTTATGTCGGCGGCTCCGCTTGTGAAGCGCCTGTGCCACAAGCTCTTTTCCCGTTCCGGTTTCTCCGGTAATGAGAATAGAAGTTTCAGTGTCGGCAACCCGTGCGAGTCGATTAAGTAACTTATGCATGGGGGGACTTTCGCCAATCAGTTCATTGAATCGATGAGATTTTTTGAGCGCTTCACCCAGGAGTCTCACCTTTTCTTGAAGGCCTCGGTGCTTTACCGCACGGTCTAAAGCAAGAACAAGAAATTCCGTATCGATTGGTTTGGTAACGAAATCGTATGCTCCTGCGCGAATAGCAGCAATGGCGGTCTCCATGCTCCCGAATGCGGTGATGACAATTACCGGCATATCGGACCTGTTGGCAACGATTCGTTCGCAAAGCTCGATTCCGTTTATGTTTGGTAGATTCAGATCTGCCAGGAGAACGTCAAAAGATTCCGTCTTTAGAGCGTCAAGCGCTTTTTCGGCGGAGATGTACCATGTTGGATGGAAGCCGTGCCGTTTGAGATCATCTTCAAGCATCTCACACATCATTTGTTCATCATCAACGATCAGGATTTTTCCGCGCATCCGTCACCCTCCAGTGGTATATAAATTGTAAAACAGCTCCCCTCACCGACCTTGCTCTTAACATCGATCCATCCGCCGTGTTCTCGAACGATGCCATAGGCAATGGAAAGCCCCAATCCGGTCCCTTCGCCCACATTTTTAGTTGTAAAGAAAGGCTCAAATAGATGGTTGATATTGTTTTCAGAAATACCCTTTCCTTCATCTTTAATAGATATCGCCACATAATTTTGTTCCCGGCCACTACTTAGAGTCGGATGGCATAAGTATTTCATATGGAGCCCTATTTCCAAATGTCCGCCGTCAGGCATGGCTTGAATCCCGTTCATCACCAGGTTGATCAGAACTTGCTGAATCTGAAACGGGTCCATTGAAATTAGGGGTATGTCGTCATTTTTTAAAAGCTCGAGTATGATCTTCTGTTTTTCTGCGGTTGGTTTCAGCATTTCTATTACTTGACCGGTTAGATTTTTAAGATCAGCAGGTGACTTTTGAGGCGCCCGACGTCTGGCAAAATCGAGCAACTGTCGAATAAGCTTTGTCATACGTTCTGCCTGCTCTTTAATGATTTTGCAGCATACGGTAATGTCTTCTTTTTTCAGATTTTCATTGATGACAAGCTTGGCTCTTCCTGAAACAACGTTAAGAGGGGTACCCAGCTCATGGGCGATCCCCGAAGAGAGGCGACCGAGCGTGGCCAGACGTTCGGCGTGGCGCAATTGCTCAAGTGCTGCGATTCGAGCTTCAGTCTCTTTGCGGACAGCTTCTCGTGATGCTGCAAGCTGTGCGCACATTTGATTCATTGCGTTTCCCAGACTGGACAGTTCATCCCGTCCACGAACAACAACTCGCTCTGAAAAATCGCCTTTACTAATCTGACGGGTGATTTCCACCAGTCGATTCAACGGACGGCCGACAAATCTAATACCCAGCACCCACAACATGATGAAGCCTAACAACGCCATCAGGATGCCGAGTATGATAGATCCTAATATCGTTTTATGGATATAGTTCTTTAACTTAGATAGAGATTCTGAAATTTCAAGAGCGCCATACACGTCACTGCTAATTTCGACCGGTACATAAGTGAAGAGATGACCGGAACCGTTATTGTCCATTTTTTTCACCGAAATCTCTTGTCCGCGCGATACCGGAAACAATTTTTCCCGGGCCACATGGGGCATATAAGGGCCACCCGATAGATCACCCAGCCAAACCCACCGAATCCTCATATGATTTTCTTTTCTATCCACCCTTTTGATAAGTTCCAGAGCCCGATTTCGGCCAACCTCATGCCAGGTGTCAAGTGTCAATTCCTTGACCGTGTTTCCCAGCAAATAAGCGTTTCGCTTCATATCATTGTCAAACAGGTTTATCTCGCGCTTGACGGAAATGTATCCATCAACAACCAAAAGGGCTATGATTCCCAAAAAAATTAAACTCATGATTTTTATTGTCAGTTTCATTTGATCCCTCGTTTATGGCCAAAAGAAAATAGGGCACATCCTATATCACGACCCCTTTCCAAGCCGCCTTGATTTCCGAGCGGTCGAAGTCCTTTATTCGGATATGGGGGAATACGCCAAACAGGGCGATCCTGTTCTGTCCTTATACCCGCCGGGTTTGACCCCTTTTATTACCTTGAATAACCGGCTGTAATTCTGCAATTATCGCATTTGCCGGAGATGCAAGGCATCGAGCGTACAGCCCGCAAATCCTTAGAAGTTGTTTCAAAACCTTCAATCAGGTTCAAAGTCAAGGCGGGGCGAGGGATTCAAGCGCAGGAATATATTTAATATTTCGAGTATTGAATCCCTCGGTCCAACACAGAAATTGGGCCTGAGGGGAGGTTTTGAAACCACTTCTAGAAAGCCGGAGACCCTTTACCAACCCATGGGAATGGGGAGCTTTGGGGACAAATCACCCCCTGCTTAACGCCTCTAATTCCTCCCAACGTTCATAGAGCTGCTCAACTTTCTTTTGGGCCTCCTGGTGTTCGGCATATCTTTTTGCCAATCGATCCGCGTCGCACATGATTTCAGGATCATGAAGCTGTCGTTTCAAATTATCCGCAATACCTTCTGCCTTTTCTATCTGTTTTTCAATCCGGTTCAATTCCTTACGCTCTTCGTAGGCCAGCTTCTTCGGTTTCTTATCCGGGGGGCTTAGTGAGGTTTCACCGGACCGGGATGAGGCGGGCAGCCCGTCTTTTCTGTATTGAAGCCATTGGTCATAATCCGCGAAATATTCCGCGCCGCCGTCACCATCCAGGTAAAGCAATAGATTACAAAGACGCTCCATGAGAAACCGGTCGTGCGTAATGAGAACCATGGCACCGGGAAACTCCTCCAAACTCTCTTCGAGCACTTCCAGGGTGGGGATGTCCAGATCGTTGGCGGGCTCGTCCAATAGCAGAATATCCGCCGGTTGCAACATCAAATTGGCCATAAGAACGCGGGCCTTTTCTCCACCGGAGAGTCCGGAAACCGGCATGTCCAGCTGATCTTTCTGAAAGAGGAATCGCTTGGCCCAGGCGGTCACATGGACAGAGCGCCCCTGATAGTTAACCGTGTCTCCTTCCGGAGACAGGGCGTTCCGCAAGGTCTGGCTCCCCTCCGGCAGCTCCCTGTTTTGATCAAACGTCAAGACTTGCACCCCCTCCGCCACTTTTACGCAGCCGGCATCAGGAGCCAAATTACCATTTAAAATCTGTATGAGCGTACTCTTTCCGGTTCCGTTTTTCCCCATGACCCCAATCCGAATTCCGGGAGCAAGTTTCAAGCTAAGGTTGCCAAAAAGGAGCTTTCCTCCCCGGGTCTTTCTCAGATCTTTGGCATCCAGCAGTTTTTTTGTTTTTCGATGGGTGGTATCAAAGGCCATGTCAACGCTCCGGTTTTGCGTATTACGGCCTTTTACCGCCTCCAAATTTTCTTGCAGCCGGTGCGCCTTCTCGATCCGGTATCGCGCTTTCGAGGTTCTGGCTTTGGGACCGCGACGGAGCCATTCTATCTCACGGCGGACTTTGTTGGAAAGCACGGTTTCAAGTTTGGCCTGTTCATGGATTACCTTCTCCCGCGTTTCAACAAATGCGCTGTAATTGCCCTCCACTTTGAGAAACCCCTCCGGATATCGTGGGTTTAACTCAACAACCCGGTTCGTGGTATTTTCCAGAAAGAACCGGTCGTGGCTCACCAGGACAAAAGCGAAGGGGGCATCTTTGAGAAGGTTCTCCAACCATAAAATCCCCTCCAGGTCCAAATGGTTGGTGGGTTCATCCATGAGGAGTAACTCCGGCTTTTGAAACAAAGCCTGACCCATGGCCAACCTTTTGCGCCACCCGCCGGAGAGTTTTTTTACCTTTCGTTTCGTGTTATCCACTCCAATGAGGCTCATGATTTCCTGACGTCGCTTACTGACTTGCCATGCCTCAAGCTCTTTGGGAATGGCGTGGAACAAGGTTTCCTCCATGGTTTTCTCCGGATCGAGAACGTCGTCTTGGGGCAGGTAAATCATGTGTATATTTCTTTTTCGCGAAATCTCTCCGGAATCGGCAAGCTCCATATCAGCGAGGATTTTCAAAAACGTGGATTTCCCGGCACCATTGGGACCGATCAATCCCAGGCGATCGTTGTCGAAAATCTGTAGAGAAATATCCGTAAACAGGGGTTGCGCCCCATAGGATTTGCTCGTAAAATGGGTGCTTATCAGTAAACTTGGAGCCATGTTTTTATTTGTTTTCCCGGGGACATAGGAGTTAAAGGTTAATGACCAGATGCCTTTTCATTAAAGGAAGGCTTAACAATCGCTGGTTTTAATGCAACGATAGGGATAAGTGACACACATAAGATTATAAGTTCGAAAATATTTCCACATAGATCCTACCGAACCCAAACCGGCGGAAACTTATAAACTGATGTACGTACCCGAAATTTAATTGGCTTTTTAATGGGATACATAGATCATTTTGTCGGTTTCGAATCCTAAGGCTTTTGCCTTAGCTATCAATTCGAATTTTAGAGATTCTTCCATGTGGGGCTCTCTTGCCAAAATCCACAAATAGGATTTTTGGGGTCCGCATACCAGTGAATAGGAATAATTTTTTTTATCAAGTCCTATAATATTATAAGCTCCGTAAAAGGGGCCCCAAAAGGATACTTTTAACCGGCCAAGATTTGAATCACCGACAAAATATGCTTTGCCGGTCGTCTCTTTCCATCTGTTTTTTGCGGGATCGAACCCTCGATTGACAACCTTAATACCGCCATCGTCTCTATAGCTATATTCCGCTGTTACTCTTTCTAAACCTCTTTCAAAGGAGTGATCTAGTCTGGCTATTTCATACCAGGTGCCTAAATATCTGTGGATATCAAAACCGATAACCGGTGAAACATTTTCCGGAATGTTTACACAGGCACATATGAGAATCCAAATAAAAAGGAGCCGTCTTTTTATCATAAATTATCTCCTTTTGTAGGCAAACACTTGGCTCAGCGGTAGTCACAACGATTAGCGTTGCGGCTTGTCCGGTGGAGGCGTATTGTTATGTTCACTACTTTATACTGCCTTCTATCATTTTTTTTATGTCTTGAAGATTTTTTGTGATTTCTTTACTGATAACACTATTTTTATATGCCATTAAAATGAGCTTAACCGATACCAGAAAAACACCTGATTCTAAAAGCAGGTTGTGTGTGAATCCTTTGGTAAACAATGCTACGACGAATAGAACAAAAGTTATAAGAATAATTATTATTGATCCTGTATCAAAATGTTCACTCATTTTTTCCTCTACATTTACACATAACATTAAAAAATTAGAAGACTCAAGAAAAAGTACTGATCCACGCACGGACTGGTGGAGACTTACAAACTGATGTACGTGCCTGAAATTCTTAACTTTGAATCCATTTCCAGGCCGCTTTGATTTCCGACCGGTCGAAGTACTTTGTTCGGATATGGGAAAATAAGCCAAACAGGGCAATCCATGTCTTCTCCCATACTTTATTGCCGACCGAATTTCCCGGTTTCTATTAATCCCGATTTCTATAAGGATTGTTTCTTGCCCGCCAGTAAAGCTATTCTTTCCTTCAATATAGCATTTTCATGTTTGAGCCTTTCGATTTCTTCGTGGGCTTTCACCAGCCTTTCAGAATATGACTCAAGCAAATTTTCAATAAATTCCTTGTCAATTCCTTCTTTTTTCCCTTGGGTGTTTTGTTCCATTCCTTTTGGCCCTCCCATGCGACTGGAAGTTTTCGAACCCATTTATTATTGAATTTTTAAAAATACGGTTCAATAAAAAACACAGAACCCCGCCTCTCTGATTGAGAAACAGGGTTCATTGTCATCACATATGCTCTCCTTTTGTTCAGGGTTGAAGTAACGATAATTAAGATGCGATCCTGATGTTCTCTCTGTAGTTTTAGCGTTTGTTCGTTGACATTGATTTAAGCTTGGTTTTTTATGAATGCTGTACCCTATTCTTTTATACATATATCATAAAAATGAAATAGGCAAACCCATGAAAAATGGATTTGCCCTTATTAAAAAATGATATCGCAAAAATTTTGAAGCTCTGATAGTTACGTTTTAATAGCCGTAACCAAAAGGTATGACACTACTCTTTTTTGAAAAAAATATTACGGTATATTGCTCACGCCACTTTAAAAAAGTCCAAATCTTTAATGTGGAATTTAAAAATCAGTGTATCACAGATTCTATCCAAATTGTCTTGAAG
>Ga0315537_1004142_pt1 | contig 10627 bp, 7 predicted proteins | sample SalMarSW160270MG_FD_203091 | JGI IMG/M metagenome (GOLD analysis project Ga0315537, IMG submission 203091) | Salt marsh sediment microbial communities from the Plum Island Ecosystem LTER, Massachusetts, United States - Salt Marsh Sediment SW1602-70 ... | reverse complement strand
GTCTGCCTGGCTTCTTTCTCCTGGCGCAGGCGCATGAGGAGCTGCACCAGCTCCGGCTTGAACTCGCCCCTGAACTCTACCGGCTGGGGGCTATCATAGGGCTGCTCCTGACCGCTCTGCATAAGCTGGTATAGGGCCTGGCCCAGAGCGTCCATATCCTGGGGCAGCTCGACCCCTTCCTCCTCCAGGCGTTGCCACTCCCTGTCCAGATCGCTGACGATGTTGGGGACCTTCTGGGCCAGGCTGTAGAGGCGGACAGTCGCTTCGGCAGAGTCCTCCACGCTGGCCTGAGGCTGCTGGACGCCTCGCAGGAGGCCGAGGGCGTTGCGCATGATGCCAAGCATGGTCGCAGGCCAGCGCATGCGCTGGAAGCCCTCCAGGCTGGCCAGGATCAGGTTCTCCAGGAAGGCCTGACGCAGGGGCAGGTCTTCCGGCTGCGGCCGCTTCTCCAGTTCCCTGTCCTGGATGCGCCGATAGATGGAGCGAATGCCACAGTACTCCTGGGCTACCAGACGGTCGATCCGGGCATCCTCCACGACGGCGAACAGATCGGAGGCCAGACGGCGGTCGTCGAACAAATCGAAGAAGCGCTCGATGTCGGTCAGGGCCTTCTTGGGCCCGCCCCGCTGCTCTTCCAGCTGGTGGCGCTCGTCGGGGAAAATGTGCGCCGGCCTCTCGAAGAGGAAGTCAAAGCTGCCGAACTCCAGGTGGCCCGCCTGGTGGGTAGCGTATACCTTGTAGACGGCGAAGCTCTGCGCCTTGTCTCGATACTCGTCGACCGCCGACGGCAGATAGATGGCGGTGCCCTCAGTGGAGGGACGCTCGCTGGCCACCCAGCCGATGTTCTTCTCGGCAAGGGCGTCGGCGGAGTGAATAGCGACATTGGTACCGGTCAGGGCCTTGCAGTACATTCGCAGGATTTCCGTCACCCTGCTGAGTTCCACGCGCGAGGACAGGGACTCCAGAACCTCGTCGCTCTTGCTGGACTGCAGGCGGAAGAAGGCCTTGCCACCCTCGATGCTGGCTTCCAACAGGGCCAGGCCGAAGGCGTGCCAGTGGTGCAGGTCGTCCACGCTGATGCGAACCAGCACCTGGGGCAGGCTCTTGAGGAACTCCATGGCGGCCACCGGCGAGCGGGAGGCCAGCTCTTCGGCCAGCGAAAGCAGGTAGGGGTGGTCATCCCCTTCGAGTTGGCCCAGGGCGCGCGCCCCTTCAGTGAAGAAGGTGAAGGCCTGCCGCCCTTCCTGGCGAGCCACCTCGCGGGTTAGGTCGAGGAAGCGCGGCCGCTGGGAGGCCTGGACCTGACTGAGGAGAGCGGGGCCTTTCTCCAGATAGGAGCGGGCATCAGCCCAGCCGGTGTAGGCCAGGACCTCGGCGAAACGTATGAAGGCCTCGCGGTCCTGCGGGGGCAGGGGCGATAGGGACGTGGGCGTCGTCGACAGGCAGTGGGTGGCCAGGTCGTAAGAGCGCTCGGCCAGGACATCAACGAATCGCACCAGGGCCCTGACCTCGTCCAGAGAGAGCTGAGACAGGAGGGCTGGGCTCATGTCGAAGAACTGCACCGCGAGGGAGGCGGAGCGCCAGGTGCCCTTGTAGAGGTGCTGCCCCAGGCTCACCCAGTCGTCTATCTGGGATGGAGAGAGATGAGGCAAGGTATCCGGGCTGGCGCGGAAGTAGGCGGCGGCCAGGGATGACGACAGCTCGACCAGGTCGTGTCCCCGCTGAGCCCACTGGCGCAAGGCGACGAATCCGATGAGGGGAAGCACCTGGGGGGTGGCTCGGAAGTACTCGCTGGCCGCCTCCCAGGAGCGCCAGGAACGGCGAGCCAGTTCCAGGCCGTCCTCGGCCCAGAAGGCCACCTCCTCCGGTTCCAGCAGATCGCAGGCCACCTCGGCGCTGGAACGGAACTCCGCTGCCAGGGCGGTAGAGAAGGACGCCAGTTCTCTTTCGAACCGGCCTACTAGGCGGCGCAAAGACGAACTACTCAAAGATGGATGACACCACCTCTTCTATGCTGCGTTGGACCTCGTGGTCATCGGTGAGGGCCCAGACCACCGCCACCTGACAAGCGCGGCGAGGGGGTATGCCCTTCTGTACGAGCCTGCCCGCATAGATGAGCAGACGGGTGCTCACCCCCTCGGCCAGGCCGTGCTCCTTGAGGTGGCGCACCTTCTCGCCCAGCTTGGCCAGGTCCATGGCAAGTGAGTCAGGAACGCTGGCCTCATGCTGGATGATGCGAGCCTCCAGCTCTCGCGAGGGGTAGCCGAACTCGATGGCCATGAACCGCTGGCGAGTGCTGTGCTTCAGGTCCTTGAGAGCGCTCTGGTAACCGGGGTTGTAGGAGATGACCAGCAGGAAGCCGTCGCGGGCCTCCACTATCTGACCCAGCTTCTCGACGGGCAGGATACGGCGGTGGTCGGTGAGGGGATGGATAAGGACAGTGGTATCCTTGCGCGCCTCGACGATCTCGTCCAGGTAGCAGATGGCACCGGCCTTGACGGCGCGGGTCAGGGGCCCATCGATCCAGCGGGTGGACTCACCCTCCAGGAGATAGCGACCCACCAGGTCGCTGGCCGTCAGGTCCTCGTGGCAGGCCACGGTCACCAGGGGCAAGCCGTGATGGGCAGACCCCTCGGATTGCCCTGTAGCGTCCCTGACGATGGTCAGGGGCCGGTCGAGCCGGTAGGCCATGTATTCGACGAAACGAGTCTTGCCACAGCCGGTGGGGCCCTTGAGGAGCACCGGTATGTTCTGGTGGAAGGCAGCAGTGAACAACTCCACCTCATCCTTCAGCGGCAGGTAGAAGGGCTCCTCGCTGAGGACATACTCTTCGATGGCGTACTGCCTGTACTCTCTGGGCTCGGACGGGGCTTCCATATCTCTTCGCTACTTTCCTGCCTGCCGAGGGGCGCTGCTATGTCGCCTTGGCAGCCAATCGGCCAATAAGGTCATCCCAAAGCTCATCGACCCGCTGAGCCACCTCCGCCAGGGAGCAACTGGTATCGATGACCACGTGGGCGTGCTTCAGCCGCTCTTCGTTGGAGAGCTGGGCGGCGATGCGAGCCTCTGCCCGCTCTCGACTGAGGCCGCTGCGCTCCATCGACCGCTGGGCGGCTACCTCGGGCGAAACCACGGTCACCCAGACCTCGTCCGCCAGGTGAGCCCAGCCAGCCTCGATGAGGATGGCGGCCTCCAGCACGGCCACTCTGGTGCCCTGCCGCCGCAATTCCTCCAGCCTCTCCGCCATCATCTGCTCCATGGGCGGGTGAGTGATGGCGTCCAGGCGCTGACGAGCCTCCGGGTCGCTGAACACTATCTGGCCCAGCTTGCGGCGGTCGATCTGGCCGTCGTCGCCCACCACCTGGCGACCGAAGGCGGCTACCACCTGGTCCCACACTGGCGTGCCCGACCGATAGACCTCGTGGCCTATCTGGTCAGCGTAGACGGTAGCTGCACCCTTGGCGCGCAGCATATCTGAGACGGTGGACTTGCCGCTGCCAATGCCTCCCGTAAGGCCTATTACAAACATATGCATATCTATGTTACAGGAAATTGGCTGTAAGTTAAACCGACACGCCTACCTCCAGATAGGCGGCTGCCGTCGCGGCGACGGCTCCCCCAAGGATCAAATCAAAAGGGGCATGGGCCCGGGCCTCAACGGGCTCATGCCCCTTCTGCTTGCGGTGGAAAGGCCTATCCTGCTTTTAGCTGGCGAACCTTGTTCAGGAAGGGCGGGATGACCGTCTTCCAGTCGCCGACAATGCCATAGCGACAGTAGCGGAAGATGCTAGCCTCGGGGTCTTTGTTGACGGCGACGATGTTCTTGGCCCCACTGAGGCCAGCCATGTGCTGGCTAGCACCGGAAATAGCCACTGCTATGTAGAGGATTGGGCTGACCACTTTGCCGGTGAGTCCTATCTGCTTCGGTATTGGATACCAGCCCATGTCGCAGGCAGCACGAGTGGCGCCTACCGCACCCTTCATGAGGTCGGCCAGCTCCTCCAGTGTCTGGAATGCCTCGACGCTGCCCATGCCACGGCCTCCGCCCACGATCACCTCGGCGTCCTCCAGCCGTATGCCCTCTGTCTCCACCTTGCGCCTGCCGGTGATCTTGGTGCGGACGGCGGAGGCATCGATGCCAGCAGCTACCTTGGCCACCTCCCCTTGGCGAGAGGTGTCCGGTGGGAGAGGCTCCTGCGACTTGACCCTGACGGTGGCCATTTGGGGCATGGTCTTGCAGGTATGCTGGGCATTGGCGTTGCCCCCATAGCAGGGGCGAGTCATCACCAGACGACCGTCGCTGATAGCCAGATCGAGGCAGTCCATGGCCACCGCTGTCTCCAGGCGAAGGGCCAGACGAGGGGCCAAGTCACGACCGATATCGGTCTGACCCAGAAGGACGACGGACGGATTGGCCTCGCGGCAGACCTTTTCGACCGCCGGGACAAAGGCATCGCTCTGGTACTCCGCCAGGATGGGCTCATCCACTACGTAGACCTTATCCGCCCCTGCGGCGACCAACTGCTGGGCCAGGGGCTCCACCCCCTGCCCCAGGAGGGCTGCCTGGACGGGCTGGCCGAGCTGGTCGGCCAGCCGCCGAGCTGCGCCCAACACCTCCGAGCTGATGGAGGCCAGGGCACCCTCGGCCACTTCCGCAACAACCAGTACTCCGCTTTCGTTAGCCATCGTGCATTTCTCCTTGCTCTGGCCTGCCTGCTGGTAGGCAGGCCTTTAGATGAGCTTCGCCTCCCGAAGCATGGTGGCCATCTTTTCGGCTGCTTCCTCCAGGGTCTCTGCCTCGATGAACTCGCACTTGGCCTCGTGCACGGGCACATAGAGGCGGTCCAAGGAGAGGAGAGAGCCGGCGGCGCCCACCTGCGACGGGTCCACGCCCAGGTCGGCCGCCGTCCAGACGGCTACCGGCTTCTTGGCAGCCGCCATGATCTCTCGCAGCTGGGGGTAGCGTGGCTCGCCCAGCTCGTTGCTGACGCTAACCACGGCGGGAAGACTGGTCTCCACCGTCTCGAAGCCGTCCTGAAGCACCCGTTCCACCTGGAGGGTGCCATCGCTGACTTTAACCTCGCTGGCACGCGTCACGCAGGGCAGACCCAGCACGTCGGCGATGATCGAAGGCGTCACGCCTACGTCCCAGTCCGGCGCCTGGCGACCGCAGAGGACGAGATCGAAGGGCTCCAGCTTCTTGATGGCGGCTGCTAGAGCGCGAGCGGTAGCGAAGCTGTCGCCATCCTCGAAAGCCTTATCGGTGAGCTGTATGCCCTCATCGGCACCCATGGCCAGGGCCTTCTTGACGGCATCGCGAGCGGCCTCGGGGCCCAGGCACAGGACAGTGATCTTGGCCTCGCCTAAGGCCTCGCGGATGCGCAGAGCGGCCTCGACGCCCAGGATAGCGTACTCGTCGGCCACCGGATCGATGCCTGGCACCGGCAAGACTTTCTTGGCCGCCTCGTCCACCTTGAACTGGGAAGCTGGCGTCTCCGGGTCGGGCACCTGCTTGACGCAGCAAATTACGTGCATGATGTACCTCCTCCCTCAGCCCCGCCTGCCCTTGGAGCGGGGCACGGTTTTGTCGCCCAGACTTTTATGATTGCTGAGCCCGCCTGCTGGCAGGCGCTACGGCAAACCGCCGATGATCTCGATGGCACCGCGCACGCGCCGCTGTGTCATGCGGGCAAGAGGTGCACGGATAGCCATCTGGCCTCCCCCTCACTGCGGCGGCTCCGCGGCCTGGTCCTGGGGCGGGTTGACCTTGGCTGCTTCAGGGACGGCGGGAGCCGGGGCCGGGGCCATCGCCATATCCAGCAACTCGGCCACGTCGTAGGCCTTCATCTCCCGCTCAGCCGCTTCAGGCACAGCGCCGATGCCGTCCTCGAACATCTGCAAGCAGAAGGGGCAGGCGGTGGCGACGATATCGGCACCTGTGGCTGCCGCCTCTTCGGTGCGCTCGTTGTTCACCCGCTTGCCCTTGCTTTCCTCCATCCACATGTGGCCGCCACCAGCGCCGCAGCAGAAGCTCTGCGCCCGTGTCCGAGCCATCTCGACAGCCTGGCTGCCGGGCAGGCTAGCAACGATGCGGCGAGGCGACTCGTACAGGTTATTGTGGCGGCCCAAGTAGCAGGAATCGTGGTAGGTGATCTTCTGGGCCAGGGCCTCCTGTGGCTTCAGCCTGCCCTCCTTGACGAGCTGAGCGAAGAGGTCGGCGTGATGGATCACCTCGTAGTTGCCGTCGAACTGGGGGTACTCGTTCTTGAAGGTGTTGAAGCCGTGGGGGCAGCTAGTGATGATCTTCTTGACGCCCTTGGCATTGAACAGCTCGATGTTCTGCTGGGCCTGGAGCATGAAAAGGTACTCGTTGCCCAGGCGGCGAGCGGGGTCGCCACAGCAGGTTTCCTCGGCTCCCAGGACGCCGTAGCTCACGCCGGCCTGGTTCAGCAGCCTGACGATAGCTTTGGTGATCAAGACGTTCCGCTCCGACAGGGCGCCGGTACAGCCCACCCAGAACAGGTACTCCTGGCTACCGTCGAACATCGGCACGTCGCCCATCTCCTCGATCCAGGAGGTGCGCCCAAGGGGGGTGCCTCGCCAGGGGTGGCCGCGCTGCTCCAACTGCATGAGGGTGGCCTGAGCCGTCTCCGGCATGCGGGCCTCGTCCATCACGAAGTAGCGGCGGACGTCTATGATCTCCTGAATATGCTCGACGAACACCGGGCACTCGTACTGACAGGCACCGCAGGTCAGGCAGTCCCATATGGGGTTGAAGCCCATGGCCTCCGTTAGCGCTACGCCGCGCTCGCCTTTGACATTCATGTTCAGTACCGGTATCGGCAGGAGACCCGATGCGTTGACCAGCAACTGCTGGCGCAATTGATGAGCTATCTCCTTCGGCGATAGCTCCTTCTCGGTGTTATAGGCGGGACAGGCCTCCTGGCAGCGGCCGCACTCGGTGCAGGTGTAGCCGTCCAAGAGCTGCCTCCAGGTGAAGTCCTGGATACGGCCCACGCCGAACACCTCCTGCATCTCCAGGTCGGGGATGGGCTGAAGGACACCTGTGGGCTGAAGACGACGGAAGAATACGTTGGGGGCGGCAGTAAATATGTGCAGGTGCTTGGAATAGGGGACCCAGATCAGGAAGCCCATGAAGACCAGCAGGTGAAGATACCAGAAGGTGGTGTGCCAGCCCTCCAGAAGGCCAACGTCGGTGCCCTTCAGGCTATCAGCGATGAAGTTGGAGACGAAGGCGCGACTGTGGTGGGGGAAGGGGTCGATGGCGATGGTGAAGCCGGTGGTGAACAGATCGGTCACCATGAGCAGGCCGATGAAGCCCAGGATGACCAGCGCGTCCCAGTTGAGGCTGAGGCGGGGCGGCTTGACGATCTGCCGCCTGGCCACCGCCATGACAACGCCGACCAGCACCAGGACCTCGAAGAGCTGCATGATCGGGAAGTAAGCAGTATACACGCCCTCGGCCCAGGAGAGGATGGCGGCACCCTCGTGAAAGCCCTCCAGGAAGAAGTTGATGGTGTTTACCTGGAAGGTCAGGAAGCCCCAGAAGATAGCCAGGTGAAGAATGCCCGAGTACCAGTAACGAGGGCGAATCACACGCCAGATGGCCAGCACCAGCGGAACGAAGGAGACCACCCGCTCCCAAAGGCGGTCGAAGCGCCAGTCGGGTTTGCCCACCAGGATAAGGAAGATGCGAACGTAGGCGGTATAGGCGAAGAAGGCAAGGCCAGAAGCTAGTATGAGGTAGAAGAATATGTTACCAGGAAACTGAACAGAGGGAGCCATCCGCTACTCCTTCCGTTGACGAAAGCGCTGCCATAGTGGATACCAGAGGCCGGTTCATAAGCGTGAAACCGTTCACCATCATAGTCCCCGCCCAAGTAAGGGTCAACCGTGAGTCTAGGGCGTGGGCGTGCCGTATAGCCTGCGCAGGTCCGTCTTCAATACCTTGCCCAGATAGTTGCGGGGCAAGTCATCCACAAACGTTACGTATCTTGGCGCTTTGAAGCTGGCCAGGCAGTTCCTGGTGTAATGAATGATCTCGCCGGCGGTGGCCGTCTCCCCCGGCTTGAGCTGGACGATGGCCTTCACCTCCTCGCCCCACTCGACGTCGGGCACGCCGATGACGGCCGCATCTTCGATCTTGGGGTGCTGCTGAAGGACAGCCTCGATCTCGCCGGGCGAGATGTTCTCGCCTCCCCGGATGATCAGGTCCTTGGTGCGGCCGGTGATGAACAGATAGCCGGCCTCGTCCATCCAGCCGATGTCGCCGGTGTGCAGCCAGCCATCGACCAGGGCCTCGGCCGTCTCCTCGTCGCGCTTCCAGTAGCCGGTCATCAGGCGGGCTCCCCTGGCCACGATCTCGCCCTCCTGGCCGGCTGGCAGGATGCTGCCCTCGGGATCCATGATGGCGATGTCCACATCCTCCATCGGTCGTCCCACCGACTTCAGGCGCTCCAGCTTTCTCTGCTTCTCCTCGTCTGTGCCCTCGATGACGTGATCCTCGGGGCCAAGGTAGGTGATGGTAGAGGTGCTCTCGGTCTGGCCGTAGGCGTTCATCAGGCCGCACTTGAACACATCCACGGCCTTGCGGATCACCTCGTAGGGCATGGAGGCGGCCCCGTAGGCCAGGAGCTTGAGGGAACTGAGGTCGTACTTGTCGAAGTCGGGCTCGTCCATGACTCGCTTGAGCATGGTGGGCACCACGAAGCTGTGAGTGACCTTCTCCCCTTGCACTGCCTCGAGCCAGGCGTGGGGTTCGAACTGGGGCAGCACCACCAGGGTGCGCCCTCCCCAGATGGACGACATGATGGCGGTGGCGCCTGCCACGTGGTAGACAGGCACCGACAGCATCATGATGTCGTGCGTATCCGGGTTGGCGGGCTCGACGGTGTTGGTGACGTATACCGAGAGGCTGAGGTAGGTGAGGACGACGCCCTTGGGCAGAGCGGTGGTGCCGCTGGTGTACAGGAGGACGGTGGGGTCGTTGTCATCGACCTCGACAAAGACTTCCTCGGGCTCGCATCTGGCGATGATGTCCTCGTAGTTCTGCATCCCCTGGGGACGGGCGTCGTAGCAGATGAAGTGGCGGATGCCTCTCAGCTCCGGCCGTATGGAGGCGATGAGCTCTAGATAGCGCTCTCCCACGAAGAGTATCGAGGCCTCGGAATTGTTCACCATGTAGGTCAACTCTTCCCGCTTGGCCCGATAGTTCAGGGGGACGAATACTGCTCCCAGCTTGGCGCAGGCGTAGTAGGTCTCGATGTAGTGGTGGGAGTTGAGGGCCATGACGGCAACCTTCTGACCGCGCTCGACTCCCAGGTCCGTGAGGGCGTTGACCAGGCGATTGACCCGCTCCTGCACCTGCAGGTAGGTAAGACGGGTGCCGTTGGAAACCAACGCTTCGCGCTCAGGCACGATGGAGGCGCTGATGGTCAGGAACTCGGCAGTATTCATCTTCCCCCCTTTGACTGTTGGCTCCTACACCCCCACGAATCGGGGCGCTCTGCCCTCTCGCTGTGCCCTCAGGCCTTCACGGGCATCCTCGCTGGCCAGAACCAGGCGGGCCAGGCGGGCCTCCAGGGCGAGGCCCTCGGCCAGGGGCATGTCCAGGCCCTGGGTCACTGCCGCCTTGGCGTATCGGAGAGCCAGCGGGCCGCGCGTCATTAGCTGGCGGGCAAGGGCCGCGGCCTCGGCGTAGAGGCGCTGGCGGGGCACCACTCGCTGCACCAGGCCGATGCGCAGGGCCTCCTGGGCATCGATGTCATCACCCGATAGGACAAGGCCCATGGCTAGCCCCGGGCTGACGGTGCGGGGAAGGAGCTGGGTCCCTCCAGCCGAGGGGATGTAGGCCAGGCTCACCTCCGGCAGGCCCAGGCGGGCGTCCTCGGCGGCGATGCGCAGGTCGCAGCACATGCTCAGCTCGACGCCGGCCCCCAGGGCGAAGCCGTGGATGGCAGCGATGAGGGGCTTCTCGATGGTCAGCATGTAGCCCCAGAGGTCGCGCTCGCGCCGCGCCCGCCGCGCTTCGACCAGCGAAGGGGCTGTGCCGAACTCGCTGATATCGGCGCCGGCGGAGAAGGCCTGCTCTCCCGCGCCCCTGAAGATGGCCACGGCCACGTCCGGGTCATCCTGCAAGGCGTGGAGAACCTGCCACAGCTCGTCCCGCATCTCCATGTTCAAGGCATTGAGCACCTGGGACCGGTTCAAGGTGACCCAGGCGATGCCGTCGTCCTTCTCATAGACCAGAACTTGGGTGTTCATGCCGCTTGCCTTCGCGCTCCTATCGTCCGTGGAACTGCGGCGGCCGCTTGTCCAGAAAGGCGCGCACGCCCTCCGCTCGATCCTCGGTTGTCTGGAGGATTATCGTCAAGTCTGTCTCGAAGCGTAGGGCCTGCTCCAGGGTCATGTCCAGGCCTTTGCTCACCGCCTCCTTGGCGTAGCGCACAGCGAGCGGCCCGCGAGCGGCGATGCGCTCGGCCAGGGCCGTGGCTTCGGCCATCAGCCTATCGCGCGGCACCAGCCGGCTCACCAGGCCGATGCGATGGGCCTCCTGGGCATCGATGGCCTCCGCGGTGAGGATCAACTCCAGGGCCTTGCCCCGCCC
>Ga0315537_1004141_pt1 | contig 10629 bp, 4 predicted proteins | sample SalMarSW160270MG_FD_203091 | JGI IMG/M metagenome (GOLD analysis project Ga0315537, IMG submission 203091) | Salt marsh sediment microbial communities from the Plum Island Ecosystem LTER, Massachusetts, United States - Salt Marsh Sediment SW1602-70 ... | reverse complement strand
TGCTACCGCCTCATGCTTCCCCCCGGCATGCTACGACAGCCACGTTCCGTACTGCGCTTGCGGCCGGCAGAGCCCGTACCGTCCGACCTTCCCGAGTTACAGCGCGCTGTCGTGCAGTTGCTGGAACGGCACGGAGCGCTGACGAGAGGACAGCTTGCGTATCGCCTCGGCTGGGAAGATGCCCCGAGCGCCATTGATGCATTGGTTCGCCGGGGCATCGTCATCCGTGACAGCGCGCTCCCAGCGCCTGCCGTCAGCCCCAAGCGAGTCAACTACGTGCGGCGCGTTGCTTCTCCACCGCAGATCGAGGACGCGCGCCCCTTCCTCGGGCACAGCTCCAAGCAGGCCGACATCCTTCAAGTACTGCTCGAAGAAGCTGACCCCTTGCCGTCGCGCGAAGGCGTCCTGGCCGAGGCTGACACCACCGCTTCCACCCTTTACGCCGTCGCAGACAAGGGGTGGATCGAGCTTACTTCTGAGCGCAGGCTGGTCGTCCTTGCCCCTCAGGCTCAGCAGGCCAACCTCTCGTCTGCGCCGGCGCAGTGTGCGATCGTCGAGCAGTTGCAGGCGGCAGGCAGGCCGGTAGACGCACATGCCCTCTGTGAGGCAGCCCAGGTCTCGATCTCTCCCCTCCGTGCGCTCATCGAGCGCGGTTTGGCCGAGTTCGTGATCGAGCCCGCGGCCGCGATCCTGACCATCGGCGAGGAGCAGGCCAGGGCAGAGATTGTTGCCTTGCGGGGTGCCGAGGCACAGCACCACGTCCTCGATTATCTGCTCTCTCGGCCGGCTGGCGAATGGGTCTGGGTTAGCTGGGTCTATGCCGAGACGGGAGCCGCGCTCGCCGACTTACAGGCGCTCGAAGAGCACGGCCTAGTAGAGCTGGCCGAGCGCGAGATGTGGCGCGACCCCTTGGCGGACAAGACCTTTGCCCTTGAGCGTCCGCCTCGCCTGACGCCCGACCAGGAGCATGCGTGGGCCGCCATCCGTCCAGCGTTCGAGGCACCTCTGGCTGCGGGCGGTACGCCGCCCACCTTTCTGCTCCACGGCGTGACAGGCAGCGGCAAGACCGAGATCTACCTTCGCGCCGCAGAGGCCGCACTGCAGCGTGGAAAGCAGGCAATTATCCTCGTACCCGAGATCTCGCTCACCCCGCAGACGATCCGCCGCTTCGCCGCCCGTTTTCCCCAGGGATTGGGCATCATCCACAGCGAACTCTCGGCCGGAGAGCGGTACGACACCTGGCGTCGCGTCCGGGCTGGACACATCCGGTTGGTCGTCGGCCCGCGCTCGGCGCTGTTTGCCCCGCTGCCCGACATTGGTTTGGTCGTGCTCGATGAGGAACACGACGCCTCGTACAAGCAGGACGATGTCATGCCGGCCTACCATGCCCGTGACGTGGCGCTGCAGATCGCCTGGCAGCACGGCAGCACCGTGATCCTGGGAAGCGCAACGCCAGACGTGGGGACCTACTTTCGTGCCGTCGAGCGCAAAGAGGTCCGGCTGGTCGAGCTGCCCAGGCGGGTGCTCTGCCACCGGCACCAGATCGAGGCAGGACAGGCACAGCTCGCCCGCGCACAGGCCCGCTATCGGCCACTAGGGCCCGGATACGCCGACGTGTACGTCGCCGAGCTGCCCCCTGTCCGTGTGGTCGACATGCGGCACGAGCTGCGTGCCGGCAATCATCATATGTTCAGCCGCGCCCTTCAGGCCGAGATGCGACGCGTCCTCGCGGACGGCGAGCAGGCGATCCTATTTCTCAACCGGCGCGGCGCGGCGACCTTTGTCATGTGCCGCGACTGTGGTCACGTCATCCGCTGTCCTCGTTGCGATGTGCCCCTGACCTTTCACCTCAAGGGACAGCAGTTGACTTGCCATCACTGCAACCACCACGAGCCGGTGCCCTATGTCTGCCCGCGGTGCGACAGCCGGCGGATCAAGCATTTTGGTGCAGGCACACAGCGCGTCGAGCGCGCCCTCCACGAGCTCGTGCCCTCGGCGCGGCTCTTGCGCTGGGACAGTGATACGACGCGCGAAAAGGGCAGCCACGAAGCGCTGCTCGATCGCTTCATCGACCACCAGGCAGACGTGCTTATCGGCACGCAGATGATCGCCAAGGGACTGGACCTGCCGCTGGTGACGCTCGTCGGCGTGGTCAGCGCTGACACTGCCCTCAACTTGCCCGACTTTCGCAGCGCCGAGCGCACGTTCCAGCTACTCGAACAGGTCGCAGGGCGTGCCGGTCGAGGGCTGCGTGGCGGGCAGGTGATCGTGCAGACCTACGCGCCAAAGCACTATGCGATCCAGGCCGCCGCCGGACACGACTACCGCGCCTTCTATGCTCGCGAGCGCGCCTTCCGCCTTCGTGCCGGGTATCCACCCTTTGCCGGCATGGCGCGGCTCCTATACCAAAGCTGGGATCTGGGCGAGTGCCGCAAACAGGCGGCAGACCTTGCCGCCGCGCTCAAGTCCACGATCCAGCGAGATGGCTTCTCGACGGTCGCCCTGATCGGGCCTGCACCGGCCTTTCTCCGCCGGCGCCGGGGCCAGTGGCGCTGGCAGATCTTGCTGCGCGCCGACCATGCCAGCGAGCTCCACGCGCTCCTTTGCCAGACAGAGCTTCCTCCCGGCTGGCACCTCGACATAGATCCGCTCGACGTACTGTAGCACGATCACACCCTCGTCGCAAGATGGCGTGCCTGCGCGAGCCAGCTTGCTGTCCCGGCCAGAGGACAGCAAGCGCAATCAGCCTTCGACCCCTACCGTGTGCTCCTTTACCCAGTCCCAGTCCACCTCGATACCCAGGCCAGGCTTGTCCCACGGCACTGCGTACCCGTCCCGGATATCGGTTGACGCATCGACGATACCTGGCGGTGAATAGTAGGTCTCGGGGACAAGCCGCTCAAAGAACTTGCTGTTATAGACCCCGCAGGCGGCGTGAAGCGACGCGATCGATCCGCCATGCATGGCACACATAACGCCGTACCCCTCGCAGATGTGGGCCGTCTTGAGCACACCGGTAAAGCCACCCTTGTAGGCATCTAGGGGACCTGTGAGGATGATATCGGCAGCACCTGCACGGATGTGTGCCAGCGCGTCCCATGGGCCGCCGTGCGTGGCCTCCGCCACGGCAAGTGGGATCTCTAGCTCGTCCGCCAGCCTGGCCAGGGCCGTCATATTAAAGTGATCCATCGGTTCCTCATACCAGTAGTAGCCCTGCTCTTCCAGCCGCCGCCCAAACCACACGGCGTCCTCGAACAGGTTGAACATGCTAGACGCGTCGTACATGAGCGTGATCTCGTCCCCGGCCACCTGCCGCAGGGCCTTGCAGAGCGCCGCGTCCTCTTCCAGGCGGCCCCAAGCGTGCAGCTTGATCGCGCGGTACCCCTTTTCCAGGCACAGCTCTGCCAGCTCCATGTACTCCTCGAGCGAGTCCAGCGTCACCGTGCTCGCATAAGCAGGCACTCGATCGCGCATCCCGCCCAGCAGCTTGTACGCCGGCTGTCCGGTGAACTTCCCCAACAGGTCCCACAGGGCACAGTCGACCGCCCCGATCGCATCTCCGAGCCTCGAGCTGCGCAGGTTGCGCCACAGGCTCTGCCAGATACGCTCACGGTCCATTGGGTCCCGGCCGATCAACTGGTACTGGATCTCCTCGATCCCGGCACCACCCCCGTACGGCGCCAAGCCCTCGATGCCCTCGTCGGTCAGGATACGAAGCAGCCCGCCTCTTGCCACCGCACCCTTTGGCATGATCCCGTCCCGCCAGTGGTACGGCCCGCGTTCCCACTCTACATAGTGTGCCTTGACACCCGTGATCTTCATCGAGTCCCTCTCCTTCGCTTCATGTGCTGGTTCGTCCCCTGCGTCCAGTGGGTGTACAATATGAGCTGAAAGCCAAACTGCTGGTGTCCGCATTATAGCCTGCGCGGCATGGACGCACAAACCCGCTGCGAGCTAGCCTGCAGCAGCCTGTCCCGCTGTTCTTTCATCGTTCCGTACCAACCAGCGCCAGAGCGTTCGCCTCAGGAGGGAACACAACCTTGCATGCAACCCGATTGAACGAGCCTCGTTTTCGCCCGCTGCCTCTGGGCGCGATCCAGCCCACCGGATGGCTGCACAACCAGCTCCGCATCCAGGCCGAGGGCATCAGCGGACACCTCGATCAGTTTTGGCCGGATGTTCGTGATAGCCAGTGGTTCGGCGGGGACGCAGAGGCGTGGGAACGTGCGCCTTACTGGCTCGACGGCTTTATCCCGCTCGCGTACCTGCTCGACGATCCCGCGTTGAAGGCCAGGGCCACAGCACACGTCGAGTACCTGCTCGCCCATCAAGACGACGATGGTTGGCTCGGCCCTCGTACCATGATCGCGGCTTCAGGGCGCGCGGCAAGTCCCCACTATGACATCTGGGCACAGTTGCTGGCGACCAAGGTCCTGGTGCAGTACCACGAAGCGACAAGCGACGAACGGGCCGTGACAGCCCTGGAGCGGAACTTGCACATGCTCGATCGCCACCTCGACCGGGCTCCCCTTTTCAACTGGGGCCAGTTCCGCTGGTTCGAGGGGCTTATTGGTATCTACTGGCTATACGAAAGAACTGGGGAGCGGTGGCTCCTCGACCTTGCCGTCAAGCTGCACGCGCAAGGCTTTGACTGGCGCGATTTCTACGCGCGATGGCCCCACACGGAACCAACGCCCAGGGGCCGGTGGAACTATATGGGGCACGTGGTCAACAATGCCATGGCCCTCAAAGCCAGCGCCCTGTGGTGGCGCCTGAGCAGCGACCCGGCTGACCGTGCTGCCGCCCGCGACATGATCGCCAAGCTCGACCGCTACCACGGCATGGTAACCGGCGTGTTCAGCGGAGACGAGTGCCTCGCCGGCCGGCGCCCCACCCAGGGCACAGAGCTGTGTGCCGTGGTCGAGTATGCCTTCTCGCTGGAGGTACTCCTTTCCCTGCTCGGCGACCCCGGCATGGGCGATCGGCTCGAACGGATCATCTACAACGCCCTTCCCGCCACCTTCTCTCCCGATATGTGGTCCCACCAGTACGATCAGCAGATCAACCAGGTCGAATGCAGCATCCGCGAGGACTGGCCCTGGACCACCAACGGGCCCGAGTCCAACATCTTTGGCGTCGAGCCCAACTATGGCTGCTGCACGGCCAACCTCAGCCAGGGATGGCCCGAGTTCGCTGCACACCTCTGGATGCGAGGCGAACCAGACACGCTTGCTGCGGTAGCGTACGCCCCGAGCCGCGTCGAGACGACGATCAAGGGTGTGGCCGTGCAGGCAGCGATCGAGACCGACTATCCCTTCCGAGACGAGCTTCGCATGACCATCTCCCCGCAACGCCCTCTCCGCTTCCCTCTGCTGCTGCGCATTCCGGCATGGGCAGGCGATGCGCTCTTAACCGTCGAGGACGAGGACCCGGTGCACGCCTCCCCTGGCACGTTTGCCCACATCGAGCGCGAATGGGTCGCTCCGACCGAGGTGACTCTACGCCTGCCCATGCCGGTTCGCATCTCGCGCCACTACAGGAACGCCATCGCCATCGAACGCGGTCCCCTCGTCTATGCGCTGCGCATCGGCGAGGACTGGCGCAGCATCCACCAAGATGCCCCCTACCGCGAGCTGCCCCACGGCGACTGGGAAGTCTATCCGACCACGCCCTGGAACTATGCGCTGGACGTCGATCCTGCGTCTCCGGAGCGCGATATCACCTTCATCGAGCGCCCCGTGGGCAGTTGCCCCTTCTCTCCTGAGGGAACGCCGGTCATCGCCAGGGCAACGGGGCGACGGGTGCCAGAGTGGCAGATGGTCCACGGTTCGGCGGACGACGTGCCCGCCAGCCCCGTCACGTCATCTGAGCCGCTTGAGCAGTTGGAGCTGATCCCGTATGGCTGCACCAACCTGCGGATCGCCGAGTTCCCGCTTGTGCAGCGAACGCATCGCTGACGCTAGTCCGCAGGTCTCTCCGCGGAGAGCTCGCCCGTGCCATCCGCGCTACGCGGGCTCACAATGCTCCTGAGCAGAGAAAGGAAGGTAGCCAGTGCCAACAGACAGGCCAAACATCCTGTTTCTCTTTACCGACGACCAGCGTTTCGACACCATACGCGCCCTGGGCAACCCAGATATTGCGACGCCGAACCTCGACGCCCTCGTCGGGCGGGGGACCGCCTTTACCAACGCTTACATCATGGGTGGGTCGTGCCCTGCCGTGTGTATGCCCAGCCGTGCCATGCTCATGACTGGCCGGACCCTGTACCACTTGCAGGAGCAGGGACAGCGCATCCCCGAGGACCATCGGTTGCTGGGCGAGACGTTACAGCAGGCTGGCTATACGACCTTTGGCACGGGGAAATGGCACAATGGACCGGACTCTTACGCCAGGAGCTTTTCTGCGGGGGCCGAGATCTTTTTCGGGGGTATGGAGGACCACTGGAACGTGCCCGCGTGCGATTTCGACCCGACTGGTCGCTACGATCTCCAGCGCCCCGTCGTGAAAGACGCATGGTCATCGAACCAGGTGAGCTACCGGCGCTGTGATCACATCACGCCGGGCAAGCACTCGAGCGAGCTCTTTGCGGACGCAGCGGTCGCCTTCCTTCGCAGCGATGAGGCGCACGAACCGTTCTTCATGTACGTCTCCACCATGGCGCCGCACGACCCCCGGACGATGCCGAAAGAATACCTCGCCATGTACCCGCCACACCGCGTCACGCTGCCACCCAGCTTCATGCCGGAGCATCCCTTTGATAACGGCGAGCTCTGGGTGCGCGACGAAAAGCTGGCTCCCTGGCCCCGCACCGAGGCAGAGATACAGCGCCACAACGCCGAGTATTATGCGATGATTTCGCACCTGGACGCCCAGATCGGGCGCATACTGGCCGCGTTGCGCGAGTCTGGCCGCGCAGAGGATACGATCATTGTCCTCGCAGGCGACAACGGCCTGGCTATCGGCCGGCACGGGCTCATGGGCAAGCAGAACATGTACGACCACAGCCTCCACGTCCCTCTGCTCTTTGCCGGACCAGGTGTCCCCGTCGGGCAGCAGCGCGCTGCCTACTGCTACCTAATCGACATCTATCCCACGCTCTGCGAGCTTGGCGGCGTGGCTGTCCCCGGCACAGTCGAAGGCCGGAGCCTGGTCGCCGCGATGCGCGACCCGCTGTCTCGTCCTCGCGACGCGCTGCACTTTGCCTATCGCAACGTGCAGCGCGCGGTCCAGCAAGACGGTTTGAAGCTGATCGAGTACGTGGTCGATGGAACGCGGCACACGCAGCTCTTTGACCTGGCCACCGATCCCTGGGAGATGACGAACCTGGCAGAGGACACAGCACGTACGGGGGACCTGGCGAGTCTACGGAGGGAGCTCCGTGGCTGGCAGAGCGAGCTCGACGATACACAGCCCGGACAGGGAGAGGGCTTTTGGGCTGGGGTTGACGCTCCAGGATGAGATCCTGGCACGCGCCCTGGCCGGGGAAGAGCTTCGGCGATCGCCCAGGCATCGCTGCCTTCATACACAAGTCGCGCTATTCGACCCCTGCATAGCGCTGCCATACCGCGGCGGAGCACTCTCGCGCTCGCCGGACGATGGCTTCTTCGTCCAGGGTGAGCAGCTTCCGGTCGCGCATGAGCCACCGGCCGGCGACCATCGTGCCGGTCACCATGCCGGCGTCGAACCCAAACAGGATGTGCCACGGCAGATTGTCCGCCGTCAGCGCTGTGAAGGGGTGGTAATCGACCAGGATCAGGTCAGCCTCAGCACCTGGGCTGAGCTCGCCTATCGACGTCTCCGGCCAGAACGTCGTCGCCAGCGCGGCGTTGTTGTACGCCGCCATCTCCAAGACCTTGTTCCCGTCCATCCGGCGCGGGTCACCATGCCACAGCTTTTGCATCAGGTACGCGGCCTTCCACTCGGCCCACATGTCGTTCGAGAAGCCGTCGTTCCCCAGCCCGAGCCGGATCCCGCCGCGCAGCATGGTCTCCACTGGCGCAGCGCCGACGGCATTGTTCATGTTCGATCGCGGTTGGTGCGTTACCCACGTGCCGCTGTCGCGCAGCAACTCGAGCTCCCAGGCGTCGACGTGCACACAGTGCGCGAGAATGCTCATTGGGCCGAGGATCCCGGCATCGGCAAAGCGCTCGATCACCCGCTTGCCGCTCCTGCGCAGGCTATCCTCCTGATCTGCCACCCCCTCCGCTGCGTGCGCGTGCAAGCCGCAGCCGGCGTGGTCTGCCGCAGCGGCGCATGCCTCGAGGGTCTCGTCTGACAGCGTCATCGAGGCGTGCAGGCCAAACGAGGCCGTTAGCAGAGGTCGATTCCCCATCTTGAGGGCCTGCGCAAAGCGCAGGTTTTCCTCGATCCCCGCCCTGGCACGCGCAACGCCGTCGCGGTCCGTTACCTCGTAGCACAGGTTAGCCCGCACCCCAGCCACATCCACCGCCTCTGCGATCGCATCCAGCGAACCGTCGATCGCGTTTGGGCTGGCGTGGTGATCGACCAACGTCGTCGTGCCGTGCTTGATCGCGTCTACCAGGCAAACGAGTGCCGAGGAGCGGACGTCCTCCAGCGTCAGCGCCTTGTCCAGGTGCCACCACAGCTTGTCCAGGATCTCGGGGAAATCGCGCGGCGTCTTGCCCGGGATGGCCAGGCCGCGCGCAAAAGCACCGTAGAAATGCGTGTGTGCGCAGATGTTCCCCGGCATCACAAGCTGCCCGCCGGCCGAGACAATCTCATCGTCCGGATAGGCGGCACGCAGCTGCGCACTGCTGCCGACATCCGTGATCCGCGCACCTTCGATTCGGACCGCGCCTAGGTCGACGATCGCGTTGGGACGGCCATAGGTCACCACGCGAGCATCCGCAATCAACATAGCTCGCTCTCCCCTCTCGCGCGCAGTGCCTCCGGCTTGACCGGAAGCTGGGTTGCCCTGTACCCGGTCGCACGGTAGATCGCGTTGCAGATCGCAGGGGCGGTCGGGATCGAAGGAAGCTCGCCGATCCCCTTTGCCCCAAAGGGACCGGAGGAGGTGGGATGCTCCACGATCCTGATCTCGGTCGCCGGCATCCGGTCGATCATGGGGAACCCATAGTCGCGCCAATGGAGGGTCCGTGGTATGCCTAGATCGAGGACATACTCTTCCGTCAGGGCCGTGCCGATGCCCATCACCAACCCGCCCTCGATCTGCCCCAGCACTCCCCGCGGGTTGATCGCCCTTCCTGCATCGCACGCTGCTACGAGGCGCAGCACCTCGACCTCGCCGCTAACCTGGTCGACCGCCACCAGCGCGGCCTGGGCGCTGTAGCCAAACGCAAAGTGCATGTCGCCGCCCGCGCCGAGCGGCTCGGTGCGAGGTGCGTGATAGTGATAGCGTGCAACGGGCTCTCCCCCCTCTTCCCGCAACCAGGCAACGACCTCCCCCAAGGACGCCAAACGGCTTCCTGTACCGAGCGTACCTTCGGAGAGTTGGATCCGTTCTGGTGGCACATCCCACCGTTCGGCAGCGACGCGGGCCAGCCGCTGCTGCAGCGCCTGTGCGGCAAGGCGAGCGGCGTTCCCGGTCACAAAGGTCTGGCGGCTCGCCGTCGTCGGCCCGCCATCGGGAGTGCGTTCCGTGTCGGAAAGAAATACGCGAACCTGCCCTAGGTGAACGCCCATCTCCTCGGCGACGATCTGCGCCAGCACGGTCCCCAGCCCCTGCCCCAGGTCCGCCGAGCTCGATCGCACCTCGACTGTGCCGTCCGCATAGGCCTCGACCTCCGCCTGGGCAGCGTCGTCTGCCCCGCCGCCCAACCCGGTGTTCTTGTACGCGGCGGCAAAGCCCCAGGCGACCGACTTGCCCGGGATTCGTGGCGGCGGGTGCTCTCTCACGCGTGCCGCCACCCAGTCCAGGCACTCGACGAGCCCGACGCTCTCGCGCAGCACTTGGCCCGTGCACGTCCGCGCTCCCACGCACAGCGCGTTAGCCCGGCGCAGATCGAGCGGGTTCATGCCAAGCTCCTCTGCCAGGATATCCATGTTGCTCTCTGCGGCAAAGGTGACCTGCGTAACGCCGAACCCGCGGAAGGCGCCGGCTGGCGGGTTGTTGGTGCACATGGCATAGCAGTCGACCTGTACGCCCGGCACCTCGTACGGCCCGCTCGCGTGCGTCGTCGCGCGTTCGAGCACCTTCGTCGACAAGCTGGCATAGGCGCCGGCGTCGCCTACCAGCTCCGCCTGCACTGCGGTCAGCGTACCGTCCGCTTTGGCTCCCGTCCTGATCCGGATCGACATCGCATGACGCTTGGGGTGCGCAAGCATCGACTCTGATCGGGTATACAGCAGCTTGACCGGGCAGCCCGTAGCCTGAGCGAGCAGTGCTGCGTGGATCTGCCCCATGATATCCTCTTTGCCCCCAAAGCCGCCGCCGATCACCGTTCCGACGACACGCACCTCCTCGCGGGGGACGCCCAGCGCCGCCGCGATCTGCTCCTGATCCGCGTAGGGGATCTGCGATCCGACGTACACCGTCAGCTTACGGTGGTCCGCGTCGTACCCCGCCGGTACGGCGACGCTGCACTCTGGCTCGAGGAACATGTGGTCGTATGCTGGCGTGCGGTACACCTGCTCCACCACGACGTCGGC
>Ga0315537_1004138_pt1 | contig 10633 bp, 6 predicted proteins | sample SalMarSW160270MG_FD_203091 | JGI IMG/M metagenome (GOLD analysis project Ga0315537, IMG submission 203091) | Salt marsh sediment microbial communities from the Plum Island Ecosystem LTER, Massachusetts, United States - Salt Marsh Sediment SW1602-70 ... | reverse complement strand
CAGAGTTCAAGACTCTGTTTGAGCCCCCCTATCTTCAATTTCTCCATTATATGGCCACCATAGAAAAAAGGGGCTTATCAGCCTATAAAGTTCTTTCCACATAATATTTGAGAGAATGTAAGGCCTGTCTCAGGATTGGCCAGTAAAATCATCGATCATGGATATCAGTTTGTCCAGATCGATTGGTTTAGCTATATAATCATCAGCTAAGGTACTCATTCCGCCTTGGTGAGTATATCTGGTGCTGGTGACTGCAGAGCCAACTGCTGTTAAAAGAACAATAGTAATATCTTCGTATTTTGGGTTTTTTTTAAGCTCATCACAGAGTTCATAGCCATCTTTGCGAGGCATCATAACATCTAAGATAATTAAATCTGGCCTTTCCTCTTGTATCTTATCCCAGGCCTCTATCCCATCATATGCCTTTGCCACCCTATAGTTTTTGCTCTCTAATTTCATAGAGATTGCCTCCACCAGATCTGGATCATCATCAACTACCAGAATAAGTTTATCATTAGCCATATATTCCCTCCCTCTATGCTTATCAATGATTATAGGGTTAAAGAAAAACTACAAATTTTGGGTGGTATATTATATTTTTATTTTTATATAGTCAACTGGAAATGATACAGCCATGAAGAATTAAAAAAGAAAGATGGATATTTTTTGCTAATCCAGTCCAGTTATATTTTAACTTGCAAGGTATAGTGATAATGTTAAACTAAAAATAATAAACTATTAAATGGAGAAAAGTAATGATCGATATAGAGAGAACAAATCTCATCACTATTTTTGAAGCCATAGTGGATGGAGTCTATGTTGTTGATGATGATTATAACATGGAGTACATGAATAATGTCATGATTAAGAATTTTGGGAGTGGCATTGGCAAAAAGTGCTACAAAATTATATACAGGAGAGATGAAGTCTGCTCCTGGTGCAAGGCAAAGGAGGTGTTTGCAGGGGAAATCATTCGCTGGGAGCACTATATTCCAAATCTGGATCAAGTATACGATTTTATTGAATTTCCTTTGAAAAATACTGACGGAACCGTATCCAAGGTAGGCATATATCGAGATATTGCCCTGAGGGCAAAAAGTGAAGAAAAAGTAAGGGCCTCAGAGAAGGAGTACAAGAGATTATTTGAAAATGTTCGTTGTGGATTATACGTGAGTAGCAAAAAGGGGAAATTTTTAAATGTCAATAAGGCCCTTCTGGATATGTTGGGTTATGAAAACAAGGAGGAATTTCTTAAGATTGATATCACCAAGGATCTTTATCTCAATCCAGAAGATCGTCGAAAATGGCAGGAGATGATTGAACGGGATGGATATGTAGTAGATTATGAAGTTTATTTTAAACGAAAGGATGGAAGGCCTATCCCGGTCTTGCATACAAGTCATGTGCGTTATGATAAGCAGGGAGAGGTAATTGGGTATGAAGGGATCAACGTGGATCAATCCCAAAGAAAGAAGATGGAGAAAGAGCTCAGGGAAGCCCATGATTTTTTAGATAAGATTATTAAGAGTTCACCCAATGCCATCATGGCAACAGATATGAAGGGGAATATTATCATCTGGAACAGGGCTGCCGAAGAGTTCTTGGGATATAGGGCTGAAGAAGTCATTGGCAAGATGAACATCAGTAAGATTTATCCAGGGGGAATGGCCAAAGAGGTCATGAAAATGATGCGAAGCCCTGAATATGGTGGTATTGGTAAATGTAGGGCCTATCCAATGGTTCATGTAAGGCGGGGTGGTGAAATTGTTGAAGGTAACCTCTCCGCGGCAATCTTATATGATGCTCAGGGAAAAGAGATTGCATCAGTGGGCATATTCGTAGACCTTGAAGAGAGACTGGATATGGAACATAAGCTAAGAGAGACACAGGAGAAATTGTTACAGTCGGAAAAGCTGGCTGCCATGGGGAGGTTGACTTCTCAGATTGCCCATGAATTGAACAATCCCCTGTACGGTATCATGAATACCTTGGAACTTCTTAAAACGGAAATTTCTCCTCAGAGCAAGAGGAGAAAGATTCTTGATATGGCCCTATCTGAAACCGTGCGCTTGACTGAATTGCTCCAAAAAATGCTCCGTTTTTCAAAGCCTGATGAAGAAGAAAAACAGCCTACGGATGTTAATATAATACTGGATGAGATCTTGCTCCTGGTCAGAAAACAATTGCAAGAACACACCATACGCATTTCAATCTCTTTTGCTGATGATTTAGGAAATGTCTATGCATCCAGGAATCAGCTACGCCAGGTTTTTCTCAACATGATCTCCAATGCAAGGCATGCAATGCCGGATGGGGGAAAATTAACGATAAAGACTATGGCAAAAGGGGATAATATTTATATTGAAGTAACAGACACCGGTATGGGGATCAGAGAGGAAGATATTGATAAGATATTTGATGCCTTTTTTACTACCAAAGAGGGCGTTAAAGATGTCGGCCTCGGCCTATCCGTATGTTATGGATTTATTGAAGAGCATGGAGGTGATATACGGGTATCAAGCAAATGGGGATCAGGGACAACATTTACCATCATCCTTCCAATATACAAAGAAGATGTCCACAATAACAAAAATCATCAATAAACTCCTAATGCCAAGTTGCTTTCAATTATTTACTTTCTAAAATTGTCATTGCGAACGAAGTGAAGCAATCTAAAGACGAGATTGCCACGTCGCTTCGCTCCTCGCAATGACATGATTACAAATCTGTATAATATTTGCTAATCACATTGCCTATCCATAATGAATTCTTTCTCTTTCCCCAATTAAAATCATCTCAATTTATATATGAATCTTTTTCTTCTTTAAATAAAATTCAACTTATTAAAATAATAATAAATTCCTCTCAATTAGGGCAGAAAATTCTGTCCCGCGATCTTTTTATGGCTTCGAAATTGATTTATCTTTCTTGTTAGAGCCCATTTGAAATTTTAGAAATTATAATTATTTTAATTATTATTACTTTAATATTTTACTTGACAAATCATAAATACTATAATAAATATAAAAACTGTAATTCACAGATTTGTGGAGGAATCTATTATGGATGATATTCTTACAGTTTTCCAGGCAAGCAAATACTGTAATGTCTCCCCTAAAACGATTATCAACTGGATAGAGGCTGGTCATATCGAAGCATATAAGACAGTAGGGGGACATCGTCGTATCAAGAAATCTGATTTGGAGAATTTTATGAGGAAACAGGGCATACCCATTCCAGAAGAAGAAATCATTAGTGAGAGAAAAAGGATTCTCATTGTAGATGACGATGCAATAATTGTGGAAACCATTGTTCAGGCATTGGAAGAAGAGGAATATGATTATGAGATTGTTTCTGCCTCAGATGGTTTTGAGGCTGGGCTTCAGGTCAATCATTTTAAGCCCCATCTCTTGATACTGGATATCATGATGCCGGATATAAAAGGATACGATGTATGTAAAAAGATAAAGGAAAATGAAGAGACGAAAGATACAAAGATTATCGTTTTGTCTGCCTATCTGGATGATGAGAAATTCAAAAAAATGAAAGAATATGGAGCGGATCTTTGTTTCTCAAAACCTCTGCCACTGCCCCAGCTAAAGGAAGAAGTGGCCAAAGCGTTGGGTCTGCTCTAACTAGGAGGTCATTAGCCATTTGTCAGTCGTCATTTGCTGATTACTTTCAAAACACGAATGACCAATGACTAATGACCAATGACAAAAAGGTCAGGAGGAGAAAATGAAACTGAAAGAATCCCTTAAGGATAAGAGATTTGTGGTCACCTCTGAAATACAACCTCCTATTGATGAGGATCCAAAAGAAATCATAAAGAAATTGGAGTTGGTACGTGGCCGTGTGGATGGGTTGACAGTGCCTGAATTGGAGATTGAAGGGGTTGTCGCCGATACCATCAAGACCTGTAAACTGCTGAAGGAAAATAGGTTTGAAGCTATCTACCAGACCACCCTTCGCGAAAAGAACCGTTTGCAGATACAGAAAGACCTGCTACGTGCCCATGAAACGGGTGTGGAGAATATACTTGCCTTTACAGAAGATTACAGGATCACTGGGGACAGTCTCCAGGAGATGATGTTTTTTCATGTGGATTCGGGAAAGCTGTCTTCTGTGTTGGATCATATTCGAGAAGGACATACAGTAGATGGTAAAGATCTTCCTCTCAAGGCTGAATTCATAGTTGGTTCAGGAATAGAATCTAAGTGGGGAAAAAACGTGCCAGAACTGGAAATGAAGGAAATGGAGGAAATGACAAAGATAGGTACAGGGTACTTCTTGACGACACCTGTATTCGATGTGGGATTGTTTGAAAAATTCATGAAACAGGTTAACACCTTTGGTGTTCCTGTTATTGCAGAGGTTATGATACTGAGGACAGCAGGAATAGCACAGTTTCTTAATCGCCACTTTAAATCAGGATTGGTGCCGGACTGGATAATTAGAAAACTGGCCAAGGCCCCTGATAGACAAAAGGCAAGTATTGAGATTTTTGCCGAAATTGTATCTGGCCTCAAAGACCTATGCCAGGGGATTCACATCATCACCATGGGTGCTGAGGAAAAACTGAGATATTACCTGGATGCGGCTAAGCTAAAGAAATTATAAAAAAAGAGTGATAGGAGAGAAACTCTTGGATGAGATAAGTCTCACTATTAATGGGAAAAATATCAGTTGTCCTCCAGGTACCAGCATTTTAAATGCAGCCAAGGAGAATGGTATCAAGATTCCCACCCTTTGCCATCATCCCCACTTGGAACCGGTCGGCGCCTGTCGGCTCTGTCTGGTAGAAGATGAAAAAACAGGGCGAATTATGGCCTCCTGTGTCACGCCCGTATCTCCAAATATGGTCATACAGACAGACACCCCCACCATTAAAAAGCACCGGATAAATATTATCCGCCTGATGATGGCCAACCACCCCGAGTCCTGCATCGTATGTAGCCAGGGAAACAGGTGCGAGTTGAGGCAGATTGCCGCTGAACTGGGTGTCGGCCAAATAGGGCTTTATCCTATGCCCCATTATACTGGTCTGGAGGAGGCAAATCCTTTCATTATCAGGGACCTCAGTAAGTGTATCCTTTGCGGCAAGTGTGTTCGTGCCGACCATGAACTGGTCGTGGTTGGCGCCATCGACTACAATCTCAGGGGGTTTAAATCCCGTCCAGCCACAGTGCATGAGATGCCTTTGGAGAAATCCAATTGTACCTTCTGCGGTACCTGTGTATCTCTTTGCCCTACAGGTGCCTTGTCTGTCAAAAATACCAGATATGTGGGCTCCCCGCAAAATGAATCATCAGCCATCTGTGGGTTCTGTAGTGCTGGTTGTTCTTTAGTGATGGGCTCTGTTGATAACAAAATAATAGAAGTAAATCCTTCACACCAAGAAGACACAGTTAATCTATCAACCCTGTGTGTACGAGGCCATTTTGCCCATGACTTTTTAAACGTTTCTGAGAGATTGACAAGTCCATTGATTCGTAGAGATGGGGAACTGTCACCTGCCACCTGGGATGAGGCACTTGAGGTTGTTGCTAAAGGACTTAAATCCATAAAGAAGAAAAATGGGCCTCAAAGCATGGCATTTCTCGGTTCATCCAAATGCACAGTTGAGGAAAATTACCTTTTTCAAAAAATGGCACGTGTTATTTTGGGCACAAATAACGTGGACAATTGCAGTTATGGGTCAGGGAAGGCCACAATAAACCTGATCAATGAAAAGCTAAATGGTGGTGGCCGCATCAAACCTTTAGCTGGGCTTGAGGAGGCTGAGATGATTTTTGTCATAGGGGCCGACCCTACACAATCCGCACCTGTGGTCGGTTATTCCCTCAAACGAGCTTCAAGGATGAAGGGAATCCCATTGATTGTGGCAGATCCGAGAAAAACAGATTTAGTTTCTTTCTCCTCTCTCTGGCTCCCTCTTACCCCACACAGCGATTACGCTATGATAAATGCTCTGGCAGCCATTCTTTATAAGAGGCGGTCACATGATACTGATTTTATTAGCAAGTTCACTGAAGGTTTTGATCTTTACTGTGATGGCCTTTCATCGGTCGACCTTAAAAGGATGTCTCGGGTTACCGGGCTTGATATAGAAATGATGGAAAAAGCTGCAAATTTGATCGAAGGAAAAAAAATAGCCTTTGTGATCGGTCACGGCATCATGCAGCAGAGATATGGGACCTTGGCCATGGATGCCCTGCTCAATCTTACAATGATGATCGGAAGTCTGGGTGGTGATGGGCAGGGTCTCTATTTCCTTGCAAGGGAGAACAACCAGATGGGGGCGTGGGATATGGGGGTGGCGCCAGATTCCCTTCCTGGCCGCCAGTCCCTTTGCAATGATAAGATACGTAAACACTGGGAACAGAACTGGGAGGTCAAGCTATCCCCGGATCGTGGACTCAATATAATTCGCATGATTGAGGAGTCAGAGAAGGGAAATCTTAAGGCCCTTTACATCATGGGCGAAAACCCTCTTCGCAGTCTCCCACAGCCCGAACGCATCAGCAATGCATTAAATAACCTGGAATTACTAATAGTCCAGGACATCCTTGCTACCGAAACCACTCAATTAGCAGACGTGGTTTTACCAGGGGCAGCCTTCAGTGAAAAGGGTGGATCATTTACCAACTTAGAGGGCAGAATCCAATCTTTTGAGCCAGTGGTTTACCCACCTGGCGAGGCAAAACCTGACTGGGAGATCCATGATCTATTGTTTGCCAAGATGGGTTATTCCAAAAGATATTCCTCTTTAAAGGAAATAAGAGCGGAAATTAGCAACCTGGTACCTATGTACTCTGAATTGAGGGGAAATGGGGTAGAAACATGGATAAAAGAGACAAGTAATATGAGGCTTTTTCATCCTGATAGGGAGGGAGAATCAGTCAAATTTTCCCCCGTAGTCTCTACAGAAGATGAGACATATGATGAAGTTTATCCTTTTAAAGCCATTTTGGGTTCTCTGAGATACCATCTTGGAAGCGGCACAAGGACTGGCCATTCAGATCGAATCAAGGCTTTTGGTTTGAAAGGAGAGGTGGAGATGTCCTCTGAGGATAATGCCAGACTCAATCTGAAAGAGGGAGATAAAATCAGGATATCTTCCCCATACGGATCTATATCGAGAGAGGTAACAATAAAGAAGGATTTGAGTCCTGGGCTCATTTTTATCCCCATGGCCTTTCATAATAATGATGCAATGCAATTGATCAATCTGACCCAGCTCGGTGAAACCGACTCGCCCGGCTGGAAGGAGTGCCATGTGAAGGTTGAGAAACTTGAAACTTGAAACTCGATACTGGATACTTGATGCTCGATTTACTCAATATCCAGTATCAAGTAACCAGTATCCAGTATCAAATACGGAATTCGCTAAAAAATTTTCTGCCAGAAAAAACAGAATTTTTACAACTAAGGATCTAAATATGGAGCCACAAGAAATAGACTGGAGCCAATTAGAGGCCATTATAGATAAACATAGGGGTGAGACCTGGGCCTTGATCCCTATGTTGCAAGATATCCAGGAAACATTAGGCTACATACCAGAGGAATCCATTGATCCTATTGCAGAGGCCCTGAATCTTTTCGCGAGTCAGGTACAAGGGGTAATCTCCTTTTACGCGGGCTTATCCCTGAAGCCTAAAGGAAAATATGTAATCAAGGCATGCCGCGGCACGGCCTGCCACGTCAAGGGGGGTAGAAGTATTCTGAGGTATATGAAAAAGGAGCTGGGGCTGGATGAAGGGGAGACCAGCCCTGATTATAAATTTACCCTTGAGACTGTGGCGTGTCTGGGCGCCTGTTTTCTCGCTCCTGCCATGATGGTGAACAGGGCCTATTTCGGCAAACTATCTCCACCAAAGGTAACCAGCATACTGGCAGAGTATGGGAAAAAGAAGGGGGAAGACTAAAAAGCATGGAAAGAATTTTATCTATTGGGGAATTCGAGTGGTATCGCAATAAAATTCTCGCTCAGGAGGATGAAGGGAAAACCCATGTACTTGTCTGTATGACTGGCTGTCGCGCTTATGGTGCTGCTGAACTTAGAGCTGCCCTTGAAGAGGAGGTCAAAAAACAGGGCCTTTCAGGTCAGGTTGAGATACGTTCCACCGGATGCCACGGGATTTGTGCGAAAGCGCCGGTAATGTATATCGATCCGTTGGGAGTTCAATACCAGGAAGTCAATCCTGAAGATGCAGCAGAGATCGTTGACCTCACACTAAAGAAAAACCAGTTGATTGATCACTTAGCTTATAAGGATGCCCTCACAGGAAATCCCATTTATTATCGCAATCAGATCCCTTTTTATGCAAAACAGGTGAAAAGGGTACTGGCCAATTGCGGAAGAATCGATCCCACAAGGATTGAGCATTATATTGCCAATGGTGGGTATCAGGCTATTGTCAAGGCCCTCTCTAAGATGACACCAACGCAGGTAATTGATGAAGTCACAGCGGCCAAACTAAGAGGCAGGGGTGGTGCCGGTTTTCCTACAGGAGTGAAATGGAAATTCGCCCGTCAGGCAGAAGGGCAACCTAAATATATTATCTGCAATGCGGACGAGGGTGATCCAGGTGCCTTTATGGATCGTGCAGTTCTGGAAGGCGACCCCCACACAGTAATCGAAGGGATGCTCATCGGTGCCTATGCTATTGGAGCAGAATACGGCTACATTTATGTGCGAGAAGAATACCCCATTGCCGTTGAACACCTGAAACTTGCGTTAGAACAGATGAAAGAGCTGGGTCTTTTAGGGGAAAACATCCTTGGATGCGGTTTTAATTTTGATATTTATCTCAAAATGGGCGCAGGGGCCTTTGTCTGTGGTGAAGAAACAGCCCTCATGGCCTCCATTGAGGGGGGGCGGGGAATGCCCAGGGCCCGGCCACCTTTCCCCGCCCAGGCGGGACTGGATGGCAAACCAACCAATATCAATAATGTAGAAACCTGGGCAAATATTCCATTGATCATAAAAAATGGCGTGGAATGGTATACCCAGGTGGGTACAGAGAAGAGTAAAGGGACAAAAATCTTTTCCCTGGCTGGCAAGGTGAACAATACAGGGCTGGTAGAGGTTCCCATAGGCGTAGCTATCAAAGAGGTTGTTTTTGATATCGGCGGCGGCATTCCAAAGGGAAGGCAGTTCAAGGCGGTCCAGATGGGAGGACCATCAGGAGGTTGTGTACCTACCCAGTATCTGAATCTGCCCATTGATTACGATACCCTCCAGCGTATAGGCGCCATCATGGGCTCGGGTGGCATGGTGGTTATGGATGAAAATAACTGCATGGTGGAAATCGCTCGCTTTTTTCTGAGTTTTACCCAGTCGGAATCCTGTGGGAAATGCGCTCCCTGCCGGCTCGGGACTACCCAGTTGCTGGAGATTCTAACACGGATTACACAGGGAGAAGGCAGGATAGAGGATATTGAGACCATCAGGGAGTTAGGGGAAACCATAATAACCTCCTCCCTATGCGGTCTTGGACAGACTGCTCCTAAGCCCGCTCTTTCCACCCTCAAATATTTCTTGAAGGAATATGAGGACCATATCTTAGAGCATCGATGTGCCGGGGCCACATGTGATGCTATGGTCATCTCCGCCTGCCAGCACGCCTGTCCGGCCGGGATTGATGTGCCCAATTACGTGGCTGCCATTGCCATCGGCAAATATGAAAAGGCGGTAGAGATTATCAGGGAGAGGAATCCCTTTCCCGCTGTATGCGGTCGAATCTGTGTCCATCCCTGTGAATTTAAATGCCGGCGAGGTGAACTGGATGAACCGGTTGCCATCCGTTCACTTAAGAGATTTGCCTCAGATTGGTATTTTGATCATATTGGTAAGCCAAAAGAGCCCTTTCAGGTGACCGAGGATCAGAAGGTCGCTGTAGTGGGTGCAGGGCCTACAGGATTGACCTGTGCTTACTTTTTAGCTGAAATGGGATATAGGGTGACAGTGTTCGAGAGCCAATCCGTAGCAGGAGGAATGCTGGGAATTGCGATTCCGGAATTTCGTCTTCCACGAAAGGTGATCCAGGCAGAGGTCGAGTACATTGAAAGCCGTGGTGTGGAAATCCGTTATAACTCCCCCATTGACGCCCGTCATACAGTGAATGACCTTTTAGAAGAAGGGTATAAGGCAGTATTTATTGGTGCAGGAGCCCAGTCCAGCAAGAGGATCGACATCCCGGGTGAAGAAGAGGGTTTGGTGGCTCTTCACTATGGTCTTCAATTTTTAACAGATATCAGGACCGGTAAGGAGATAAAGCTTAAAGGAAAGGTGGTGGTCTTGGGGGGAGGTAATGTTGCTATTGATGTGGCCAGAACTGCCCTCAGGGTAGGCGCCAGGGACGTTCAAATATTCTATCGGAGGACAAAGGGAGAGATGCCGGCATGGCAGAAAGACATTGATGAGGCCATTGAGGAAGGAATCGTTATCAATCCCTTATGGGCACCTAAACAGATCATACATCAGGGTGGAAGGGTAAAAGGAATCGAATTTATGCGTAGCATGACCGTTTTTGATGAAGAGGGGGGCTCCTCTCTGAGTGTTGATGAGGAGGTAACCCAGGCAGTAGAGGCTGAAACTATCATTATTTCCATCGGTCAAGCACCTGAC
>Ga0315537_1004137_pt1 | contig 10633 bp, 7 predicted proteins | sample SalMarSW160270MG_FD_203091 | JGI IMG/M metagenome (GOLD analysis project Ga0315537, IMG submission 203091) | Salt marsh sediment microbial communities from the Plum Island Ecosystem LTER, Massachusetts, United States - Salt Marsh Sediment SW1602-70 ... | reverse complement strand
ATGTTATTCTTACCTTTAAATATCCAGAAGAATGTATAGTCAAAAAATTGATTCGACAAGAACTAAATAATGTCAAATAATCCTTTTACCTGGAATTCATTTCATAGAATTAACAGCGTTATGCATTCAGAGATAATTCCTTGGAAAATAGAAATCAATTGCGTATGTAAAATATAACTGAGAGAAAAAGAATGGAAAATCAAAAGAAAAAAACAACTCACATACTTTTCCACGGCATACTCTCTGTTTTAATGATTGCTCAGATTATTTTCTTTATCATTTATTTTAATCACGGGAAAATCCCCAGCTTAAAGATAATCGGAACGGGTTTTTGGATAATCTCAGCCATTTTAGGATGGCTTCCCATCTACGTTTTCAAGAAAAAAGGAAGGGTTCCACAAGGGGAAAGCTATGTAAAGACCACCAGGTTGGTGGATACAAATATCTATAGCATGGTCAGGCATCCCCAGTTTTTAGCCGGGATGCTTCTGAGTCTGGCATTCATACTTATTTCCCAGCATTGGTTAGTCATAATCCTGGGAATTCCAATTGTGATTATATTTTATCTGGGTGGTTTAGAGGGAGACAGCTCAGGTATTGAAAAATTTGGCAAAAAGTATGAAGAATATATGATGAAAGTTCCCAGATTTAATATTATTCTGGGTATTATAAGAAAACTGGGAAAGACTTAATTTAATTACTTGTGTTTAAAGTATCATTAAAGAATTTCAGGGATACAGAGCTTATAAGATTTAATTTCTATAGCAATAACTAAACCCAGGGAAGTTTGTCCAGATCAACATTCCCACCGGAGATTACAATCCCTACTCTTTTACCCTTGAGGTTAATTTTATTTTCCAAGAAAGCAGCAAAAGGAACAGCGGATGAGGGCTCGATAACGATCTTCATTCGTTCCCAGATAAGACGCATAGAGGACACTATGGCATCTTCGCCTACAGTTACCATCTGGTGCACGTGTCTTCTCATGATGGGAAAAGTAAGATCACCCAGCGAGGTTAAAAGACCATCTGCTATGGTTCTGGGGTTTGTCGAGGGGATCAATATTTTTTGTGCGAAAGATCGGTAGGCGTCATCTGCACCTTCTGGTTCCACCCCGATGACCTTAGTAGAAGGTGAAAGGCTGGAAAAAGTCAGTGCTGTTCCGCCTAAAAGTCCTCCTCCACCCACTGGAACCATAACCGCATCCAGGTTTTCGACCTCCTCCAAAAGCTCCAGAGATGCAGTTCCCTGACCAGCTATTACCCGATGGTCATTGGATGAATGTATAAAAACAGCACCAGTATCTTTAACCACCTGCTTTAAGGTCTCCTCCCTGGATTTCAATGTGGGCTCACAGGGTATTATCTCTCCTCCATACCCCTTCACCGCGTCTATTTTCACCTGAGGAGCGCTTTTAGGCATAGCTATATATGCTTTTATACCCCTGATTTTAGCTGCCAGAGCTAAAGCCTGGGCATGATTTCCTGAGGAATGGGTAGCCACACCCCGTTTAGCTTCCTCCTCAGTAAGGGAGAAAACAGCATTGACTGCCCCGCGAAATTTGAAGGCACCCACTTTCTGAAAGTTCTCACATTTGAAAAAAAGCTCAGCACCTGTAATCTGGTCCAGGCTTTTGCAGGTTAATACAGGGGTTCTTTTTATGAATGGCTTGATCCTTTCAAAAGCTTTTTTAATGTCCTCAATATTTGGTATCAAGTTTATTCGGTCATTGTTCATATTATAACTCCAGAAATAATTTTTATTAATAGTATCTTTTTTTCATTTTACCTGTCTTTTTCAAAAAGTCAATTGGATTCTAAAATATAAATTTAAAAGCATTATTTTCAAAAAATCACAAAGCATTGGAACTTCATCCAGATTTTTTTGTAAATATTTAAAAAAGTGGAGGAATTGAGCTTAGATTTTGTTATTTTATTCCCCTTAGAAAGGAGGTAATATGTATAGACCAGGTAATTGTAAACTTATCTTCTGTATCTTAGTAATTGTCCTTTTATTTTCCTCAAGCGTTCAGGCTTCTCAGCCTGAGATACCAGATACTCCTGCGGGCAGGTTATTAACAATTCTTTTAAATTCATTCAACTCTGGTGATGAGGATCAGTGGAAAAGCTTCATCAAAGATCACTGGAAAGAGCGGGAGGGCGCCTTTGAGAAGCGTTTAGAGTTTTTCAAGCAGGTCTATTCTGATCTGGGCGGTGCGACACTTTATCGGATTGGGGATTCAGAGAATTACTCCCTCTCGGTGCTTTTACAAGCTAAAAATCCCGACGGTGAGATGGAGTGGGTTGATCTAACAATAATGGTCGATACGCTCCCTCCCCACAAGCTGGACCGGCTCTCTGTCCGGCCCGGGGAAGAACCCGGATTTGAAGTACCGGAAGGCGAGTTGACGCATCAGGAGATGGTTGACTTTCTCGACCGTTATCTGGATCACTTGGTCTCCAATGATCGGTTTTCAGGGACTGTTTTGATCGCAAAAAACGGCAAACCGTTTTACACCCGGGCATACGGTCTGGCAAGCAAGCGATACAATGTCCCCATTCAGCTGGACACCAAATTCAACCTGGGATCAATGAACAAGATGTTCACCGGAGTGGCAATTATGCAGCTGGTGGAGCAGGGGAAAATATCTTTAAATGATCCTGTGGGCAAATACTTGCTCGATCTGCCTCGCAAGGAGATTGCAGAAAAGGTAACCATTCATCATCTTTTGAGCCATACCTCCGGAATGCAGGATTACTGGGATGAGATATTTGATGCACCCTGGTGGGAGATCAAGACCGTAAGTCAGCTGGGGGAGCTGGCTTTCGACGACACCTTGCTTTTCGAGCCAGGCACGGACTTTCATTACAGCAATTCCGGACCCATTGTTCTGGGAATGATTATTGAGAAAGTTACTGGCCAGGACTACTACGATTACATCAGGGAGAACATCTCTAAACCTGCTGGAATGATCAATACCGACTGCTATGAAATGGATACTCCGGTGCCCAATCTGGCCATAGGTTATACTAAAATGGATTATGAGGGAAATCGCGGTCCCGACAGCAAATGGCGTAATAATCTATTCATGCATACAGTCAAGGGCGGACCGGCTGGAGGGGGGTTTTCAACAGTGGAAGACCTTTTGAAATTCGACATAGCTTTGCGTTCAAATAAGCTTATTAACAGGGAGTCCTTTGATACCCTGACCACAGGCAAGACCCAGAGGGGACCCGGTACAATGTATGCCTATCTTTTCCAGGATCGAATGGTAAACGGTCAGCGGATAATCGGCCACGGTGGAGGAGCGCCGGGCATCAATGCCAACCTGGATATGTATCTGGATAATGGTTATACCGCTGCGGTAATGGCAAATTACGACGGAGCTGCAAGCATGGTGGCCCAAAAAATCGAAAAGCTCCTTGCCCGCTGAAATTTTAAAATGTAGCGGAAAACTTCAGTTTTCCAAGGGAAGAGAGGGGATAAATCCCATCCTATAGAGATTCCCAACAGATGAAACAGACTTGTAGTCACTTGATTTGTCAAGCAAATTTGTAGTTTGCCGATTAATCGGCTAAAAGAAGCCCAATGAATTGGGCAACTACAAAAGCACTCAGGGTTTTAATATGTAGAGGAAAACTTTAGTTTTCCAGGGGTCGGGATCCGGTAGCCCACCTTGCCTCAAGGTGGGCTTTTTATTATGTAGAGGAGACCGTATTGGTGCCGCCAGGTCCCCTGACCTGACGGGAAAGCCCAATTATCTGTCGGGTCTGGGGACCCAACACCACGAAAAATCTGATGAGCAATTGTAGGCACGAATTCTATTCGTGCTGGCAGGGATAAAATCGTATCCTCTCTTAACATGTAGGCATCTGTAACCATAAAAACTACTTGACAAAAAGGACAAATATCAGATATTTACCTTAAACGTTAATCCTTAAACCGAAAGGAGTCCCGTAATGAAAAAGCTTCTTGTGGGAGCGGTCATTGGGGCATTTATGCTGGCTGCTGCCGTGTGCTGGGCTGGGATTCCCTTCCTGATGAATTACCAGGGAATGCTCACAGATACCGGAGGGAATCCTTTGAATGGGGACTATAACTTAACCTTCAAAATCTACAGTCAATCCTCTGGTGGATCAGCTTTGTGGACTGAAGCCCAGACCGGGATATCAGTTGAAAACGGGTTATTCAATGTGATATTGGGAAGCACAACTCCCATACCTTCATCTGTGTTCAACGACACTCTGAGGTATCTGGGGATCACAGTTGAATCTGATCCAGAACTCTCACCCAGAATAAGGTTAACCAGCATACCCTATGCTTACCGGGCGCTGGTGGCAGATAGCGCTGCCGTAGCTGGATTAGGAACTGGCGGGGTTGGAGGATGGGTAGATGATGGAACAGTGGTCAGATTGGAGACTGGGACTGATTATGTCGGAATAGGCACATCCACTCCATCGACTAAGCTTGATGTTGCAGGTGATATTCACGCTTCAGATTCTCTTATTGGCAGTCAACTTCGTTTAGGCTCAACATCAGAAGACGGTAAGTTCCTATTTTATGGGGACGAGTCGCCCTCGGAGATTATGTATGCTGCAGAGTTGCCTGGAGGTGGTATGGACCTTCGCTTTAACGATCGAACAGGGAATATCTCCCATATCATTCATAGTGACTATAGCTCCGGTGGCGGCGGATTTTTTGAGGTTATGCGTGACTCAGCAGGGCAATATGGATTTATGGTCGACGGCAACTGGAATAATACGCAAGAACCGATGGTCTCCATAACTGGTAGTGACCGTTCTGTAATCTTTGACATGTATTCAAGTGATGATTCGTCAGTAATGCTTCCCACTAGCTCAATTTCTAACGCAGAGATCAAGAATGAAGCTGGAATTGGGAACAATCAACGAACCACGAGTTCCGTGGAGTTGGACGGCACAGTCAAAACCATTCTGGGTCGTATGATGGTTTTCCCCACTAGTGGATATGCATTTGTAATCGGCACCGGGAATATATATGTGTCGCACAGCTCTGGTACGAATGAAATACTACAATTTGGCGTTTCCGATGAAGCGGGCGTGTTTCCAGCTGACCAAAACAACTGGATGGTAATTCAAAGCACCTGGGGCAATATGACTTATCGTGATATTGTCACGGTTCACGGGTTTTTTGAGGTAGAGGCTGGGATCAACAACTTCTATTTCCTTGGCCAAAAGGACGCCGGATCCTTCAGCTGCATATTTGACGCTAATCTTACCATACTTTTCTTCCCAACTTCGTATGGCGTTATTTTTGCCAGTTCTTCACTAAATGAGGGTCACCTCGATCCTACCCAGGCTCAAATCGAAGTGGCGATCGCTGAGCGGGTGAAAGCTGAAACTGAAGCTGTGCGTGCTGAATTTGAAACAAAGCTTACGGAAATAAGAGAGGAGATAGCAAAGCAGCTGGGACAGCAAAGCGAGAAAGAGATTAAGGATAGGTAGACAAGGTCATATTTGAAACGAAAGTCGGAAGATCATGTGATCTTATCTCTTGTGCTCGCCAGGCCCCTGACCTGGCGGGAAGAGCCCAATTATGTGTCGGGTCTGGGGACCCGACAGCACGAAAGGTTTCCAGGGGATTTTTAAAATGTAGTGGAAGACTTCAGTCTTCCAGGGGAAGAAGTGGGGTGAACTCAACTCTATGTTGCTTCCCAACAGATGAAACAGATTATTCTGCAATTGTCGATTCATCGAGCTAACAAATCCCAATAAATTGAGTAACTACAGAAGCAATTACCAGGCGGAGGCAGAGCTCCACTGCTACTTTTTTCTTGCCATAGAAAGAATTTTCCATTTAATTATTTAAAAACGTTAACCCTCAAACCAATCGGAGGTATGTGATGCGTGCGCTTTTTATATTAACCATCATAGCTCTTCTCAGTCTGGTAGCCAATCCCTGCTGGGCTGAGATTCCTCATATGATCAACTATCAGGGAATGTTGACCAGTGATACTGGGGATCCGTTGAACGGCTCGTATGATTTGAACTTCAAAATCTATGGTTCTGAATCAGGGAATGATTCTTTGTGGTATGAGTATCATTCCGGGGTAACGGTGACCGACGGATTGTTTAACGTAATACTGGGAGGAACAAATCCCATACCCGCTTCCCTTTTCGACGACACCGTTAGGTATTTCGGAATAACCGTGGGCACAGATGCGGAGATTTCTCCCAGAATCAGGTTAACCAGCATGCCCTATGCTTATCGGGCGCTGGTGGCAGACAGTGCAGCCGTAGCTGGATCCGTCGTTGGCAGTGGTGGGGGATGGGTAGATGATGGGTCAGTGGTTAGATTAGAGGCCAACACGGACAAGGTAGGCGTCGGGACGGCAAGCCCCGGTGAAAAGCTAACAGTTGGAGGTGGAGACTTTGGAGTATATCCAAATCTTGCTGAGCCTTCTATTGTAACAAACGGTTATAATGTTAGGCTTGGTGACCCTGACGGCATAGGAAATCAAGTTTACTTGGAAATTGATGATCCCGGTAATAAGATTGTACTCAGAAACGCCAACGTGGGCATCGGAACCACCACCCCGAATGATGATCTTCACGTGGCAAACCATATCCGAGTCGGAGAAGACCCTACTTATTCAACCGTTTATGGGGAGTTAAAGCATGATGGTGGCGGAGATGGTTTTAAAATTAATGCTCATGCCGGAGGAGGTGGCTGGGCAGATTTACATTTTCAAACAAATGCTACAACAAAGATGTTTATTGAAAGCGCAGGCAATGTAGGCATCGGAACTACAAGTCCCAGTGAAAAGCTGGATGTGGAAGGCAATATCGACGTATCCGACAATGAAGTCAAGAACTACTTCGGTTTCCCCCAGCCCGACTATAACAGCGGGTGGGTGTCGATCAGTCAAGGCGAGACCAAAACGTTCACCCACAATCTTGGAGGCAGCTATAATGATTATGTTGTTGACCTTGTGTTCTATGACAACAGCGGGGGCGTTACGGGGCCCCATCAAGAAGGCTTCGGAGGCTTCCAAAATAGCACCACGTATAGGGGAGCTTACTGGTACGATCTGGACAATTCCATAATCAGAGTGACCCGGCAAAGCAATGATACTGTCGTCGATTGGGTCAGGGTCCGCATCTGGGTCATTAGGTAATTTAAGCTGGGCTATTATAATGTATTCATTATGTAGTGGAAAACTTCAGTTTTCCAGGGATCGGGACTGGGTAGCCCACCTTGCCTCAAGGTGGGCTTTTGCTATTGGAGTGTGAACCCCCGCCTGGGGCGGGATCTTCGACTTCAGGTTCACCTGGTTATACCAGTGCCGCCAGGTCCCCTGACCTGGTGGGAAAAGTCTAATCATCTGTTGGGTCTGGGGACCCAACAGCACGAAAGGAGATTGTTTTATTATGTAGCGGAAGACTTTAGTCTTCCAGGGGTCGGGGGGGATAAATCCAATCTTATGATGATTTCCAACAGATGAAACAGATTTGTAGTTTCTCGATTCATCAACTGAATTTGTAGTTTGCCGATTCATCGGTTAAAAAAGCCCAATAAATTGGGCAACTACAAAATTGAAAATCTAATTCCAACAAGGAATAAAATTATTGTGGGCTTTTATTCATACCTCAAAGCTTCAATGGGATGTAAAAGTTATGTAGAGGAAGACTTTAGTCTTCCAGGGGACGGGATGGGGAAAGAGGAAACCATAAGGTTTCCATTAGAACTTAAAATGGGAGGCTCCCCGTCTGTGGCGGAATCCGCCCGAGGCGGAAAAGTCTTCCGCTACATACTGAACAATCTCTTTTTTTGTAAATCTGATGATAAATTGTAGGCACGAATTTATTCGCGCTGGCACGGAGGAAATTAGTGCCTACAAGATTTCGCTGGACACAACTTGGTCACGGACCTGGCCCAAGTTGAAGGTGTTTTTTTCTTGACTACTTGAAGTAAATTGCATAACATAAGGTATGAAATGGCGAAGGAGGTGACAAAAAATGGCAAAATTCTTAGTTATTCATCCCGCAGGCAAAGAGCTGACCTTGGAAGCCGCTACACCTGTTGCTAAGGCCATCAAGGCGAATCACGGAGTTGATGCTTACTGGGTTAGAAGCTGGTATGCACGCGAGGAAGGCAAATTATACTGTGAGTGGGATGCAAAAGATGCTGAGTCTATACGTAAAGTGATCGCTAAAGCAGCGCAGAACTTTCCGACAGAAGGGATCTACAAATTAGATGATAAGTTCATGATTCACTCGGAAAACTTCAGATAAATCAAAGATAACATATAAGCTGCAGCCTTGATATTATCTGTGATGCTTCGGTAATAGTCACAAGACCCCCCGCATTTTGCGGGGGGAAATTGCCGAAACTCATTCGTCCCTCGGCATCCGCATTTCTTAATGCCGATACGTTTCGAAATAATTTCAGTTTTACTACTTTGATCCGTCCATAGCCTTCGGCATGTTGTATTTCAGATATTTCAACCTATATGTTGTGAGCCCACCCTCCAGATAGTCAATGATTTCTTTCCTTATGTTTTCATTGTCCACGGTGCCAGACAAAACGATCTCTCCACTGGAGGCTGTGCCTGTCATTATCATGAACTTATCGGTATCAGAAGCGACAGCCACACTGGAATTGTGAGTGGTGAATATAAACTGTCTTCGTTCCTTTCCACTTCTAATCTTCAAACACATATCGTGCCAAATTGTTTTTATGTCTATAGAATCTTCTGGTTGATCAATAATTATGGGCATCTTGCTATCGCTTAACGCCAGAATGAGCATTGCTGTGCATTTTTGCCCTGTCGACACCTTGTCTAAAGATTCATATTTGGGATTAGTATTGTCTCCTATGTTGTACATAATGACAGGTCGATCTACAGGGTATGCCTTATATTGCAAACGTAATAAGTCCTCGTACTCTAATTGTCCATCCTCAATTAGTACCAGCAGGTAATCAACGAGCCCCTTAATTTTTTCAGGAGGTAATTCAGCCATTCTGGATAATTGCTTAATTCTACTGCCCGCCTGTGATGGTTTGTCTACCAGCAATATGTCATACCTGAGTAATTCTAGAATAAAATCTTGAGGAGAGACTTTTTCACATATCTGTTCTATTTCAACATCTCTCAAATATGATCCTCGTTTCAAACTTAGCAGACGATTCTTGAATTCGTCTATATTAGATGATTCTTGTATTTCGATCTTGAGGTTGCCATCGGACGCCTTTTCAAAGAATTCGCATTTTCCCTTCCTTTCTCGAAAATATGAACTATATACTCCCTTCAGTTCCCGAAGCATCTCCTCCCTTTTCTCAAATATCTCTTTTGTTCGTTGTGCTTTTGCTTCTGTAGACGACAACTTCGTTTCAATATTCTCTATTTCTTTTATCTTATTTTTCCTTTTTTGCTCTAAGGATTGGACATCCCCCCCTAACTTCAGCACTATTTCTTTTAATTCGTTTTTCTTCTGATTAAAGGCTGGCAACGATTTTTGATGTTCAGCAATCACTCTTTGAGTAGATGTATCTACCATTTCTATGTGAGAAGTAAGGTCATCCAACAACTTTGATTTTGTTGTCGTGAGTATATCCATGTTCCTCTTGAGCGAAGGGTCATTCGACAAGTCCGCACCTAGGACAGGTGTCTTCTCCTGTTTGATGATATTTATGAGCTTCAAGATGTAATCCTTCAAAGTAGCTAAGTACCTCTCCTGAGTGCTAAAAACTTTATCCTTTGATTCGTACTTCCCTATTTCCGTAAAGATAGGATTTTTGAGTTGCTCTGTGAGTCTTTCCAATTCAACCTTTGCAGTTTGTAGTTGTTTTGTCAACTTCGCTCCTTCATGAAAAGATCTGATTGTAGTTGAGAATTCTCTATCTAGCTCTTGCAACTCGTCTTCCAGATAATCAATTTGATCCTTGTACAAATGAAAATCAAAAAATCTGTCAATGAAGCGTAACTGTTCATCCGCTTTGTCTTCAGCTATCTTGATAATCTCGTTTTGGCTAAGTGCAATAACTGGGAATAACTTAGAGATATTGACATCAATAACTTCATTTTTAGATATATCTATGCAATGAAGGGGGTTGTTTTCCGCAGGGTCATAGGTTCTTTTGATCTGGAATTCTTTCCCGGTTTCGTCACAGGCTATAACTTCAACCTCACCATACTGACGTAGTTGCGCTTCCAATTTGTTAACATGATCAATTTTTGCTTCCTCTTGTGACGGCTCTTGATCAAGTGCAAATCTTATGAATTCTATCAAAAGAGACTTGCCCACTCCTTTAGCACCTAATATGCTATTCAAACCTGGATGAAACTCAGCTTTGACGTCGTCCAGAAAACCACTATTGATATTTACCTTCTTCACGTGGGGGTAGACACCTTTCTCGTATTCCCAGCTTTGTCTTATTCTTACCTCGGGATCAATGAAGCATTGTCGCAGACTCTCTAAATTGATTTTCTCATCCACATTGAAGTACGTGTATCTATATCCGATACCATTAATACTATGCATCCCCGAATGGGCTCCTGATGTAATGAGTTTCCCGTCATCGCCGAGGCTCGGATTGTCGGAAGACTGATAAACCGTAAGTTTTCGTCTGTAGTTTGGATCTTGGCCACTTA
>Ga0315537_1004133_pt1 | contig 10638 bp, 8 predicted proteins | sample SalMarSW160270MG_FD_203091 | JGI IMG/M metagenome (GOLD analysis project Ga0315537, IMG submission 203091) | Salt marsh sediment microbial communities from the Plum Island Ecosystem LTER, Massachusetts, United States - Salt Marsh Sediment SW1602-70 ... | reverse complement strand
TTTATTTTTGATTAGATATATTAAACATATAATGATAAAGATTATTGATACTACAAACATAATCCAATCATATGAAAGTGGATGCTGATTATAAACAGTTTTGATAATATTTATTATGCTCGATAACCCAAATCCTGCCCAGAAACTAATACCTATAATCAACCAGATATGTCTTTTTGGCTCTGTATTCATTTTTCCCTCCATGCCTCTTTCAAAGCTTCTTCAAGAAATTCAGAATACTGCTTACTTTCATCTATGCTTCTATGCTGAACTTCTTTCCAGAGTTTAGGGTCTAATTTTACGCTGACTGTCTCTGTTTCTACCATATAAAATCTATGATATTAAATCTCTTTCATGAGTGCTACCACTCATTAAATTTAACCACAAAAACGCCTGATATGCAGTCTCGACGGCTAACTAGACCTCTTTTTTTCGAGAGAGATACAGATGACCTGAACCCAAACCCAATTTAACTCTTGCCACTATTTTCTTTCCACAATCAGGACATGTCATCTCACTCGTGCTGACAGTAAAACCGATAAAGACAAGGCTTACTAATATTACCACAATACTGACCTTATCTAATAAAAAAGCTTAAACACCTAGCGAGCAGTACCAGCCGAGCCCACGATTGACAATTCGAGAAAAGTAATATATATTAAACTCACAAAATGAATGTCATATCTGACAAGGCACTTCAGAACATAGTTAGTTGTGTCCATGTTAATGGAGTATACTGAGGGAAACCCCTAATCCGAAATGATTGAAAGGGGTTGACAAATAACCAGCTTACGCCGCAAGAAGGCAGTAAACCCGTAGAGTAATTGGTATGTTTTATCAGTCGATTAAGAAAAGTGCGTGTATTACGGGCACCAATATCGCGAAATTGGCGGTTGTCGGTGTCCTTTAGTTATATATTGGCAGGTAAAATAAGGGTAAGGAGGTAAAAAATGAAAAAACTACTACTAATCCCTTTAGTCGTTTTGCTTGCAATTAGTCTGGTTCTGGCCAGTTGTGGTGAACCAGAGCCGGAGCCGGCGCCGAGTCCAGCACCGACGCCAGCACCAACACCAGCGCCGAGTCCATCACCGTCGCCAGGACCAACACCAGCTCCGGGTCCAACACCGGCGCCAACACCTTCGCCCGCACCTGCGCCGGAACGCGCTGCCCCGTATGGCACGCTCCGTGTTGCCATGGAGGATTTCGGAGAGGAGACTTTCGACCCGAACAACAACATCGCAACCTGGTATCTCTTTTATGACTCCGTAATAAACTGGGGCCCCGAAGGGGATCTCGTGGGAGAGGCGGCTGAAAGCTGGGAAATAAGTGAGGACGGACTGACCTGGACATTCCATGTCCGCAAGGGAATGACATTCCACAATGGCGACCCGGTTACATCCGCCGATTTCGCCTACAGCATTAAACGGTTCATGGCCCCGGACTCGACGAATCCGTGGGCTCCCCGCGTTCGCGAGAACTTTTCTGCCATGTACACTCCTGACGAGTACACCTATGTCCATAAGACCAAGACTCCCGAGCTTACCCTGGTAGCTTCCTGGGCCGCCCCCCTGGCGATTTTACCCAGTAAATATATCCAGGAAGTCGGATGGGAAGAATTTACCAAACACCCGATTGGGTCCGGACCATGGAAATTCGTCGAACACATTCCGGAAACCAGCATAACATTCGAGGCGTTCGATGACTACTGGGACGGGGCACCCTATTTCGAGGAGCTTATATGCTATCAGGTGCCGGAAGAGGCGACCGCGGTTGCCATGCTCAAGCGGGACGAGATCGATCTCATTGACGTGTCCATGGACAGGACCGTCGAGCTGAGGGACGAGGGCTACCGCCTGCAGGAACTCGGCCTGCCTACTATATCCATCTACGCCCACCAGGGCACCTGGATGACAGACGGGCCGACAGGGGATATCAGGATACGTCAGGCGATGTCCTACGCTATTAACCGGCAGGAAGTAATCGATACTTACTTCCATGGACTGGGATACCCGGGCTGCTTCTGGTTCATGACTGAACTCACCTGGGGTTATGACCCGGCCTTAGACGCTGACCCCTACGACCCGGAACTGGCAAGGCAGTTAATACAAGAAGCCGGGTATCCGGATGCATTCGCCACGCCGACAATTCATGTATACTCCCCGGCGCAGTGGGTAGAGGAGATGCTGATATGCCAGGGCTACTGGGAGGAGATAGGCCTCGACGTCGAGGTGCGGACTGTCGAAATGGGCAAGTTCTTTGACCTGATGTTTTCCAGGGCGGACAGCCCGGATGCTGAATGTGTCGGGCAAATCTGGGTTTGGATAAACCCGAGCGTAAACCAGAATGTCTACCACTCGTCCAACATGTTCACCTCGCTTGGGGTACATACAACGTGCAACGACCCGGAAATGGACGAGCTATATAATGCAGTGCTTGCCGAGACTAATCTAGAGAGGCAGGAGCAGCTCTGGTCGGAATTCATGGTAAGAGGACACGATATGTGGATCGTCACTGGTATGTGGCAGGTGCCCGGCTACTGGGTGACGAGTGAACATCTCGGCGAATTTACCAAGAGAACCTACCTCACCTACCAAGAATGTTTTGACGGAATTAAACACGCGGAACAATAATTTACAGCCTGTGTAAGGCTAAAGAAAGATTTGGTTTATGACCCGGAACAGGGGGTTCCGGAGGCGGTGCAAACCCCTCCGGAACCCTCACCGCGGGTAATGCAGCTTCGGTTTGGGTTTGATTGTCGCTGAATCTCATATTGATTATCGCCTCATTCGGCTTGACATTTTAATGATATTTCAGTGATATTAGAGTTGAAGTTTTTATTTCCGGCGGCCGTTGAAGGGTATGCAGTCTACAAGATACACCGTGCAAGTTTTAGTTCAGGTCATCACGGGTATTGAGGGAAATAACAAATGGTCCGTTTCATAATAGTCCGGCTGCTTCAATCAGTGATAGCCCTGGTAGGTATCGCCATGCTGATATTTGTCCTGGTCCGGGTTTCCGGAGACCCTGCCCTGATGCTGGCAACGGCTACCTCCACGGAAGAAGACATCCAGCAGATCCGGGTAAACCTGGGTCTCGATAAGTCAATACCGGAACAGTTCTGGATTTTTGTAACCGATGTCGTCAAGGGTGACATGGGTGAATCTCTGTTCAAGAAAAAACCGGTGACCGAGATGATTGCAGCCGCGCTGCCCAATTCAATCAAATTAATCCTTCCTTCCTGGGTAGTGGCGATGCTGGGGGCGTTTCTTCTGGGGGTCCTGGGCGCCACCCGGCGCGATGGCTTTCTGGATAACGGGGTGAAGTTTATAGCTATCCTGGGGCAGGCTTTGCCGGGTTTCTGGGTGGCCATCGTGGCTGTCTTTATCTTTTCCGTGACGTGGCAGCTTTTGCCCACTTCCGGTCTGGGCGGTCCTTCTCACTATGTTTTGCCGGTATTTACCCTGGCGTTTTTCCTGCTGCCGGGGATGATGCGTCTGGTCCGTTCCAGCATGCTGGATGTCCTTGACAGCGAATATATCAAGCTGGCCAGAATCAAGGGACTTCCCGAGAGGATGGTTATCTGGAAGCATGCCCTGAGGAATGCCCTGATAGCCCCCCTGACGGTAGCCGGCGTGTTGTTCGCCATGCTGATTACCGGAGCTGTAATTATCGAGACCGTTTTCAGCTGGCCGGGTATCGGCTTTATCGTTGTAGAGGGGGTGCTGGCACGCGATTTCCCCCTGGTACAGGCCATTGTGATTATGGTAGCTGTTTTCGTGCTGGGGATTAACCTGCTTGTGGACATCACTTATGCCTATATCGACCCTCAGATAAGATATCAGAGGACGTAAAAAGAGGTGCAGATGCAAGAGAAGGATTCGGATCCCGAAACCGCAGCCAAACCAGTTATCAGCGGTCTTTCCCGACGAGCGCGGATAATGAGGAAGTTAACCTTCATTGTCCCGGTGATTATATTGTCGATTATAATCCTTGTGGCGATTTTTGCCGACCTGGCGTGGCTTGGCCTTCCCGATGTCCGTCTGGCGCCTTATGACCCTGAAAAGATATCGATGCGGGACAGGCTCATGCCGCCGTTCTGGGATGAAGAGGGTAGTACGGACCATTTACTGGGGACGGATAAAATGGGCCGGGATATTCTGAGCCGCCTGATATTCGGCGCCCGGATTTCTCTCAGTGTATCGCTGCTGGTTATATTAATTACCAGCTTTATCGGAACGGTGCTGGGGATAATGGGAGGCTACCTGGGAGGGCGTACCGAAGCCTTCTTGATGAGAATAACCGATATAAGCCTGGCCTTTCCTCCAATACTGGTAGCCATGCTCCTGGCCGTTAGCATGGGGCCCTCTTTTACCACTGTGGTGCTGGCCATATCACTGCTCGGTTGGGCTCCTTATGCCCGCCTGATACGGGGAGAGACTTTGAGACTGCGCGAGATGGACTTCGTAGCGCAGGCACGTGTTATCGGCACCTCCCCGTTTAGAATCATGGCCAGGCACATTTTCCCGAACATCATCAATCCGCTGATAATAATAATGACCCTACAAATAGGTCTGTTGATTATTACGGAGGCCTCTTTGAGCTTCCTAGGGGTGGGTATCCCCCCGCCAGCACCATCCTGGGGCAATATGGTCAATGACGGAAGAAACCTCGTAGATACAGCCTGGTGGATTTCCACCTTCCCCGGAATTGCCATCGCGCTGGTAGTAATGTCCGGGAACTTCTTCGGTGACTGGCTCCGCGATACAATGGACCCGAGACTGAGGCAACTATGAGCAATGTCATCCTTCAAGTAGAGGACCTGCATACCTCTTTCTTCACCCGTGCGGGCGAGGTCAAGGCCGTCGACGGCATTAGCTTCTACGTGCGTGAGGGAGAGACCTTCGGACTTGTCGGTGAATCCGCCTGCGGAAAAACGGTGACCGGTTTGTCAATACTTCGCCTGCTTCCTGAACCGGCTGGCATCATAGTAGGGGGAAAAATTATCCTGGAAGGAAAGAACCTCCTGGAGCTAAGTAAAAAGGAGATGAGGGAGATTCGTGGCGAAAAGATATCGATGATTCTGCAGGACCCGATGACTTCACTTAACCCGGTCTATACCGTCGGCGACCAGATAGGCGAATCGGTACGGCAACACCAGCATCTCCCTGACGATATGGTCGAAACGGAGGTCGTATCAGCACTGCGGTTGCTGGGAATTCCTGCGCCTGAGTCGCGCCTTCATGATTATCCTTTTCAGATGAGCGGGGGGATGAGGCAGCGTGTGGTGGGGTCCATCGCCATGTCCTGCCGTCCACGTTTGTTGATCGCGGACGAGCCGACAACGGCTCTTGACGCTACCATACAGGCTCAGTACCTTGCCCTGTTTAGGGATATCCAGAAACAGACTGACGTGGCTATCATTTTCATTACCCATGACTTCGGGGTCGTAGCCAGTATATGCCATAGGGTAGCCGTGATGTATGCCGGTAAAATTATGGAGACGGCTTCGACCAGCACCATATTCAAAACGCCCAAGCACCCTTACACGAGTGCTCTTATTCATTCTGTGCCACGTCTGGACAGGAAGGATGACCGGCTTTACTCGATTGAAGGGCAGCCACCGTCACTACTAAACCTGCCTCCCGGCTGCCGGTTCGCCCCCCGCTGCCCCGATGTACAGGATGTTTGCCATAAGCAACAGCCCCCTGAAGTGGAAATCGGTGAAGGCCACACTGTATCCTGTTGGAAAGTAAAATAAACCATGGCAGATATATTGTTAGAGGGCCGCGACCTTAAGAAGCACTACCCTGTTACCAAGGGTCTTCTCCAACGCACCGTTGGCTGGGTAAGGGCCGTAGATGGCGTTTCATTCACGATAGAACGGGGCAAGACATTAAGCCTCGTGGGAGAATCAGGTGCCGGGAAGACGACCGTAGCCAAGGCGATACTGCTGCTGGAACGGTTAACCTCCGGGACTATTCTCTTCGAAGGGAAGGACGTTTACAAGTTCTCCAAGTCGCAACTGAAGATGGAGTATCGGCCAAGCGTACAGTCGGTACAGCAAAATCCCTGGAGCTCTATGGACCCGAGGATGCGGGTGAGAGATATCGTCGCCGAGCCACTGGTTGTGAACACAAAACACACAAAGGAGCAGATTCAGAGCAGGGTCAAGGAGCTGCTCCAGCAGGTAGGGCTCGCACCCAATCATGCCGATTACTACCCGCATGAGTTCAGCGGTGGGCAGCGACAGCGTATTGCGGTCGCACGTGCCCTGGCGTTGAATCCCAGTCTGGTAGTGCTGGACGAGCCTGTATCGGCGCTGGACGTTTCGATCCGGGCACAGATTATGAATCTACTGAAAGACCTTCAGGAGCAATACAATTTAAGCTATCTGGTTATAGCACATAACCTGGCAACGGTGCGTTTTATGAGCCATAATGTGGCGATTATGTATCTGGGGCAAATAGTGGAATACGGCGAGGCAGAAGAGGTATTTAATCGACCTTTGCATCCATACACAAGGGCATTGATATCAGCGTCGATTTTAAAACTACCTGAGGATGATGTCCAGGGGGTACAACAGATAATACTGAGCGGTGAGATGCCTTCGCCGTTGAATCCTCCTTCAGGGTGCCGATTCCATACACGATGCGTCGAGGCTATGGATATATGCTCAAAAGTCGCTCCTGAAGAAAGGGTGATAGGGCAGCAACGGGTCAAATGCCATATCTATGATGACCCCAGCGTACAATCCGCTCTATCTTCAGGGTTTCAACCAGGTACCGAAGGACGACCACAGCCGTCTTAATCCACCAAGCCTCCGACTTTTTATGTAATGTCTCCCTCCTTAATCATCCATCCAGAAGCGTATCTACATAATTACGAATCGCTCAATTTCACTATGCCAGATAATATGTTATATAATGTGGCGGCAAGCGATTAAATACAAGGTAGAAGGCAGAAATGTGACCTGCCACCAATAGTGATACCACTTGTTACCTCGTTACTTTAACAAATATAGCTTCAGGAGCTGGAGGTTGATATTTAAGGGCACTATGTGGGCGTACCTCTCCTTGCTGCCTTTGCCAAAGACTTTCACCCTGCCGATGGCGGTATCGATGTCAGCTACCATCAGGAAGCACAATTCTGAGAGGCGGATACCGGAGTCGATCAGGAGTTCTATTATCGCTCTTTCTCTCGGGGAGTGATACACGGATTGGAGTACGGTCTTCAGCTCTGATTCAGAGAAGATCTTGGGTATCTTCTTAGGAATACGTGGCGCTGGCACCGGGCTAAGAAAATTATTATCTATGATCTTTTCTTCTTTAAGCCAGGACCAGAAGCTCTTGATAGCCCGGACATAGGTATTTACTGTGACCGGGCTGAGCCTTTTACCGTTGCTTTTTGGGGAGTTCTCCCAGGCTGTTCTGGATTTTGAGGAGACAATGAAGCGGCGCAAGTCATCGGCGTTTACGATGGAAACATCATTGATGCCGCCCAGAAATTCGGCAAAGAAGCCGACACACCTCCTGGTATGGGCAATTGTGGCAGGGCTCAGGCCTTCTGCTTGGGCGTGGAGCTCGTAGCGGGAGAGCTGTGTGGACAGTGAGTTTCGGGAGGCAAGACCCCCTGTTACGCCTGATGGAGCGGGTGAAGGGATTCGAACCCTCGACGTCTTGCTTGGGAAGCAAGCACTCTGCCGCTGAGTTACACCCGCAAAAGCGTATTTATTTTAACTCAAAAAACTATGGTTGTAAAGAACGGGCGGTTGGTTTTCAGGAGACCCGCAATCACACCACCTTTCTGAGTGCAGTAGATGTCCTTTCTCCAGAACCCCGCAGGGTATTCTCACAAAATGCCATTATAATGATGTATTTGCACCTGTATTTGACTTGATACTATGGCTTTGATATACTGCGGTGGGCAGGTAACCTTACCGATTATAAACCGGTAAAAAGGGCAGACCAAGCCTATCTCAAGCATACCGTTTAATTTAAGGAGGAGAAAAATATGTCTGGAGATTTAGTCAATCTGATAGCCGATTTAAAGGAAGGCGAAGTACTGGAACTGGTCAAGCAGAGACTTGAAGCCAAAGAGGACCCCATGAAAATTCTGGAGGACGGCCGGAAAGCTATGGCCATTGTTGGCAAGCGCTTCGCCGACGGTGAATACTTTCTGCCAGAGCTTGTCTTTTCGGGTGAGCTCCTCAAGCAGATAAGCGAACTGGTTAAACCGTACCTGACGAAGGCGGTTGAAACCAAGCGTCTGGGCAAGGTTGTCATCGGCACGGTGGCCGGGGATATTCACGATATCGGCTTGAATATTGTTGACTTCATGCTGGATGTAAACGGTTTTGAGGTTTACAACCTGGGCGTCGACGTTCCTGTTGACGCATTCGTAAAAAAGATGAAGGAGACCGGGGCTCCCATCCTGGGGTTGAGCGGATTCCTGACGCCCGCCTTTGATGCCATGAAGGAAACAGTGGAGGCTGTAGAGGCCGCCGGACTGAGGAATAAGATAAAAATCATGATTGGCGGCGGTCAGATGGACGACGAAGTCAGGAAATATGCCAAAGCGGACGCCTATGGTAAGGACGCCATGGCGGCGGTAGCTCTGGCGAAGGGATGGCTTGGTGCGAAGTGAATACTGAAAAGAAATGGAACGAATTAACCCCGGATGAAAAACGGGAAGAGCGGTTCAAACGGTGGCTTTCCGCGCCGGGTGTAGAATTCTCCAGCCCGGAAGCCGAAAAGCTCTATAAAGAACGGGCGACCAGGTTCACCAGGGCCTTTCAACTGGGAAAACCTGACCGGGTCCCTTGCATGCTGCCGGCCGGTAATTTCGCGGCATACTACGCTGGGTCAGACCTGCGCACGGTCATGTACGATTATGATGAACTGAAGCGTACTTGGCGTAAGTTCCTCTATGAATTCGGCGACTCGGATATGTTTTTTGGACCCGGCATGGTTCCTCCGGGAAGGGCCCTGGAGGCTGTCGACTATAAATTGTACAGCTGGCCCGGCCATGGCATATCCGGTGATACCACGACATATCAATGCGTTGAAGGCGAGTATATGAAGGCGGATGAGTATGATGCCCTCATCAAAGACCCCTCCAACTTCTGGTTGAGAATCTACCTACCACGCGTGTTTGGCGCTTTTGAGCCTTTACGTTATATACCCCCTTTTACAACTATAGAAGAGATAGCCATCATGTCTTTCGTGCCTTACGGCCGGCCGGACGTTCAAGCGGCATTTGAGGCCTTATTAGAGGCTGGCAGGGAAAGTATGAAATGGATGTCGGCGGTCATGGAAGTCAGCCAGGAGGCGATGGCTTTGGGATTTCCGGGCGTGATGGCGAGCCTGGCCAAGGCGCCCTTTGATACCCTCGGCGATACGCTGAGAGGGACACGGGCCGTAATGATGGATATGTTCCAAAGGCCCGAAAAGCTCCAGGAGGCAACGGAGAAAATAGCGCTCCTGACTATTGACTCGGCAATATCTTCAGTAGGTGAATCTGGTCCGCCTCTTGTAATGATGCCGCTGCACAAAGGTGCTGACGGTTTCATGTCCCAGAAGCAGTACGAGACATTCTACTGGCCTACCTTCAAAAAGGTCATCATGGCCCTGGTCAACGAAGGCATCTTACCGATACTGTTCGCCGAGGGCAGCTACAATACGCGTCTGGACATTATCAAGGAATTGCCGAAAGCCTCGGTGGCATGGTGGTTTGACCAGACGGATATGGCCAGAGCCAAAGAAGTCCTGGGCGACAGGGCCTGTCTCATCGGCAATGTGCCTACGTCATTGCTGATGACCGGTACACCCCAGGAGGTCAAGGAGCACTGCCGCAAGCTCATCGAGGTCTGCGCCCCGGGCGGCGGTTATATACTGGGTGGAGGCGCCAACATTGATAAGGGCAACCCGGATAACCTGCGTGCCATGATGGAAGCTGTTAAAGAATACGGCGTGTATAAATAAGAGGAATCACTTTTTGACCAACCAGCGGCGCTTAACCGAGCTCTTTTTTCACTAAATCCGCTCGTAAATAAGATTTGCTGTATCTGAAAGGACTGGAATGGAAAAAGAATGGTCGGCTATGACCTGGGAAGAGAGACGGGAAGAACGGTTCAAGCGGTGGCTTAAGCCGACTGGTATAAAATTCAAAAGTCCCCAAGCCGGGAAAAAATATAAGGCCAGGGCAACCCGCATGATGAAGGCCATAAAGATGGAGATACCGGACCGCGTTCCGGTTCATATACCATCCGGTTCCATCATTGCCTATAACGCTGGCTTTACCCTGGAAGAAGTCCTTTATGACTACTCGAAAATAACACCGGCTTGGAGGAAATTCCTCCAGGACTATGACCTGGACGCAGCTGATGGCCCCGGCTTGTTTTCGGGGAAGGTCTATGAAATCCTCGATTATAAAGTATTCAAATGGCCGGGGCACGGGCTGCCGTCCAGCCAGTCCATGCACCAGTTCGTCGAAAAAGAGTACATGAAGGCCGATGAATATGATATCTTTCTTAAAGACCAGTTCGACTTCGGTCTCCGGTACTTCCTCCCGCGGACGTGGGGTGTCTTCGAGCCTTTCGCCGGTATCCCCCCCCTTTCCTCCTACGAGGGGCTGCCCCAG
>Ga0315537_1004130_pt1 | contig 10643 bp, 12 predicted proteins | sample SalMarSW160270MG_FD_203091 | JGI IMG/M metagenome (GOLD analysis project Ga0315537, IMG submission 203091) | Salt marsh sediment microbial communities from the Plum Island Ecosystem LTER, Massachusetts, United States - Salt Marsh Sediment SW1602-70 ... | reverse complement strand
CTGTCAGTGCCAGGTCCTGCCCGAGAACAGCAATATATTTATCCAAAATCTCAATTTCATTATCAAATCCTTTATTTCCCAATCTAAGCCTCGCGTTTTTAATTTCCTTCCGGGTTGAAATTATAAGGTCAAAAGCCGGCTGCAGCTGTTCGGAATAATATAGTTCCCCAATTTTCTTCAATGCCTGCGCATAATGCAGCATGGTTCCGGATTGCAACACCATTCCATCGGAAAATCCCATGACTGGCGACTCAATGTCAACGAAGTTTACCTTCAGATAATATGGACCCTGATCGTGTTTTTTACATTTTAAATCAGTATATGAAAGAGAAAAACGGGCCAGGTTTCTTCCCTGGGTTGATCCCGGTATTTCTTGAGGAGGTATCTTGATTTGCACTAAAATCGTTTCATAATCACGATGATGCAGAGTGTCAAGGAAATAATGGACTGTGTTTCCGTCTACCCTGTTGTTATAACCCCAGGTTTCAAGTATTTCCACGTCCTGGAGGAACTCTAATGTCATATTCAGGTTCCGGGCTGTTGGGACGAATGTTCTGTCAAGGTCACTACCAAAGGTTCTTTCCATCTCCTCCCTGCCGGAGATAAACCGTGAGCTGCCTCCACCCGTATCAGCCAGGTCCATCATTAATTCCATATTATAGTTTTCTCCAAACCCAATAGTCGAAAGATTGATATGCTTTTCATTAAAGCTTTTTACCATCTGTAAAATACCCGGTATCGTTTCTTCTCCAGATATCCTACCACGCGAGATTCCAGCTCCATCTGACAGCAATATAACCCTATTAGAATAATGTTTACGAAAATTGGCCCGCACCTGCTGGTAGCCAAGAGTGAGCCCCGCCTCCAGATTATCCCCTCCGCCTGGAATTATGGAATGAACTGCATCTTTGAACTTCATAAGATCCTCTATCGATCTCATTTGAGTGGGAGGAAAGAGGACTTTCGCTTCATCATCAAATACCACCAACGAAACAAAATCGTTAGCCCGCACTCGTTCGATGAAAGTATCAAAGGCCTCCTTTACCCAGTCCATTTTATCCTGCTCATTCATCGATGTGTTTTTGTCGACCACAAAAGCCAGGTTTAAAGGCGGGAGCTCTTCAAAGCTTGTCTCCCTTCCCTGAATGCCTATTTGTATAATTTCTTCCTGTCCTCTCGTTGATAACTGACGATGCCCTGAGTAAAGCGAAACTCCAACACCTGACTCGGGCTTTGGATAATGATAATCAATGTAACTGATATATGAGTCTATGTGGATTTCCTGGGGCTGAACAATGATTCCCTTTCCAGCAAGGTATTCGCCTCTTTCCGCGGAAGATTCTTTTGCTCCTCCAGCCTTGACGGTAAAAGGAATAGAAATTATTAGTAGCATAATAATCAATGTGGGTAATGTCTTCATACTAGATCTCTCATTCATTAAAATATTTCAATGTTATTTATAGATTTAAAAAAAGCAAATTAAGACCAAAGTTGAAAGGATAAAGGGTATAGCTCTTCTCATATCCTCCCCCATTCAAAACAGTGAGTAATAACTCAGGAATATTTATAGGCCCTACTCGAAACAGAGGAAATTACCACAATCTTCGTAAACACATCGTCATCAAACTGACGTTAAATAGTGTAATCATTTTAGGCAAGCTCACTCTCCAGGCAGGTTTCCTGAATCGTGGCAAGTATGAAGTTGATATGGAGAGGCTTAACTGCTTGTACACGATTCAGGAGTTCTACCTCTTTCATATAACAATCCCCTGAATCGGTTCAATACATTTGACAGTTAATTGTATCATAGAAAGTATAAATTTCAATTAAGAAAGATTATATATCAGGAATGCTTCACCAAGAATTACTGATTAGTATAATTTGAGAGGAACTCATAATTTTGTATAACTTCATCGACCTCCGGATCCGGAGGACGTGGGTTCGAATCTAATGAACATGTACAGGCTCGTATAACTGGACTGCCCGGGCCGATCTGGAAAATGATGAAAATATCGTCGTTATTGAATCAGAAAAAATAGCCCACATTTACAAGGAGCAGTTTTTAAAATATTGGAATGGAAGCTCCATAAACACCTGCAAGAAAAGGAACGTAAATACTCGTATTTGCAATGATTATCAACGCTGAGATTAAGAAACCATTGCTTTAATAAATAAATCTATTACCTTGTTGTTATCCGAACGTTTGGCGTCCGGATAATGTTGAAGATGCCGTAGGTGCTGCAAAGTACTGTAAGTACTTACCGGCGGCATTATTTACACCAGAGGGTAAATGGATCTTTTATGGCCGAACGTACGGGCAGCGAAATACTATCAAGCGACCACATAGGGAGTCTTCTTTTCAGGCTTTCTGTACCAGCACTAATCGGTATGATGGTCCAGGCACTTTTCAATGTCGTCGATACGATCTTCGTGGGAAGAGGAGTCGGCACTCTCGGTATCGCTGGTCTAACCATCGTCTTTCCAATCCAGATGTTTGTAATGGCTGTCTCTCAGTTGACTGGTATTGGCGGAGCGTCGATCATCTCGAGGGCTCTCGGTGCACGGAATATTGCAAGGGCCAACAAAACATTCGGGAGTATGCTTCTATCTGCCCTGCTCATAGGAATAGTCATTACCGTAATCGGCTATCTCTTTATGGATGATCTTTTGCGAGTTTTTGGTGCGACGGACAGCATCCTGCCCTATGCGCGGGAGTATCTTACAATAATCCTCATAGGCAACATATTTTTTCCCTTTGCCATTTCTGCAAACAATGTGATTCGTGCTGAGGGGCGGGCCGGATTTGCCATGATCACCATGCTCATTTCAGCAATACTAAATATAATCCTCGATCCCATCTTCATCTTTTGGCTTGGGATGGGTATAAGGGGTGCCGCCATTGCAACAGTGCTCGCAAAGTCGGTAACAGCGCTGTGGGTGACAATCTACTTCTTCACAGGAAAGAGTATGCTTGAGCTCCGGCTTAAAAACTGGCGATTTCATAGGGGAGTCACCGGTGAGATGTTTGCAATCGGTACTGCATCTTTTGTGCGTTTGATTGCAGCAAGCATCCTTATGATATTTGTCAACAACATCCTCGCGAGCTATGGAAGTGACATCTATATTGCTGCCATGGGAATTATTCTCAGACTTCTCCAATTTTTCACCATGCCAATCCTCGGTGTTGCACAGGGGTTCCAGCCCATCGTTGGTTTCAACTATGGAGCAAAACGGTTCGACAAATCGAAACGAGCATTGAAGCTCGCACTTATAGTGGCAACAGGCATCGCTACCTGTGGCTTTATCCTGCTTTTTTTCTTTTCTAAGAGTCTTTTTTCTCTATTTACCAGGGACAGCGATCTAATACTCTCAGGGACAAAGCCCCTCCGGACAGTGATAATGCTCCTCCCGCTTGTAGGATCACAGATCATAGGTGCGAGTGTTTTTCAGGCCATCGGCAAGGCTGTCACCTCTATCATCCTATCTATAACGAGGCGAGCGATATTTCTAATTCCGCTTTTGTTTATTCTTCCACGGATCATGAACGTAAGGGGAGTGTGGGCGGCGTTTCCCATATCGGATGCGCTCTCCTTTATGCTCACAGCAACGCTGCTCATATTCCAGCTGCGGGAATTTACTGATAAACATGAGCGAGCTGTTGCAGATGAAGCTGTTCTGGAAGATTAATGCGCTCTCTTTCAGCTCAATATTTCGTTTCAGTTCATTATACCACATTCCGCTGTTTCAGTATCGATAATCTTTTTCTTAGACTCCTCAAATCCGCTCTAAATCCCTCTTGATGCAGTATTATAAATAATCTATCTGCACTTTATCTGTGAGCTTCTTAACCTCGGCCGCTTCTTTGTTGTTCCCATAGCAACTACGTTCTCCTGAGAAAAGATCAATGGCTCTCTCAAAAAGTTGCTTCTCCCACTTATAGAACATGTTGGGATGAATACCGTACTTCTCACATACCTCAGATACAGACATTTTGTTTTTCATGTGCTCACATAAAATCTCAACTTTCTTTTCAGGTGGATATTTCTTCCGTTGGTTTGCTATGCTCAGACCTCCTGTAATTTCCACCTTATTCTACCATACCAAAAACTCTGTTTTCATCTGAAGCAGAACATTCCTGGACATCCTCGAGAGCTGCTCCCGGAGCCTCTTCACTCTCAAACAGAAGTAGATCAGAGAGTGCGGACTGGGTTCCCTCTATTTGTGATGATAAAATAGCTTCATATAATCCTTCTTAAGGGTACGCTGTATGGCTTCTTTCTCTTTGGCGCTCATCGATTCAGATGTCACACCTCCCCACCCTATCCAGAGGCTCTCAACGTTCTGATAGAACGAGCCAAGACCAGTAGCAAGACCACCCATACTCTGCTTGTAGCTGATCTTGCCCCTCTTTTTCTCGATTGTGACGGGCAGTCTATTAGATACAAATATTAATTTGTTATTTATATCTGATTCCTCTCAAAAATGATATAAATCAATGTTAAGATATATTTTCCCCATTATGAAACTCAGCTCTTATTCTTGGTAAGGCGTTAGGATACTTTGTTTGAACAAAGTAAAGGAGCTTTTCTCTCACCTCACATCGAAGATTCCAGGCTGTGGAAGCGTCCAGTGCACTCATAAGAGCCCGCAATTCAACAGCTCTCTCCGTCATATTTGTTATTTGAAGATTCCATACCTTCCCATCCCACAAATCAGACTCCTGCAGGATACGGTAGAGTTCTTCTCTTACCTCCTTTACCGGAATGGTATAATCGGTATATATAAATACTGTGCCCAGAAGATCCGCTGATTCACGGGTCCAATTCTGGAAAGGTTTCTCGATAAAATAGGTGATTGGAAGAACAAGTCTGCGAAGATCCCATATACGCACAACAACATAGGTTAAGGTGATTTCCTCTATTTTCCCCCACTCACCTTCTACAATCACCACATCATCTATTCGAAATGGTTGTGTGATTGCAATCTGAAGTCCTGCAAGGAGTGTAGATAGGGAGCGCTGAGCAGCAAATCCAATTATGATCCCAAGAATGCCCGCAGAAGCAAGAATCGCTGTCCCGAGCTGTCGTACTTTTTCAAAGCTCATTAGTATTACCGCTAGCACTATTACACAGATTACGATTACCACGGCCTTTTTGAAAAACTGTAGCTGTGTGTATATTTTCCGTGCTTTGAGATTGTCCTTAACATCTATCTTATAGCTTTTGAGAATAAGATCCTCAATTACAAAGGTAAACTTTGCTATCAACCAGGCGATTGTAATCGTGAGTGCTATACTTAATATATGCCCGATAGCATCGAGCATATTGGGAGGGAGATGTATATAACCTTGAGTCAAATTGAGGGCAAGTAATGGTAAGAGCACCATCAATGGTGCTTTCAGGTTTTTTATTAAGGATTTAAAAAGGATACCCTTGCTCTTCTTTGAAAAAGATCCTAAAACCTTTATAAGGAGATAGTAAATGGCTATACCGAATAGTGCCGAGCCACCTACTGCGATGGCCGTGGCACCGAGGCTGTGAATATTATCTAATGCCTTAAACATGGTGAAGTTATCCTTACGCTCGCCTGATAAATCAAAAACAATTACTTGTCAATGAGCAGATTTTCAATACCGTACCGCATTATAATCGTGTTATAAAAGATCTCATCAAAAATGCTGTAGAGATCCATATATTTATCAAAAGAAGGCTCTTCAGAATCTAGTGTGTATTTGTATTTGAGAAGAAGATCCTTTATCTTCTTCAATATCATGCCTTCATATCCTTCATTGAAACTTACGATTCCTGATATATCATTGCTGTTTAGTGTACCTTTTGCCATAAACTTATTGATTTTTGTTTCAACTATAACTCTCCTCTTGAGCTCATTTGTAGATGAGACCTCTTGAGGTGAGGGTTAAACGCAAAGCGCTACACCTTAGGCGGTCAGATACACTAGCTTGTTCGCAATTGTCTCGTCTCAGTACCCCAGAACCGGACAGCCCTTCAGCGGAAGCCGCAATCGCTCCGAACTGTAGACTGCATCGAAGATAGACACTGTAGCCTCATAGGGCCGGTCCTCAATCTCTTTGGTCGCTGACTTGAAGCGATACCACTGCGGGATAGCTAAAGCAAAGAACTCAATGTCCACCAGAAGCGATGTCTGAATAATATCCCTATAGACCTTGTTCATGTCTTCTCGTCTTCCTTCCTGCGAACGACTGAATGTACTGCAAATATGAAGTATATCACCGTAAAAACTTCATTATTGCACTTATCATTACCACACATGAGATGCTATACTTCAAAAAAGCAGTATAATAGATAAAATTGCTACGAAATTACTATTATATTAACTCTCATACTTCAATATTTCAAGTTTATTAAAACAAACACTGCTCCTTTTGGGGATGGCAATTGAAAAAAACCCTTCGGGAGGGTGCAAAAGGCTTGTGGTCAGGACGGCCACAAGCCATCCGTTCGCCATCCATGGCTTCGCTGAAAAATAAGGGGTTCTGGGTAGATAATACTTAACAGATTCGAAAAATCGATTGTGCAGTTCTATCCGTTACTGTTTTAAGTCGATTCGTTTCCTTTTTCATTCACTATCTGAGTAATTTTGTTCCTCCTTCCGGTCAGGTTTTAGCAAACTGTACTAAATCCACCCCATTGTTTATCGCCTTTATCAGTCTTTTAATGTTTAATGCTGCGCCGGTTAAATAAAATTGTAATGTGTGTCCTGCTTCCCCCTTGTATTTTGCATGCCGAAGTCCAAGAAATCTGGTAGCCTCACTTATCGTTCCCTCTACTTGCGCCCTCACTCGCATTTCTTCCTTAAATGGTTGCATCTTCTGTTCTCTTCTTCTCTGCCGGATATACTCATAATTTGGACTTACATGCAATACCCTTTTTCTTTTCTTCGTATTGGTTCCCACACATTCATTGAAAAATGGGCACTCCTCACATGTTTTCCTGCCGAAATAGATTCTGATTTCGCCGTTCTTCTCATTGGAGGTTTTCTCACTCACATGGCCGGCAGTACAGACAGCTTGCAGGGTTTTCATATCAACGGAAAATTGAGAAAGCTTGAACTGTGCAGGTCTCTTTGATGTGTCCCCCTGTATATACCCCATTAACTTCTGTCTGTTCTGTATGTAGTCGCGGATAGCAGGCCCATTGATGTAATTTGTATCTGCGTACAGCCCTTTCGGTTGTAACCTATTTCGTTCATTACCCTTTTTAATCTGGCCATGAATCTGCGAATCATCTTTATTCGATGCCTGATAGATCATATCGGTAATAAAGTTGATCTTCCCCTTTTCCGCTGTTTCCACCACTCAAATATCCAGCAACCGCTATAATTAAACCTACGAGAGTAACATAAGAAGCTTTACGTATCATAATAAATAATCCTTTCAGCCAGATTTCCCCTAGGGGCCCGGCGTTGCCAATATTATTGATGGTTATTATCTTTCACTGGAGAGATTGAGGCATATCTTAAGAAAATATAGAAATAAAATGTTAAAAAATGAAGTCTTTAATAGAATATCGCCTATGGTACAAGTTTTTAAAAACTCTAATTTCAAATATTAATCATAAACTGATTCAAACAATATTTTCTTGTGGAAGATGTTTGAGGCCATGTATCTTTTTTAATTCTGCATCCATTTCTTTCCTTTTTTCTTCCAAATCGTAATGTGTCTGTAAATTAATCCAGAATTCCGGAGAATTCCCAAAATATTTTGATAACCTTAACGCTGTATCTGTAGTAATACTCCTTTTCCCTTTAACAATCTCGCTAATTCTCGTTTGATCAATATTTGTTTCTTTTGCAAGACGATATTGTGTTATATTCATAGGAATTAAAAAATCTTCCAGAAGTATTTCTCCAGGATGTATATTGGGTATTCTGTCATCCATAAAACTTCCTCCTCATAAAAATTACTAATGGTAATTAACAATTTCAACATCAAGTGCACTTCCGTTTTTCCATCGGAAACAGATTCGCCATTGATCATTAATACTTATACTAAATTGTCCTTTCCTGTCACCTTTAAGTGTATGTAGTTTATTGCCTGGCGGAATTCTTAAATCTTTTAGATCAATTGCACTGTGAATATGAAAGAGCTTTTTTCGGGCATTTCTTTGTATATCCATGGGGTATTTTTTTGAGAAAATGCCATTCCATATTTTTTCTGTTTCTTTATCACCCCACGAAATTATCATCACTATATAATATTATAAAGCAATACTATTGTAAAGCACTATTAGTATTTTTTGTAAAACGTACCTTTGCTTGAAGGAAATGATAACACATAAATCTGAAAGGCTTTTTAGAGACAAAACCGGCTTATTAACTTTGCCAGATTTCATCGACAATGTCCGCCCATGCTTTGAGGTGGTCAAGGTTCCAGTGTGTGTAGGTGTCCTGAACAGCCTCGTCCATCCATCCTAACACTGCTCGAATCTTGGCAGGATCGTGTCCTGAGTCACGTGCAATTGTATTGATCGTATGCCGAAATGAGTGAGGTGTGAGGCAGCGGGCCTGCCGGTCGATTCCGGCTTGTTCCATTGCCCAGCAGAACCGTTTTCGCCACCAGGTCTCACCGAAGTGTGAGCCATTATCGTAACAGAACACAAAGTCATCCGGACTGATGCGTATAGATGCAGCCTGAAGTTGTAATAGCTTGTCGATGGTTCTTGGGGAGAGGGGAACCAGCCTATTATGGTCCCATTTCGGCGGGTCGATCTCGTTGCCGCCTTTCCATGCCTCGCTCACCATGAGAACCTGCCGCTCGAAGTCGATGTGTCTCCACCGGAGTGCCAGCACCTCTCCCCGACGAAGCCCGGTTACTGCTGCAATGTAGAAGCAGGTGTAGTCGTGCATGTCCCGCCAAGGGCCGTATCCAATATCAGGAAAAAGTGTCCGAAGCTCCTTCCCCGTGAAGGTACCGCGTTCTTTCCTCCGCTCCTTTATCCTGCCGACGCCTGCGGTAGGATCACGGTTGATCTCCTCCCGATACAGCGCCTCACGGAATATCACCTTTACGATGCCGAGTGATTTGTTCACCGTTGCCGATGCGTTCTTTGCAAGCAGCCTTGAACGCAGGTCGAGAACGTCTGCGCGGGTAATCTCAGAGAGACGTTTGTCTGCGAAAGGATCGCTTAGAACATGTTTTTGGAGGCGTTGCCGCTGTATCTTGGCGTGCCGTCTGGTGATGCTTTTACCCTCCTCGCGAAGCCGGCGAATGTGGGGACAGCGATCCCAGCCGAAGAAAGGCTCTGCATACCGGCGGAAGCTCAGATGGCGCTGGTTTCTGTGCCCTTCACTGCTCCGGAGCAACTCCACCACAAAGGCTTCTGCCTTGTTGCGGTTTCTCTGTCCTGTGGTGTGGAAAGTCTTCTCTCCTGCCAGCCGATAATACCACAGTCGACCACGCTTGAAAAGCAGGTAGGGTCGTTTCATTGGTAAAATCCGTTTCACACTTTTTTCACAGTGTGTTTGCGGCCCGAAGCAGGTTACACCAGCACAACAGGGAGGAAGTACTTGGAGGTGATTAAGTTATCTTCGGGCAATACAGGATTCGAACCCACGACCTCTGGCTCCGGAGGCCTGAGGAGAGTTCATATTGATCATATATGACCCGATTTTGGCCTGTTTTTCTTGGAATTCCTGTATTTTTTCCATATAGTTCATGCGGACTTGGCTTGAAGTGTACACAGTTTCATACACAGTAAAAATTGGTTTTTCAGATTAAGAACATATAAGGAAGGTGATATTTATATCTGTGGAAATCCCAGCGGACTCATCAAGTGTGTATTATCTGTTTGTCTCATAGTCGGTTAGTACTTCATCAAGTTCAACCGCAAGTAGCCTCCTGACGTGAAGCTGATACTGCAACAAGAAAATACGAAACTTTAAAGAGTAAACCTATTTCAATAAAGGTCAATCCCACAAGAATCGTGACCGCGCTTGATACCGAGGGTCTAACTTCACCGGATATAAAACAGAACAACATTGAGGTACAGACCGAAGGAAGAATATGGGAGCAGTGGGTATCAGAAGGGAATTGAACAGATTAGGAATCAAACCGAGAAAAGGCAAAATGTGGAAGGGGAAGACGATTCATAATATTCTCACAAATTCAATCTATACAGGGTTTGTGAGGTGGCAGAAGGCTCTTATGCGCTAATTATCGAAAAGGAAGTATTTGACTGCGTTGGTTATCTTCATCTGTCGATTTCAAACGCGTATCGGCTAATATGGCTCGAGTCCGCCTTGCAGCTGCTGCTTCAAATCGAATATCTTTTCCAAAGTTTCTACGTCTCCGGAACCGTCGATTTTTGGCGATACCTTGTAAGCGTTTTTAAGCCTCGCGTTCCATTTCACGCAGGTTTCGGTTGCGCCCCATTTCCGGTAGAGCTCGTTAATATCCTCGCATTCGTAAAACAGTATGGAGAAATTCTTGTACCGGTAAATAAGGAGCTCCTCTGCGCCCGCCTCCCTCAATCCTTTCAGCGTTTCAGGCCAGGGGTTCTTGTGTAATGCGACATAATCGTCGATTTGATCTTCATTGATTTCTATGATGAAGCAATATCTCTTTTTCATCGACATCGTCTCCTTGCCCTCTCCTTTGCCGATTC
>Ga0315537_1004129_pt1 | contig 10643 bp, 11 predicted proteins | sample SalMarSW160270MG_FD_203091 | JGI IMG/M metagenome (GOLD analysis project Ga0315537, IMG submission 203091) | Salt marsh sediment microbial communities from the Plum Island Ecosystem LTER, Massachusetts, United States - Salt Marsh Sediment SW1602-70 ... | reverse complement strand
TCAAATCCTTTTGTCCACACCTTGTCGTTAAAACCGTATTTTCTAAGTGCTTTTGTCGCCGCTTTTTTGAATCTGCCGATCGAATAACTGCAACTTTTACCGATACTTTCAACAACAATATGTACGTGGTTGCTGCATACTGCTATCGCATAAACCTCTTGGCCGATTTCTTCTGCTTCCTTGAGGATTGCGCTTTTAACTATTGCACGAAGACCTTTGGGAATAGTTACTTTGTCGTGCTTGAGTAGTTCTTTGTTGGATTTTTCTAATTCAGGATTCGCTTTTAAGGTGATTCCGTTTTTGACATAACCTTTTTGATTGCCTTGCAGCCATGTTCCGTAGGTTGTCTATGTCGCCATAAAGCCAATCATTCTCGCCATATCAATAAATTTAATTGTTACCCCCTTGCACCGCCGCAAGAGGTTTTCTCATCTTCTGTTAGCCCTTGGCAATGCCAGGGGTTTTTAAGTTTTTAAGATTAACGAAAAACAATTCTAATTTTCATACTGATAAAAAATTGTCCTCGCGCAATCGAGGAATCATATCCTGAATTATCTTGACGTCCCTATCAGGCACACAAAAACCCTCCTTGCTACAATTCCTTCAATCCGATTCGAGAAAGGTGTTGTTAAACAATAATGGATGCTTACCGGCCTGGAAAGAAAATCGCCGAAACGGAAAAGTCAAGATTGATTTCCGTCCGGCGAGTGCTATATTATGCTCATAGTTTTCATGGACTTGGCCATGCCTTACGGCATTGATATTCCACGAGTTTTGTAGGGTGGGGTCGCAACCCCACCGTTAACCGAGCCGAACCAATGTTTCGCAGGCGTTTAATCCACCTCTGGCGGTTTAATATGGGAAATAGGTATGGTGTCCCCAGATTTCAGAGATTTCAGGATTTATTAACAGGCAGACTGCGAGTTGATGGCGGTATTGAAAAGACGGCAAAATGGGCTAAAACATCCTGAAAAATGACTTTCTAAAAGTTTTTACATAAAAAGAAAATTATTTTTCTTTACATATTACGTTAAGGTTTATATAATAACAGGCCGATAAATGAATATATTCTTTAAGACGACTAAGCTGGAGAAAATATTCAACAGCGAAAAGGAACTTGTCAAAGCCTACGGTCAGGAAAAGGCGGCGATAATCAAAAAACGTATGGTCTTTCTGCGGGCCGCCAATAATCTTTACCAAGTTCCGATTACTCCTCCATATTGCAGGCACCAACTGAAAGGAAAATATAAGGGCTGTTTCGCCCTGATCGTAAAGCACCCGTTTAGATTGATTTTCAGGCCGGTCAATGACCCGTTGCCGGTACTGGACGATGGAGGAATTGACTTAAAAGCGGTAACAAGCATAGAAATTTTAGGAGTGGAGGATTATCACTAATGGCTAACGCAGTTATAAATCAATTCGTTCCGAATTATGCAGTCCACCCCGGCGAAATTCTTGAAGAAACCCTCGAATCGCAGGGTATTTCCAAGAGCGAATTTGCCGAGCGTTCCGGCCTTACGCCCAAAACCATAACCTGGATTGTTACCGGCAAGAACCCGGTAACCTCTGAAAACGCTATCGTTTTTGAGCGGGTTCTGGGAATCTCTGCCGAGGTATGGAATAATCTCGACGCCGAGTTCCGCTTGTTCCAGGCTCGCCAAAAAGCACAGGAATCGCTCAATGAGGCCGTTGAATGGTCTAAGAAGTTTCCCCTCGGCGAACTTATCAAGCGTGGCGTTATTCCCGACGTCAAGGATGAAAAACAAAGGGCGGCCGGTCTCCTTAATTTCTTTAGGGTAAGAAACCCTGATGCCTGGATGGCAAGGTATGGAAATATGAGCGTAGCGTTTTATAAATCCGCCGCCTTCAAGAGCAATTACAACGCGGTGGTTACCTGGCTCAGATTAGCCGAGATTCAGGCAGAAAGAATTAAAACCTGCACTTATGATGCCGAGGCATTTAAAAACTCATTATCGCAGATTCGTTCTCTGACAGATAAAACCCCCGAAATCTTTGAGCCGCGGATGAAGGAACTTTGCCAAAAGTCAGGCGTGGCCCTGGCCTTTGTATCGGAACTATCCGGCACACATCTAAGCGGCGCTACCCGCTGGCTGACCAGCGACAAGGTGATGATAGCACTGTCTCTAAGGCACAAAAGCAACGACCACTTCTGGTTTACTTTTTACCATGAAGCCGGCCACATAATTAAGCACGGCAAAAAGGATGTCTATATCGACGAGGAAGACGGTGCAATAACAAAGCAAGAGCAGCAAGCCAACAAATTCGCAAAAGAATTTCTGATTCCTGAAACGGAATATCAGCAGTTTATCGCGGAAAACAAAAAGCCTTCCAAAACTCAGGTAAGAAATTTCGCAAAAAATGTCGGCATCGCTCCAGGTATTGTGGTTGGCAGGTTACAGTATGATAAAGTTGTAGATTTTAGTTGGCTTAACGATCTGAAAGTCAGATTCCAGCTCATTGAAAATGATGAAAAGGATAAGGGCGGGAAATGATAATAAGCAATGACAAAAATCAAAGGCTTCGATTGGATGAATATACTCACGTCGAAAAACCTTTTTTAGATCACTGAAATCTGGGGACACCATACCGGGGAAATAGAGGGTCAGCTCCTTCTACTTGGTTCGACTTCGCGCACCACTGATGCGCTCACCACGAGTCGCTTCCCTCGACTGCGCTCGGGACAGGCAGGGCAAAGCTCTTAAAATATAAAATAAGAAATCCGGGATTATTGTAATTCGAGGAAGATTTTGTTATTACTATGGAATCGAAAGACTTGGTTGCGTAGCCAGGCATTTTATCTGGCTCTGGCGGATTAATATGGGAAATGTCGGTTAAGAATCTTTCTTTGTAGTGTAGGTTATTTGATTAGGAGGTAAAAAAATGAAACGTTTGTACAAAGTACTATCAATCTGTGTGGTTGCACTGGGGCTTGTTTGTCCCGGCTGTAGGCCTTCCTCGACGGCTCAACTGGAAAAAAACAGAGCCATCGCCCGCCGTGATTTTGAGGAGGTCTGGAACAAAGGGAACCTGGACACGGTAGACGAGATTTGCACCGCCGACGGTGTCGGCCACTTTCCCGGCAGTCCGGACATTCACACCCTCGAGGGCTACAAACAGTACGTCACAATGTTCCGCACCGCCTTCCCCGACATCCATTTTACCATTGAGGATGAAATTGCCCAAGGGGACAAGGTAGTAATCCGCTGGACATGTACAGGCACACACCAAGGGGAGCTTATGGGGATATCTCCTACAGGTAAGCAGTGTACGGGAACGGGGATCACCATCGACCGCTTCTCTGGCGGCAAGATCCAAGAATCCTGGAATAACTGGGACGACCTGGGTATGCTGCAACAGCTCGGCGTTGTCCCCCCGATAGGAGAGGCCGGCAAGAAATAAAGGCTGTTCTCAGGAAATTTTGAACGCAAAAGCGGTCATTATGCCATACGTGAAGAGCAGGTTTATCTGATAAGACATTAATTGGCTGGATTAAAAGTCAATAATGCGTATCAAACAGGAAGAAAGGGGGCAGTGTAGGGCAGGCTTTTGCCCTCTGTCTTCTGATTCCAAGTATCCAGCATCGAGAATAGAGAAATCACTCCATTCTGCCCAACTCAAAACTCTCTTTCTCTCCACATCACCTTTCGCAACGTCTGATGATATTTTCGTCCCTTCCGGCCATTGGGGCTTATACAGACTGCATAAACCGGGAAACACAGACTGTTCCTGCCTGCCAAGCCCAAACAAGCAGGCACCCTACCTTACATTTTCAAACTAAAAACCCGGTGAAAAACCCCTCCTTTCTAAAAATATCTATCTTTTATTCTCCTTCCAATAAACACAGCCAAAATCAAAACAACCACACCAAAAACTATCCAACTCATAGTGTTCATTAAAAGCATATTATGCCTCCTTTTCCACCGAACAATGATTATACAGTCTGTGCAAAACGTGAAACACAGATTGTTTCTGCCTAAAGCGGAAAATCTGGGGACACAATATCTATTTTTCTCTCTCCCCAAACCATCCACAATATATTATCGGCTGAAATTGAGAGAAATGTGTTTATTATTTCATACCCATCCCGCTTCGGCTAAGGCCTATGCCGAGACGAGATAGTTGGTATTTTTCCGCAAGATAATATTTTCTTCCCTTCTGGCCATTGGGGCTTATACAGACTGCATAAACCGGGCCAAAACCCATCGACCGGGCTGCGAACACCACTGAGCAATTATTTATTCTTCTTTTCTTGTTTTAATTTTCGTTTTTCCTTTGGATTAAGCTTTGCCTTTTTCTGTAGTTCTCTTCTGCCTATATCTTTTTTTCCCTTATCGCCCATATCTGTTTCTCCTTGCTTGAAAATGATTTGTATTTCTTAACCTGTCCCCGAAACCTAACCTTTCATCAGGGATATAGACTTAACACATGCAGCTTTGGTAGTACGGTCACGATGTCTTAGCCCCTGCTCAAGAACCTCCGAAGCCATTTTCTGCATTCTGCCATTCATACTCCTCAGTCCGTAGGCTGCTGCCTTTTTAGCTGTCCTTGGATAGTTGCCGAATAATGCCTCCGTCAGTATCGCTAAGCCATCCTCTTGTTTCCATGACAGATTCAAAGCCGCCACTCTCGCAGTTGAAATATTGTTAGAGAGCAGCTTCTCCCTGAGCTTTCTTAGGAGCTCAACAGATGCTTCATCTCTTTGGGGCTGCGATGATTTGTTATTATCGAAAGTCATAAAACGATCCTTTTAAAAAGTACTGAATTTTTATCAATTTCCGCTAAAAAAACGCGCGTTTTTGCAAATTTCCGTTCATTTCAGCGAGGAATCTTTATCGATTACGTTTTTCTCTTGAGACTTTTTGAAATCGAACAGTTTCTTTTCAAGCTCTTTGTCCGTCAGCGCCAGGATTTGCACGGCGAATATAGCGGCGTTTTTAGCGCCGGCTTTTCCAATCGCCATTGTCGCGACAGGCACACCCGGCGGCATCTGAACCGTGCTAAACAACGCATCTATCCCGCCGAATCCGCCCCCAGAGTTTAACGGCACTCCAATAACCGGCAGTGTGGTACGCGCGGCTAATGCTCCCGCTAAATGAGCAGCCATGCCAGCAGCGGCAATAATAATCTTTATTCCATTCTCCGCGGCGTTTTGAGCAAATTCAGCAGCTATTTCCGGCGTGCGATGCGCTGAGATTATCCGCACTATCGGTTTTATGCCAAAGTCTTTAAGCATATCAATGCAGCTTCGCATTACTTCCATATCCCTGTCCGAGCCCATTACTACGGCCACCTGGCTACGATTTGACACTTCGCCATGGCGAGCAGATGATGTTTTTTCAGATGCCATTTGTTTTTTTCTTTCAAAACGCTTAAAATATTTTGCGGTTCCAAACCATACCATAATCAATAATAGTGGCTCGGCGCCGCTAATGCAAGTGATAGGTGCCAAAATGCGAACGAGAAAACCAATTGTTGCAGGTCAGTTCTACGCGGGAAGCCGTAACGCCTGTGTAGCTGATATCGAAGAATGTCTTGAGGCAAGGGCGTTGAGTGTTCCGCTTCCCGAAACAATCGCAGCCGGTATTGTACCACATGCCGGCTGGACATTCAGCGGCGGCTTAGCAGCTATGGTCTTTTCAGCCGTAAAGCGGCAGAATAAAGAAGTTGAAACATTTATAATATTCGGAGCCGCTCACGGCTACTTCGGACCAATGCCCGCCCTTGACGACAGCGACTTCTGGGAGACGCCGCTCGGAGAAATAGCGGTTGATAAGGACCTGTCTGACCAGCTGATAAACAAAGAGCTTGCCGTTAAAAACCAATTGGCTCACAAAAATGAACATAGTATCGAGGTCCAGGTCCCGTTTATACAGTATCTTTTTCCCGATGCACAAATCCTGCCGATTATTGTCCCGCCGAGCGAAAAGGCTATCTCAATGGGCCAGGCCCTTGGTGGCATTATCGCTAATGCAGGAAAGACAATCATCTGCATCGGCTCAACAGATTTAACACATTACGGCCCACGCTACGGATTTGTACCGGTGGGAATTGGTGCCGAGGCACTGGAGTGGGCTGACAAGGTCAACGACCAAAAGTTTATTGATTTAGCCTTGAATATGGATCCAAAAGGCCTATTAGCCAGCGCCGCTGAGAATGGCAATGCCTGCGGACCAGGTGCGGCGGCAGCAATAATTGCAGCGGCAAAAAAACTCGGCAAAACTAAGGGGCTGCTGCTTGCACACACCAACAGTAACGAAGTAATGCTATATAAGATGGGCACATCAAGCACTGATAGCGTCGGCTACGCCGCGATAGTATTTTAAGATGCTCATAAAACTGATATCTAAATTCATACACAATAACCATCACAGAGCTGCTTAACCCACCAATAAATTGGTAGGCCAAATAAAAAACGCCTTGTTTTGCATTAAATGCGACGTTAACTGTAATAAAAATAGCTCTGTTTCGACTAATATAATGCAAAGGCTGATTTATCCAGAAGGAGAGCAGTTTGCAGGTTATTGATTGGCAGGTAGTTGTAAAAAAGCATGGCCCCATCGTATGGAAAACTGCATACCGGCTGCTGGGCAACCATACAGATACGGCTGACTGCTTTCAGGAAACGTTTGTTTGTGCTTTGGAGATTTCACGTCGTCAGCCTGTGCGAAGCTTCCCGGCTCTGCTGATTCGGCTGGCTACCGCCCGAGCGATAGATCGGCTTCGTCAACGAATGCGTGGGCCGAATATCAGCACTGATACCGCTGACTGTGCTGTCGTACCAAGCAATGAAGTTGAACCTTATCAGCAGGTACAAGCAAAGGAGTTGGCGATAGGACTGCGAGAAGCGCTGGCTCAACTCCCCCAGCAGGAAGCACAAATTTTTTGCCTGAGATATTTAAATAATATGAGCTACCGCCGAATCGCAAAAGAGCTTGGAATTAAGATAAGCACCGCCGGTGTTTTGCTGCACCGTACCAGAACAAAACTGCGGGTACATCTTGAAAAGGCTGCTGTTACATAAGAAAGGCAGGTGTAATTGTGGAAGAACACAAAGACATTTTAGATAAGGCAATAGATGCCCTTGCAAATACTGATATACCGCCAGGCCCGCCACAAGAACTAACAAATACAACCGTTGCAAAACTTACCGAAACAGATGGCAGTTTTCAGGAAGAGGCCAAGACGATAAAGATCGCTAACAGAATCAAAATAACAAAAGGTCTGATTAAATATGCAGCGGCAGCGGTTATACTCATCACAGCCGGCTATGCCATCGGACGGTTCTCAGCCCCGAAGGCGCCGGATATTGAGCAGCTCCAGGCAACTCTCGAACCTGCCATTCGCCAAAACCTGCTCCAGGAGATGGGTCAGTATATGCAGGTAGGCCTTGCAGGCGGTTACGCGCAAATTAAAAACGAGCTTCAGCAGCAATACCGCCGAGACCTGAGTGACTTTGCGATTCAGACCTTAGCCGCTTCAAGTGCGGTGACAAACGAGCGACTCCAAGAGCTTATCAATGCTATCAATACCTCCCAAACGCACGATCGACAGTGGTTCGCAACAGCTTTAGAGACGTTGGCTCTGCAGACGGAGGGTGAATTAAAGCGTACAAGACAGGATATGGCACAGCTTTTGTCTTACACCCAACCCGATAGCATAGGTGTGGATAAATCTAATCAACCTAAATGAAAGAAAAAAATAGAACCGAGTAACCGAAAGGGGCCAAAAATGAATAGAAACTGCTATCTTAAACCAGCCTCGACGCATAACGGCTCCATAAGAACTGATTTACCACTGACAGTGACCGGAAAGACAAGAAAGAAAAAACTTATGGAAACCATAAGTCCGGGGCAACTTCTCTGTGTTGGTAAGGTATACCTGAAAACACATAACGATTTAATACGAATAAAATAACCCCAAAAAACACATAATGAAAGGAGCAAAAAATGAAACCTTTAGTCCGAACAATTACTGTATTTGCCATTCTCAATTTGACCGTGACAGGTCTTGCATTAGCCCAAGCGGTTTCGACACCACCCCAACCGGCCCCTGCGCCTACAACTCCGGAACCGGCGCAGGTAGGTACAGTCGAGACTACAGAGAAAGAAGTGCAAATGGAGGCTGCTCGATCGCAGATGGAAGCCTCACGTGAGCAGATGGAAAGAGCAAAAAATACAGGTGAAAAGAGCTTATCTAAACTGTCTAAAAATCTCGCCGAGCTTCGCTTTAATTTCGGAGATCCATTTTCACGCAGTGGTGCAGGCATGGTCCTGGTTATTCCAACCTCAGAAATGAAGGTGGAAGAGCTTGCTGCAATAACAGAAGACATGACTGTTATGTCACGTATATTTGACGAACAATTAGGACAGGAGCAGTCCAGGCAGAACAGATATACGTGGTTCTCCGGAACCTTTATAGGCCAAGGCCGATTGCCTGAAACCATGTACCTTCAAGGCTACGGTGCGCTTTTCTTAATGAAAGTGGACTTCCCGCTCTCGCCCGGACCTGCGGTGCAGGAAGAAGAAAAGCAACCACAAAAAGAAGGTATCGACCCGGTCTGGGAGCAGATGCGAAGAGACATATACGAACCGCAGGAGGACCGAAGACGCAGAGAAGAACGTACTGAAGAAAAATATGATGCTGAAAAGGTTGAAAACCTCAAGACAAACATTATCAAAGCATTAAAACACGCAGCAAATATACGAAGCCTGAAACCGGACGAGTCGGTTATTATCACGGTTACTGGAAGCGGCGATTCGTCCAAAACAACAGGAATTGCAATTGCTGGACGCGGTCTTGTCCTTACGCAAAACAAAGATAACAAATCAATGAGCATAGTTACACCAACTGCTCCACTAAGTGATTGGGGGTCTTCCTCGTCAACTGTGCTTATCATACGCGCGAAAAAATCAGATATTGATGCCTTTGCAAAAGGTGATTCGGATTTAGACAAATTCCGTAAGCAAGTACAGATTTTTATACAATGATGATTTCAGAAGTATTTTCAATATATGTTTAACCCCCTGATAAATCAGGGGGTTTTATTTTTAAATATCGAGATTTTGCACTTCGAGCGCGTGTTCCTGGATGAAGTTCCTGCGTTTTTCCACATCATCACCCATTAATATACTAAAGAGCCTGTCAGCCTCACCCGCATCGTCAACACGAACACTTAATAGCGTCCTCGTAGCAGGATTCATCGTGGTATCCCACAACTGTTCAGCATTCATCTCGCCTAAACCCTTGAATCTCTTTATATCAATTCCTCTGCCGCCAATTTGCCTGATCGCAGGACAGATTCCGCCGAGCGAAGCAATTTCGTAGGTGTCCTTAACATTGACTAACTGAAACTTGGTCGGCACGTCCTCACCTGATACAGTTTTAACCAGTTTTAATAGAAAATCGTTCAGGTCTAAATTGAAATCAGCCCTCAGTTTATCGTTTATTTGATTAATACGAGCCAGCTCGTGCAGTTCCTCGGCGTCATATTCTTCCGACTCACCAAACTCATCCAGGCGTTTCTCATATTTAGCTTTATCGTAAAAAACCTCATCCCGCTGGCCCGGCACACGGATTAGAAAACGCGGCAACCCACCCTTTGCAGGGTTATAATTGGCGCTGACGAATTCTTCAAAGATTATTCCCCGTCTGGCAAGGACATTTATAATGCGTTCTGCATCAGCTAAGAATTTTACAAGAGCCGACAATTCTTTATCTTCCACCTTACGGACCTGTCCTCCTTTCTGCTTAGCTGTTTTCTGTGACTTAGAGCGTTTCTTTTCCGCTTCACCATCCCTTATGATAAGTGTCGTTCCTTCAAGGCCGCGTGTAACCATGCGCTTTCGCATCTGAGCTTCACTGAGGATATATTCGGACTTCCTCTGTCCTTTAATCCTGATTTCATAAAGCGGAGGTTGAGCAATATAAACCAACCGCTCGGTAAGCAACTGCTGCATCTGCCTGAATAGAAAAGTCAGCAATAACGTTCTGATGTGTGCGCCATCGACGTCGGCATCCGTCATCAATATTATCTTTCCATATCTGCATTTTTGTACATCAAACTCATCCGTACCGATACCGGTTCCCAAAGCGCTTATCACGGTTCTGATTTCATCATGCGCAAGCATCTTCTCCAGCCTGGCCTTTTCCACATTGAGGATTTTGCCCTTTAGTGGCAGGATAGCCTGGATGTTTCTGTCACGACCTGCTTTTGCCGAGCCGCCGGCTGAATCACCTTCCACAAGGAAAATCTCAGTAGAAGCCTTTTCCTTGCTTGCACAATCCCACAGCTTGCCCGGCAGATTGGCGCCGCTAAGAGCACCTTTGCGTCGTGTCAGCTCACGTGCCTTTCTAGCAGCTTCTCTTGCCGCTGCTGCCTGGATTGCCTTATTTAAAATCCGCTTAGCATCAGTCGGATGTTCCTCCAAGTAGTGCCCAAGCTGCTCATTAACAGTAGTCTCAACAAAGGTGCCGGCTTCAGGATTGGTCAGCCTGACCTTCGTCTGGGCCTCAAAGTGGGGTTCGGATAGCTTTACCGCCACTAACGCGGTTAAACCTTCACGCAAGTCATCACCTGTTGTTGTCTGGCCGTTCTTGAGTAGATTATTCGTTTTTGCGTAATA
>Ga0315537_1004128_pt1 | contig 10644 bp, 8 predicted proteins | sample SalMarSW160270MG_FD_203091 | JGI IMG/M metagenome (GOLD analysis project Ga0315537, IMG submission 203091) | Salt marsh sediment microbial communities from the Plum Island Ecosystem LTER, Massachusetts, United States - Salt Marsh Sediment SW1602-70 ... | reverse complement strand
CTATAGGCTGAATGCTTAGCCCCAGGTTTACGTGGGGTTTATGTTTTACGCAATCGAGATATACAATGCAAGATACTGGAAACAAAGTTTTGGTCTGGCTTCCTTCTCCAATGGGTGACGCTGTTCTCTGTACACCTGCCTTGCGGGCAATTCGTCAACGTTTCGGTTCCTGTAAAATAATATTTTTAGCTGAACCAATAGTTTGTGAGGTTTTATCGCCAAGTGACTACAATGATGAGTGGTTGGAACTACGGCACAGCAGTCCCTTTGCGATTGCAAAAATGCTCAAAAAGCATAAATTCACAGATGCAATCCTTTTCAAGAACTCCTTAGCTTCAGCATTAGCGGTTTTTTTGGCGAAAATACCATCACGCATTGGTTATACCCGCGAAGGCAGAGGGTTTCTATTAACCGAGAAGCTCTATCCACCAAAACTATCCAATGGCAAATTCAAGGCGTATTCTATGATTGATTACTATCTTGCTATTGCATCCCGGCTGGGCGTAGAAACAGAAAGCAGAAATCTTGAGCTGCTTGTTGACCCAAAGTGCAGCAACACTCTTAGAACCAAATTGCCGGAAGTCTACGATGCTAATGGGCCAGTTGTTGTTATTGTCCCTGGCGGAGCCTTTGGACCCAGCAAATGCTGGCCGAGCGATAGGTTCTCACAAACTGCCGATTGGCTGATTGACAACTACAATGCAACTGTCGTTGTCTCTGTTTCTCCTGATCTTGCTGAGAAAAAAATAGCTGAGGAAATCTGCGCTGCAAGTAAAAACACACTTCTAAACCTGTCGGGAAGAAATGTAAGTCTTGGTGAGTTAAAAGCACTGTTTTCAAGAGCTTCCCTGGTGATATCGAACGATACAGGTCCTCGACATATAGCTATAGCCTTACGGCGTAAGGTCATCACCCTTTTTGGGCCAAATGATCCTTCCTGGACAGAAACCAATTACGAAAATGAAATACAAATAATCGGCAACGTTCCATGTGCTCCCTGTACTAAGCCGCTATGCCAGAAGTCACAGCACTTGTGTATGCATGCAATCACTGTGGAGATGGTTTGTAATGCGGTAAAACAGTTATTTGGGAATAATAGCAGGCAGGCCGTCATTTATGCGCGACGAAAATTTGTAGAAACGTCGGACTCATTCTTCCTTGATCCCCGTTATGAAACGTCATTTAGTAAATTAGGTTTAGTTTCTATCGATGCGGTCTTTTCATTTGATGCGGCGAGAAGTCTGACTAAAAAAAGTCTCGCCAGTTACCGGAGTCGGCTGCAATTTGAGGTAAATTCACCTTTAACTACACTGTTTCTAAAACGCTATGAAAAACCACCAATTTTAGTTCAGCTTAAAAACTGGCTACTCACTCGCAGCTTTAAAAGCTGCGGCTTTATCGAGTTAGAGCATATAAACAAGCTTGCGGAAGCAGGCATCAAAACTCCCAAAGTTGTCTCTTACGGCCAGCGGCGGGGACTTTTTTTTGAAAAAAAAAGCTTTGTTATTACCGAGAAAATTCCAAATGCTGAATCCATGGAGCGAAGACTGCCTGATTTCTTTAGCGTCCCTGCAACAGTCGAAAAGTTGAAATTACGGAGAAATTTTATCGACCAATTAGCGGACTTTATAAAACGATTTCATGAGACAAACTATCGTCATAGGGATTTATACTTTTCACATATATTCTATAGTGACAGCGGAGATTTTTATCTTATAGACTTGGCACGTGCCTTTAAGCCCATCATCCTGCGAAGGCGATTTCAAATAAAAGACATCGCTCAGTTGTACTATTCAGCGCCTGCGGAGAATTTTTCAAACACGGATCGGCTGCGTTTTTACCTTAGTTACATTGGCCGAGACCCCGTTAGAAATTCAAAAAGAGAGCAGGATGACAAGAAAAGAGAAAGATTTCTGACGGGGCGAGACAGGCTTACTAATGAAGACAAAATTTTTATTCGTAAAGTCTTGAATAGGGCGAATCGCATGGCTCAACATGATGTAAAACACAACAGGTTTGTTCCTTTCGTGTCCCAGCGGAATTAGGCCTGATATTTTACAAAAGATGAAAATCGCAATTATAATAGAGCGGGCGGACATAAACCTTGGCGGGGCAGAGCGTTCGGTTTTTGAGATAGCGACCGCCATTTCAAAAACCGGCATAGAAGTGGATATACTCGCGGCAAAAGGCTATAGGGACACTAAAAACATTCATATCCTGTGCCGTGATAATCATAACAAACACACCGGTTACTTTGCCTTCGCTAAGGCTATAAAAAAACACTTGTCTGAAAATCACTATTGTTTAATCCACAGTGTTTTACCATTTTCCTTCGCGGATATTTACCAGCCGCGGGGAGGTACTTACGCTGAATCAATTTTGCGTAATGCAGAAAGTTTCCAAAATAAATTCATAGTTTCTTATAAGAAGCTAACCGCCTTTGCTAATTTTCGCCGGAGTGTGCTTTTGCAGGCCGAACGTAGGTTATGCAGACAGCCCGACAAGCCAGTAATTGTAGCCATCTCGCAGTACGTTGCCGAGCAGTTCAAACGACACTATTACGTCAGTGATGAGCGTATAATGATTGTGCCTAACGGAATAAAAATACGCACAAAAATAGATTCAAACAGAGCTGACAAGCTCCGCTCTCAAATACTGGCTCAATTGGGAATAGAGGAATCAGATAAACCTGTCTTTTTCTTATTCGTAGCAAACAATTTCCGATTAAAGGGACTTGCTGTTTTAATAAAGGCAATGCGGTTAGCAACTGTTCGCAAAACATCTCGGCCTATGTTTTTAATCGTGGTTGGTAATGGTGACCTAAGCAAGTATCATCGGCTTGCAAATGAAATCGATTCGTCTGAGACAAATAAGAAGGTTGTTTTTCTGGGGCCTGTCAGTCACGTTCAAAATATCCTATCGATAAGCGACGTTGCTGTTTTACCCACTTTTTATGACCCTTGTTCACGGTTCATTCTCGAAGCTTTGGCGGCAGGTAAACCGGTAATAACCACCAGATTTAACGGCGCAACCGATTTTTTCGTTGATAATCGGCATGGCAGAGTTATTGGTTCCCCTGAAAATATTACTGCACTGGTAGAAGCGATCGGCTATTTCACGGATACTGACAATATCAAAAAAGCATCCCAGGCAATCGCAGAAGATAATCTCAAAGAAAAAATCTCCATTGGCAGGGTTGCTGAGCAGTTAATATCTGTTTATAAATCAGTACTTGAGAAGCGAAGATAATAGCAAGATTTACGATTTTGATTATTGGCGTAAGCATTGTATGGATGAGCTTCCTTTTCAACTTTTAATTAAATGTGCATCAGGAAAGACAGAGACATTAACTTGCACAGCTCTTTTAAGGGCTGTGCCAGGCAGACGTGAGGTTTATGATGCCTTCTGGAAGGGCAGGGCTGTGATTGCAAAGGTGTTCTCACATACAATTAGTGCAAAGCGGCATTTTAAAAGAGAATGGCGGAGGTTGAAATCACTGCAAAAGCGGGAGTTGAGTTCACCTGAGCCTTTATTTTTTGGGCAGACAACGGATGGACGGTGGGCGATGATAGTGGAAAAAATCGTCAATTCATTAACTGCTCTTGAGGTTTTCAACAAAACAACAGATAAGAACAAAAGGCTTGATATAATGGTTCTGATTTGCAAAGAATTGGCTAAAGAGCACAGCAGGGGGGTTTTGCAAAAAGACCTTAATTTGGGAAATTTTCTGCTGGATGGCAATAAAGTCTTTACGCTTGATCCCGGACAGATGAAGTTTTCATCGCATCAGGTGACAAGAAGTAAAGGTATTTCTCAATTAGCTTCGCTGGTATCTTATCTTGTGGACGACAAAAACGAATTTATTTCAAATCTTTGTGAGGAGTACTTGAGAGCCCGCGGTTGGGACCCCGGGGAATCAGATGAGAGATTACTCCGAAAACAATTAATTAAGCATCGGAAAAAAGCTGTGAAGAAAGGGTTAAAAAAGTGCCTGCGGACAAGTAAGAGATACTTGCGAATTAAGGCCGATGAGAACATCGCTGTGTTCGATGCAGATTTTTGCATTGGTTCCGATCCTTTTCATTTTATAGAGCAAATAGATTCTTTGATGGATAAAGGACGAATTCTTAAAGATGGTGATACCTGTTATGTGTCCTGTTTGACGTGGAACGGCAGGAATGTTGTAGTTAAACGGTATAACCATAAGGGGTTTATCCATTCAATGCGGCATACGATAAAGAAGTCACGCGCCTGTAGAGGATGGTTACATGCACATCGGCTTGGCATTCTTCATATAGCCACACCAAAGGGGCTTGCTTATATCGAGAATCGTAGAGGATTGCTCGTATGGAAATCTTATCTGGTAACTGAGTATATCCAGGGACGGAAGCTTTATGACTTCCTACGAGACGGTAATATTACCCAGGAGGAGCGTTTAGAAATAACTCGTCAAATCAAGAAACTACTCGACGAGCTTGGCAAACACCGAATCAGTCATGGCGATTTGAAACATACAAATATTTTAATTACGGAGAACGGCCCTATTTTAACCGACCTTGATGGAATGAAAGTGCATAAGCTGAGGTGGACATATCAGTGGTATCGGGCAAAAGACCGTGCTCGCCTCCTTAGAAATTGGCCACAAGAGATCGAATTCAACCTGCAAGGCATTTTGTAATCAATTCAAGCAGTTTCTTTCCGATTATATCGGTATCGAAATTTTGAACCTGAGCCAATCCTTCGTTTCCCATTTGTTTTCGTAATTGAGAATTCTTAATGAGTTGAGTAATTTTTTCGGTCCATTCCTGGATGCTTGTTGCTAAAAAGCCTGTAACATTCTGACGTACATATTCGGAGTTAACACCTACCGGCGATGCAATAACCGGTAGGCTGGCGGCTTGATACTGCAGAATTTTGAAGCCACATTTTCCACGTGTAAAACGATTATCCGGTAATGGTGCTAAACCAATATGACTCGTTGCTAAATCAACTGGTTGTTTTTCTAATGACCATTGAAATTTTTCCACCTCCATATTCTTAAGGTCAAAAAAATCGTCGCATATTATCCTCAAAATTATATTGTTAAAGCGGGAGCCGATTTGCTCAAGAGCAGGTTTTATTTCGGCAAGATATTTAAGAGTGCTGCGGCTGCCGATCCAAACAAGACGGATTTTCCCGTCGTTTTGAATGTTCGTCTGCACCTTGTAGGCTTTGATATCCAATCCGGTGGGCAAAACAACAACATTTTGATTAAATCTCAGCGCATGTTCAGCAAGATAAGAATTGCCGGCGATAACCATATCTGCTAATTCAACACTTTGGCTAAAGGGTGTAAAGTGCGACCGGCTATTGCGTTCAGGAGTTTTATCGCTATACATTATAGCGTCATCAAAATCGTAGATGACTTTTTTTCTGTATTTAGACAGGAAAAAGGCGTCTATAAAGTTCAAACCTTTTCTGTGTAGGAAGACGCCTTCAAACTTTGCTGTTTGTTTAAAAAGTCGCCGACGAGCTAAAGAGCTAGATGGAAGCTTCGCAACTTCACAATTTAGGCCGTTTGCTCGCAGTGTATCAAGATAAATTGCTATTCGCTGTCTGAAGCTTGCTCTTTTTGGATTATTCGTCAGGATAAAAAGATTCATTTGTTTTTTTTCTTTTAAAAATATGCTATGGGAGAGCAGATAAAATTTCCACTCAAGTAACAGTGTAAGTTAAATTATAAATATAATACAAGCAAGCCAATCGATTTTTTGAAGATTTTAATTATAATTAGGCACGAGTAAAGAATATTTATGTTTTTGCAGCAAGTAGTAAAATGATATTTGTTATTTTGTTAATTGGCTCATATTTGCTTGGTTCGATACCCTTCGGCCTTATTATCGCAAAGGCACATGGGAAAGATTTGCGTTCTATAGGTTCTGGTAATATTGGCGCGACAAATGTGGCCCGTGCCCTTGGCAGAAGATGGGCCTATTTGTGCTTTATTCTGGATATGCTGAAGGGTTTGCTGCCAATGCTCGCAATGCGGCTTTTTACCATATCTATATTTACAGCTTCGTATGACGAGCGGGCTGTTGTATTTTGGTTATGGCTCATGGTGGGCTGTGCTGCCATCTTGGGCCATATTTTTCCTATATATCTGAAATTCAAGGGCGGCAAAGGCGTAGCAACAAGTCTTGGTGTAGCTTTGGGGCTTTGGCCTTTTTACACAATTTGTGCTTTATTTGCTATTGTAATATGGGCGGCTGTTGTTTTGATATGGCGGTATGTTTCGTTGGCTTCTATTATCGCTTCAATTTCTTTTCCTCTCATATTGATTTTGGCAATCATTATAACTTCAGATTGGGAATTCGTTAATCTATGGCCATTACTTGTTGCGGCAGTCGCGATACCCGTAATGGTAATCATCCGACATAGAAAAAATATAAAAAGGCTGATTGAAGGAACTGAAAGTAAGATTTTAGCGCAAGCTCCGCAGATTTTGAAAAGGCAGAAATTTTAATAGCTTTTGATAAAATGAAAGGGAAAAACCAACCTAAAGACAACGCTCGAAATGCTCATGCTTTATTTGGAATCCACCCCTAAAATAATCCTCGGCGAGGCAACACCGCCAATTCGCCTGTGGTTTGCTGCGGCGGAACACCCCCATTTAATCCGTCGTTGCGAAACCACCGGCTTTTTGGCTTCTCGCCCTCTCCTCCCCCCTAAAAATCTAAAAAACAGTTAGAATGGACCTGTCGATTCTGATTTTATCGATAAAAACGAGAATTAAAACAAATAGGAAATGCCTAAATATATACCTACCATTGCCTATTTATGTGACTACTAAAACACCCGTTTTGTACTTACAAAGCCCCCATTTAGACCAATAGATGACCTATGCTTTTATTGGTCACAAATAGCTTTTTTTAAATAAAGACTTAGCAGGTTTAAACTCTCGTGGCTTATTTATAGCCGGTTCGTATTGCTCACACCTCAAGTGAAGCTAGTCCCCCCAGTATGGCGATCTTGACTAGTTCAGCTATGCTACGGGCATCTAACTTTTCCATAATTTTACGACGGTTTGCCTCAATGGTCTTTGTACTGACGTGTAATTGTAAAGCAATCTGCTTCGTATTTTTTCCTTCGCCGATGAGTTGAAGCACTTCACGTTCTCTTTCCGTGAGGGTCTCTAAAGGTGATTCAGTGATCCTGGTTAAGCGCTGCACATAATCGTTTACTAATACGCCGGCAACTTTGGGGCTTAAATAGACACCGCCATCAATTACCGTCCGTATAGCCTCAACGAGTTCATCAAAGGTACATTCCTTCAATACGTAGCCGGATGCTCCAGCCTTAAGCATGTCCACCACAAATGCCCTATTGGAGTGTATGGATAGGGCAATTACCTTTACTTGCGGGAACTCTCGAACAATGTGACGAGTTGCATCAATACCGTTTAGGTTCGGCATAGTTATATCCATGATTACCATATCCGGAACGAGCTTTCGTACAAGGTCTATCGCTTTGCGGCCATCGTCTGCTTCATCAACTACCTCGATATCATGTTCTTTCTCAATCAGGCTGCGCAAACCTTGTCGAGTTATTCGGTCATCATCCGCCAACAAAATTCTCGCGGTCATAGTATTAAGCCCCCTTCGTATTTTTCTCTTTTTTCAATGGAGCCAGCATTGTAATCTTGCAACCGCAACCCGGTGCAGACTCAATCTCGAGAAGTCCCCCTGATTGCTCCAATCCCTGTCGAATGTTAAAAAGCCCAAATCCACCTTCTCTTGCCGACTTTGCGGCTACTTCGGCAGGATTAAATCCGATGCCGTTATCTTCAACACATACGCGTATTCTGTCGCCGATACGGCGGATCAAGACCTTAACCTTAGTCGCTCTTGAATGTTTAACAACGTTTATAAGCAACTCGCGTACGTCACGGAATAATAACGTTTTGGTGTCATTACCCAGCGGTTTCGGTTTTTTATCTTTCTCCAGTTCAACGGCGATACTATACTTTTGCTCTATTTCCTCGTTGAGCCATGCTGCAACGGCAGATTCAAAGCCCAACTCATGAAGTATAGGTGAGCTAAGGTCAAATGTCAATTTCCTTGTTTCACTAATCGTCTTGTCCAGTAAATCAGAAACCTCCTTCAGATCCTTAGCCGCACTCTCGGCAAGCCCGGATGTACGCAAGATGTCTATTTTCAGCTTGGAAATCGCCAGCGACTGACCAATACGGGAATGCAGTTCTGTAGCGAGATGATACCTTTCGCGTTCTTCGGTTAGCGTCAATTGAGAAGCTAAAGATTTAAGCTGTGCCTGATAATCAAGAAGTTTTTCCTTTGCCTTCTTGCGCTCGGTGATGTCTTCTATTATCTCAATGAACCCAGTCACTGCACCATCCGGCCCAATAGTCGGAAAGGCCTGGATACGGACTGGAATATGGTAGCCGTTATCACGAACTCCTTCGGTCTCGGTCTCCGCCGGTTGGCCGGTCGCTATCGCTCGCTTACCAGGGCAATGAGAACATGTTGACTCGCGTTTTTCGAATTCTCGGAAACATTCCCGACCAATAAACTCGCAGGCAGGCTTGCGGAAATATTTGCTCATGGCATTATTCACCATAAGTATTTTGTAGTTTAGATCTATCAGCGCGACCGCAACGCGGACATTTTCCATCATAGACCGATATAAGTCTTTCAGTCCCTCCGGTGTCTTCTTGCTCTCGACTACATCATGGTTGACATGTTCCAATTTCGCTTTGTGTGCGCGCGGCTTTCCCACTTGTTCAATTGACTTTTGGCTGCTTGGCTCCGAGCCCCGCATCATTCCGTCTCCTGCAAGCTACCTGCCTGCCAGGTGCATCCCTGTGATTAAGAAGTGACAGATGTCAATACAGCCACCACGCCCTCATTACAACTACTTTAGTATGTTTATCTTGTTTAACGAGTTTAACCTGAAAAGTCAACCCCATTTTTTGCAAAGATTTGAGAAATTACCGTTGAATTTAATAAAGAAAGACAACATGTAAAACGTAGGTGAAAAACCCCCCAACAAGCCGTTTAGGTCGGGTCCTGACGGATTTGGTGTCTAAATATAAAAATATCTCTCGATCCGGTTCGAGCTCTGTAGTTTATTGCTGGATTTATAACACCTTACGCTGCTGTTGTCGGAATAATGCACAGCATTCTCAAAGTCGAATCTCCGGTGTTTTTGAACTGATGCTGTTTATTGCCGGGCACAAATATCGCATATTCAGCGCTGAATTGATGCTGTTTGCCTTCATAAACAAAAATGCCTTGGCCTTCAATAATAAAAACTTCGTGTTCGTGAGGGTGAGTATGTAATGGTGTAAATCCACCGGGCTGCACTTCAAATAACCTCATTGCAAAATTCTCTGCCCCATCCTCTTTTGAAATAAGCCATCTTATTGCTACGTCTTTCGCGCCATCGGCCTTGACCGGTGATTTACTGATATTACTGCTTTTTTCTATTTTCATTGCTTTTCCCTTTATAGCCGGAGGATTTCAGCTAAGTTTCCTGGCCAGAATTTCGGAAACTACCTTAGGATTTGCTCGGCCTTCGGTTTTTTGCATTACCTGGCCGAGTAAAAAGCCTCGAGCTTTTCCGCTCTTTTTACCGCCGCTTCTGATATCATTAACCGCCTTCGGATTTTCCGCTAACACCTTCTCAACTATCGCCTCCAGCTCGCCAGCGTCGCTTTTCTGAATTAGGTCATATTCTTTGGCGATCTGTGTAGGGGTTTTAGTCAAATCAGCGGTAGTTATAGCTGATATTGTACTTACGGCGGTAGAACTCAGTTGTCCAATCGTAACCATTCGGGCTAATTCCGCAATTGTGCTGGGAGTAATCCCTAAATCTACTACATTACAACCTTTTTCATTTGCTATTTTCAAATAGTCTTGTGTGATTATATTACAAACCCGTTTCGGACCTCCGCCCAAAGAAACTGATTTTTCAAAAAGTTCAGCCATTGAGCGCTCCGCAGTTAAAACGCCAGCGTCATAATCACTTAATCCATACTCCCGGACATAACGCATTTGCTTTACCAGCGGCAGCTCACACAATTGAGTCTTAATACTCTCAAGCCATTGTCCTGTTACCTCCACAGGCACAAGGTCGGGGTCTGGGAAATACCTATAATCATGCGCCTCCTCTTTTTCTCTTTGCAACACAGTCTCTTCTCTGACGTCATCCCATCCGCGTGTTGATTTAGTCCCCGGCTCCATGGTCTTGCCGGTTTCCATAAACTCGTCTAACTGCCTTGCTATTTCGTAATCTACGCTTCTTTCCAGCGCACGAAAGCTATTGAGGTTTTTGATTTCGACTATGGGTGTTCTGTATTCGACACCCGCTTTGGTGATAACCAAATTGACATTTGGCTCAAAACGCATGTGGCCTTTTTGCATGTCTGCTTCGGAGACACCTAAATATCTTACCATTCGTTGCAGTTCTACTGCCAGTGCCCGAACTTCGGCGGCACTATTCATATCCGGCTCAGTAACAATTTCCAGTAAAGGTGTCCCTGCCCTATTCAGATCTACCTGTGAGAAGTCACCTGCTGTGTGCAGATTTTTACCGGCGTCCTCTTCCAGATGTGCTCTTGTTATTCTGATCTTTTTGGTTTGTCCGGTA
>Ga0315537_1004127_pt1 | contig 10644 bp, 4 predicted proteins | sample SalMarSW160270MG_FD_203091 | JGI IMG/M metagenome (GOLD analysis project Ga0315537, IMG submission 203091) | Salt marsh sediment microbial communities from the Plum Island Ecosystem LTER, Massachusetts, United States - Salt Marsh Sediment SW1602-70 ... | reverse complement strand
GCCGGGTGACGCCAATGGAGACGGTGTTGTCGATATCCTGGATGTTACTAAGACAGAGAGGATTATCGCCATGCTGGATGCGGAAACACCCGGGGCTGATGCTAATGAAGACGGTGTTGTCGATATCTTGGATGTTACCAAGATTGAGCGGATAATCGCTCTGCTGGATTAAGAGGAGCTAACTAAAAAAGATAAAAGAATAAGGAGGAAAGATCCCTAAAGCGGGGGTCTGGAGGAGTGACATTCTATGTTAAAACCTGATTCTCCCCTCTAAAGGGAGAGCGGAATGGCGATTTAAGGAGGATGCAATGGGAAGGATAGCGAAGATTCTGGGCCTAATAGCCATTGTGGCTCTGCTTCTGGGAGGTGGAGCACTGTTCCCGGTGGTGGCACAGGAAGCAACCGTCGTTACTATCGAGGCCCCGGCTGAAGCAACCGCTGGTAGCGACTTTACCGCTAATGTCAGCGTTAATGAGGTGACCGACTTTGATGCCTGTCAGTATGACGTTACCTTTGATCCTTTGGTACTGCGGCTGGACGATATCACCTCAGGGGTAATAGGTTCAACCACGGTACCGGTCGACCTCTACAACGAGCTTAGCGCTGGTACATTTCGGGTGATTCAGAATGTCCCCGGCTTAAGCGGAGTAACCGGCTCTGGATATCTGGCGGTATTGCACTTTCACGTTATCGGCTCCGAGGGTGAAAGCAGCGCTATAGACCTGTCCGGCGGCGTGCTCAGTGACATTACAGCCACTCAGATACCAGCCACGTGGGTCGGGGACACCGTTAGTGTTTCCGATTTCACAGCGCCTACGGTAGACAGCACCTCACCGGCAGCTGATGCCACCGACGTGCTGGTGGACACTGTAGTAACGGCTACTTTTAGTGAGAGGATGGACGAATCAACCATTACCACCGGCAGCTTTACCCTGGATGGTGTAGCCGGCAGTATATCTTATAACTTTGGTACCTACACCGCTACCTTTACCCCGGCTTCTAACTTGGCTTATGACACCACCTATACCGCCAGCTTAAGCACGGCGATAACCGATGTTGCCGGTAATCCGCTGGCTTTGACCTATTCCTGGAGCTTTTCCACCGGCTCGTTGCCGCCGGGAACGGCTTTAGTCAGCATTGATGCCCCGGCAGAGGTAATGCCTGGCGAAGATTTTACCGCTAACGTTGATATCAGCAGCGTGACCGACTTTGATGCCTGCCAGTATGACGTTACCTTTGATGCGGCAGTACTGCGGCTGGATGATGTCACCTCAGGGGTGATAGGTTCGACCACGGTACCGGTTGACATCTACAACGAGCTTAGCGCCGGGACATTCCGGGTGATTCAGAATGTCCCCGGCTTAACCGGGGCAACTGGCTCCGGATATCTGGCGGTGTTGCACTTCCATGTTATTGGCTCCGAGGGCGAGAGTAGCGCCATAGACCTGTCCAACGGCGTGCTCAGTGATATTATGGCCAGCCAGATACCGGCTGTCTGGAGCGGTGATTCGGTTACTGTGGGGGGCGATACCACCCCACCCACCGTAGTTAGTACTTCACCAACGAATTTGGCTACGGGTGTGGCGGTGGACACAGTGGTAACGGCTACTTTCAGCGAGGCGATGGATGCGACAACCATAACCACCAGCAGTTTTACCATAGCTGGTGTATCGGGCAGTGTTTCCTATAATAGTGGTACCTACACCGCTACCTTTACTCCCGCTATCGACCTGGCCTATGAGACCACCTATACCGCCAGCTTAAGCACGGCGATAACCGATGCCGCTGGTAATCCATTAGCGACGGCCTATTCCTGGAGCTTTACCACCGTCCCGGTACCGCCGGGAACGGTTGTAGTTAGCATTGATGCCCCCGCTGGTCCGAAGGCTGGCAGCAGCTTTAACGCTTATGTTGATATCGGCGACGTGACCGACTTTGACGCCTGCCAGTATGACGTTACATTTGATGAGACGGTACTGCGGCTGGATGATGTCACCGCAGGGCAGATAGATTCAACAGAGATACCGGTTGACATCTATAACGAGCTTAGCGCCGGTACATACCGGGTGGTCCAGAATGTCCCCGGCTTAACTGGGACAACTGGCTCCGGATATCTGGCGGTACTGCACTTCTACGTTCTTGGCTCTGAGGGTGATGTTAGCACCATAGTCCTGTCCAACGGAACACTGTCCAACATCTTGGCTGAGGAGATAACGGCGGTATGGGTTGGTGATTCGGTGATTATCACTAGGCCTGGTGGTGGAGGCGGTGGTGGTGGGGGCGGTGGTGGCGGCTCGGATACTACACCTCCGACAATCTCCGGTGTGGCCGTGTCTAACGTAACTAAGACCAGTGCTGAAGTCGATTGGCAGACCGATGAGTATAGTGATAGCCAGGTAAAGTACTGGGCTAGCCCCGCTTCGGTTACCCCTCTGGATACGACGCTGGTTACCCAGCATAGTGTCAGCCTCGATGGGCTGACCCCGGGCAGTAACTATTACTTCAAGGTCATGTCAGCTGATAAAGTCGGTAACCCGGCGGAATCAGAGGATCATACCTTTACCACTCTGTCAGAAGCGGCCGCTTTCTCCACCAGCCAGCTCTCGGTATCCCCGAGTGCGGTTTATGTTGGCGAGACGGTAAACATCAGTGTGACGGTTACAAACAGCGGCGCCGGCGCCGGTAGCTACACAGTGATGCTCAAGATAGATGGTGTGGTAGAGGAGATAAAGGAGTTAACGCTTGACGCTGGTGCCAGTGAAGAGGTGACCTTCACCACGACAAAGAGTATAGCTGGTACCTACTCGGTAGAGGTTGGCGGCCTCAGCGGTTCCTTTATAGTGGAGGAACAACCAGAAGAAACAGCCCCGCCACCGGAGATTCCAGAAGAACCGACCATCAACTGGCCGATTATCTGGGGCACAATGGCTGGAGTACTCGTAGTGGGCGTGGTTATCCTCTGGATAGCCATAAGGAGAAGAGCCTATTAAAGTGCGAGGTTTACTAACGATATGGGGAAAGCAAAAAGTATTTACCGGGTGCTGAAGCCTGTTTTGGTTGTTGTGGGTGTGGCTATCCTCTGGATGGCCACAAGGAGAAGAGCCTATTAGAGTGCGAGGTTTACTAACGATATGGGGAAAGTAAAAACTATTTACCGGGTGCTGATGCCTGTTTTGGTTGCTGTGGGTATGGCACTTTCCCCTTTTTGGGCCATGGAAACAGCTTTGCTCTTGGAGGGTGGGGCTGTGGTGGTGGCAGCAGCCCTGGTTGAAGTCAGAATTTGTGCCCCCGATGCACTAGCCCCGGATAGTGATTTCACGGCTAGTGTCAGTATCGGCGAGGTGGTGGACTTTGATGGCTGCTACTATGATGTTTCTTTTGATGCCTCGGTGCTAGAGCTAACTGCTGTCACCCCAGGGCTGATAGGGTCGACAACAATACCTGTGGAAGTCTATTGGGAGATTAGCCCGGGGACATGGCGGGTGGTTCAGAGTCTTCCGGGGGCAATCGGGGTAACCGGCCCCGGCTATCTGGCGGTGCTGCACTTTCATGCTATTGGCTCCGAGGGTGACAGCAGCGATGTAAGCATATCCAATGGTAGTCTGTATGACACCCTGGCTGGGGAGATACCGGCGATATGGACTGGGGATTCAGTAGTTGTTGCCCCGGTGCTGCCGGGGGATGCCAATGGTGATGGTGTTATCAATGCCCTTGATATTACCAAAGTCGTGAGGATTATAGCTTTACTGGATGCCCAAACACTTGGGGCTGATGTTAATCAAGATGGCACGGTTAATGCCCTTGATATCACCGCGACAAAGTGGGCAATTTGCTGTGGCTAGGTTAAGTAAGGGAAATCCCCGCCGCTTGTAGGTCGAGCAAGCGGTGGGTGGAGTGGGGAGGTAGATAAACTAAAAAAGGGAGTTTTAAAAAATAACTAAAGGAGGAAAGCAATGAAAGCGAAAATGGTTGCCTTTATGCTTCTGGCGATGCTGCTGGCTCTGGCGGCTACTCCGGTCTACGCCGCGGAAGTCCCGAGTTTACCACATGCCTTCTACGGCGCAGTCGATATAAACGGCAGCCCGGCACCGGTGGGGACTTCGGTTGAGGTGAGGGGAGAAGGGGTCCAGACTGGCGTTGACAACAACCCGATAATGACTAGCGTTGAAGGTGAGTATGGCGGCGGCACTGACCCGTTGGTGCCCAAGCTTGTTGTCCAGGGGAGTGTAGCCGATGGAACTACCGTCACCTTCTATGTGAACGGTTTTGATACCGGGCAGACTGCCCAGTGGCAAAGTGGCGGAGTGACTGAAGTAAATCTGGCGGTCACTATAGAAGAGGGCGCAGTACCTGATGAGACACCTGACTCAACGCCTCCGGATACAGGTGACTCAACGCCTCCGGATACAGGTGACTCGACACCTCCGGATACAGGTGACTCGACACCCCCGGATACAGGCGACTCAACACCCCCGGATACAGGTGACTCGACACCGCCTGATGCAACTGGGCCAGCGTCTGACGATGCTTCATCGGGGCCACCATTGCCCCCATCATCGCCTTCGGACGGTTCTGGCGGCGTGCCCGTTCTGTGGCTGGTAATTGGCGGCGCGGTTCTGGTCGGGTTAATCATCGCCTTCTGGATAGCTAGAAGTAGGGCATATTAATTTATTAGTTGGTATTTTTTAGCCCTCGGCTGCCAGCAGCCGAGGGTCGGTTCCTTTTTGCCCGGTTTGCTATAATAGGGTAATGTATAGGTTTTTAACCGGAAAATTAGTTGTATTGGCGGCTTTTTTAGCTGTCCTGTTAGCGACTGCCTGCCCACAGTCTCCGCCTCCCCTCCCCGGAGCCACCATCGGGGAGATAAGGACAGCCCCCATCCTCTACGAGGGTCAGACGGTTACCATCGATGGGGTATATCAGGGATGGAAAGGGGGCTACGGCAGTCCACCAGTAACCCGCAGCGACTGGCTGGTGGAAGATGCCAGCGGCTGGCTCTACGTTACCGGGAAACCGGCTGGCGAGCTTGACCCTTTAGTTGATGTCGGCCGTCCGCTAAAGGTTACCGGCCAGGTTGAGCTAACCGAAGAGGGCGAGCCGTATTTAGTTGCTGAAGAGGTAGAGGTAGAGCCGACCAAAGCCACCGCCTTGCTCCGTCTTCAGATAAACTTGAGGCGGCAACAGCTCGCCGACCCCACGCCGGAGAGGTTGGAGCAGATGCAGGCCCGGGGGATGAATACCGAAGACCTGGGGATGCAGAGGATATTCATCCACCTTGACCAGGAGCCGACGGCGGAGCAGTTAGACGAGCTGGAGGCGATAGGCATTACCCCTTACCCCGAATCCTGGATACCCTCCGCCGCAGGGCCATCCGCTGGTTTTCTGGCAGCTGATATGCCCATAGATAAGTTTGAGGAATTGGCCGGCAAAGCTTACATAATCCAACTGGACACCGCCGAACAGGCCCTCGAGCCCTTGGCCTAAAGGGCACCAGAGTGGCCTGAAGGTACCCAAAAGTCACCCATAAGTACTATAAAATAGCGTGCCTTCTTGTTGACAGTAGGCAATTTCTATGCTATACTGGTGCTCAACTGTCCACAAAACTAAAAGGAGGCAACTATGAAAACTCCCCTCAAAATTTTTGGTGTCTTTTTTCTTTTATTTTCACTAACCCTTGGTACTATGCCTGGTGTCTACGCTATTTCTCCATCCGAGAGCGGGCATCAGGCAATTTCATTATCGGCAACTGGGCATGAGGCCAAGGTCAGCGCCTTGCTTTCTTTGCAGGTGGAGGCCAAGTTGCGCTGCCAGAAGATTGCGCCAACAATCGACGAGCTGAACATGATGCAGGCTAGAGGCATGAAAACGGAAGACCTGGAGATGCAGCGGGTATTCATCCACCTCGCCCAGGAGCCGACGGCGGAGCAGTTAGACGATTTGGAGGCGATGGGCGTTACTCCTTACCCCGAATCCTGGATACCGCCGGTAGGTAAGTTCCCCACCGGCTTTATTGTGGCTGACATGCCTGTCGGTAAGCTTGACACGCTGGCGGGCAGGGACTATATCTCCCGGCTGGATACGGCCGAGCAGTTATTAGAGCCTCAGAATGACCTGGCGGCCATTGCCATAAACGCCGACGATGTCTGGGACTCAGGTTATGATGGCACCGATGTCAGGATAGCCGTGCTGGATTCCGGTTTGGACACCTCTCACCCTGATATACAGGCACCGGTGGCCAGTAAAGACTATTCAAGCTGGCCGGTTCTGGATGACACAATCGCCAATAGTGTCACCGGTCACGGCACCCATGTCGCCGGCTCGGTTCTGGGGAGGGGAACACAGTCCTCCGGAGCCGCCAGTGAATACAAGGGTATGGCGCCGGGTGCCGACCTTATCTTTATCAAGATTGGTAACGATACCAATGGCAATGCTTCGCTTGATGCCATGAGCAACGCCATTAAGGCAGCGGTAGATACCTATGATGCCGATATTATAACCATGAGTTACGGTGGCTGGGGGGACTATCATGATGGCACCAGGCAAACCTCACAGGCGGTTGATTACGCCTTTAGTCAGGGAGCGGTAGTCTTCATCTCGGCGGGTAATGAAGCCGGTGCTGGTGAGCATTACTCAGGCACGGTTGATGCCTACGGCAGCACTGGATTTATCCAGGTCAATGTTACCGGCTCCGCTGGGGATAATGCCGGGCTTGGCTTCAACCTGGTCTGGTTTGATGGTCTGGCAAATAGCCGAGACCTGGTTCTGGAGTACTACGATTCCACCCAGACGGCTATGGGTGACATCTGGGCAGGTGCCCAGGAAGAAAGCTGGAAGGGTACCGAGCACGAGCTTTCCGGCTATGGCCCTGAAGCTGGCTGGTACTACTATCTGCCGGCGGGAAGCCCGACCTACTATCTAAAAGTCACCAACAATTCCGGTAGTGACCAGTTCTTCCATATCTACTTTGAGGGCATTGCCAGTAGCGGGGCTTCGGTGGAATTTCAGAACGCCGACCCATTTTATACACTATGTTCACCGGCCGATGCCGAGAAGGCTATAGCCGTTGGCGCTTACACCAGCAGGAAAAACTGGACTGCTTATGACGGCTTTAGCTATCACTTTATCAACCCCGAGCTGACGGTGGGCACCATGGCTTATTTCAGCAGCCGCGGACCTAGGGTAGACAGTGGTGCGCCGCAGAAGCCGAATCTGGTGGCTCCGGGTAGTGCCATAATCTCGGTGCGTGACCAGGATGTCTATACCTGGCCCGGCGGTGCCAGCGCCTATTTCGTCGACAACGATGGCTTGAACCTGGATGGCTCAGGTCCGGCGGATTACTACGTGATGCACGGGACAAGCATGGCTTCTCCCATTGCCGCTGGAGCCGCGGCGCTATTGCTTGAAGCCAACCCTGAGCTAAAGGGACATCCGGCCGATGTCAGAAACCTGCTCCAGTCAACGGCCAGTTCGGTGGACGCCAACGATAATATAGACGGCTACGGTCTGCTCGATATCCAGGCGGCGATAGAAGCCACCGCCTCCGAGTTTGAGTCGGACTGGCTGTTTATGGTTTATCTTGATGCCGATAATAACCTGGAGAGTGCTGGCATAGATGATATGAATGAGATGGAAACCGCCGGCTCTACTGATGATGTCAAAATCGTGGTCCAGATGGACCGCGCTGAGCGCGACTATGCCGATGACACCACCAACGGCAACTGGACCGGCGCCAAACGGTTATATGTCACTCAGGATGCCGACACATCGATTATCAACTCTCCGGTGATTGAAGACCTGGGAGAGGTGAATATGGGCGACCCGGCGGTACTGCAGAGCTTTATCGAGTGGGCGGTGGCCAACTATCCCGCCCAGCATTATGCCCTGGTGCTGTGGAACCACGGCAGCGGCTGGAGGGAAAAAGAGGGCGGTGGTGAGTCGGTAAAGTCCATCTGCGTTGATGACGAGTCTAGCGACGAGCTAACCATGACCGAACTCCGCAGCGCCCTTAATGCGGCCAACCTTAACACCAGTGAAACGCTGGATATCGTTGGCTTTGACGCCTGCCTGATGCAAATGGTCGAGGTAGCTTATCAGGTGATGGGCAGTGCCAGCCGTCCTCTGGTTGACATAACCGTGGGCTCGGAGGAGACAGAACCCGGTGACGGCTGGGATTATGCCGCCACTCTCACTGCCCTGACCGCCAGCCCAACGATGACGCCGGCAGGGCTGGCTACCCAGATAGTCGATGACTATGTAAGCTTCTACAGTTCGAGCTGGGATATAACCCAGTCGGGGGTGGACTTAGACTATATGGAGGCGCTGGCAACCGCTGTTGACAGCTTTGCTATAGCCATGACCAGCGCCCCCGGTGATTGGACGGCTATCAGCACGGCCAGAAGCTCGGCGCAGGAATACTACTATTACTACTATATTGACCTCTACCACTTTGCCCAACTGGTAAATCAGGATGCTACTATCAGCCAGACGGTCAGAGATGCCGCCAGTGACGTGATGGCGGCGGTAACTAACGCCGTTATTGCCGAAGGCCATACAGCATCAGTGGGCAACTCTCACGGGCTGTCCATTTACTACCCGGAGACTTCCGGCGATTACTTCGCTGCCTATGAGACTGACGTATTATTCACCAACGATACCCACTGGGATGAATTCCTCTATGCCATACTCTTTACTTCTCCAAGCATACCTGACATCAGTGTATCACCTACCAGCTACGAAGTAACCCTGGAGCCTAATACCACAGAGGATTATACCCTGAACATTGGCAACGATGGCACCGGTGAGCTTACCTATGATATCAGTGACCAGGAGGCGAGCGGTGGTTCAGAGCCGACTAGCATTGATGACAGTCTGGCAACGGTTAAAGACGAGTTGATTTCCAAGAATCCTGACCTGACTTTGACCAATACCGAGTATGACATGAGTATTGCGGTTTCTGACCTGAGTTACATTGGCAGATATACCGAAGCCACTGCCGATGAAATGCTGTTGCTTTACGGCTACCCCTACGCTGGCACATCCTATATGACGGTTCAGCTGGATGGCAGCGATTACTATCAAGATGCCACCATGGATACCTATGTAACACAAGCGCCTACCATTGATGGCAGTAACATCACTACGCAATGGTCCCTGCCGACGGATGTAGGCGTCTCCCTGAGGCTGACCTTACAGCAAGACACCACTAAATACCTGGCTACTATTACCAACAACGATGCCGCCAGCCACGAGGTGAAGATACGCTTCATGCTTGATACCATGCTGGCATACAACGATGGTGCTCCGTTTATCGTTCCGGGAGTAGGCAATGTCACCACCGAACGGGAGTATAACAACCCGGTGTTTGACTACTGGCAGGCCACCGATGACCTGGTCACTCCCACGCTGACCTCCAACTGCACATTTAATACCAGCAACAAACCTTACAAGGTACAGTTTGCTTACTGGTGGGATATCTATTACGTCCCCTTTGACTACACCATAGTCTCAGGGCAGTCAATAACCTCGGATACCGCCGTGGGCATGTACTGGAACTTGGGCACCCTCTCACCCGGTGAATCCCAGGACGTAATCTTCTATTACGGGACTACCGATGCCATCATCGGCACCCCCGAGGTAAGCATAGTTACCCTGTTTACTGACAGCTCTAGCTACCTGCCAGAGGAGGATGTGACCATCTATGTGGATGTGGGTAATGGTGGTGATGCGATACTGGAAGATGGCGTTGTTACCGTCAGTGTCCAGGATCCAGAAGAAGTACTGGTGTTTTATGACACCTCGGCGATAACCGTGGTAGCGGGAGAGGTGGCCAGTTGCAACTTTACCTATGGTCTGCCGGCGGACGCCGTGCTGGGTGAGTACACTATCACGGCAAAAGTCTATGATGCGGAAGCGATCCTGCTCGATGAAGAGACAACTACCTTCACCGTGGGCGGTGCTGATTGCTCCTGGCTGAGTGAGAGCCCCATTTCGGGCACCGTGGCGGCAGGTAGCGCTGACCCCATAACGGTGACTATAGATACCACCGGTCTTACCGAGGGCACCTACAACGCCGAGATAATCATCGCCAGTAATGACCCCGATGAGGCTTCGGTAACTGTGCCGGTGACACTGCAGGTTAGTCCCGCCGAGCTACCGACAGTAACCTCAGTCAGCCCTGATTCTGGGGAGCAGGGGGCGACCCTTGAGGTCACCATTGGCGGTACCAATCTTACCGGAGCCACGGCAGTAGGCTTTGGTGACGGGATAACAGTCAATTCCTTTAGCGTGGTCAGTGCCACAGAGATAACGGCCAGCATCTCTATCGATACTACTGCCACCTTGGGACTGAGAGATGTTTCGGTTACCACTTCAGCCGGAACAGGAACGCTCACTGACGGATTTACCGTGGTAGCAGTAGGGGCGGTTACGGTCAGCATTGATGCCCCGGATACAGCTGAACCTGATAGCGACTTCACCGCCAATATAGATATCAGCCAGGTCACCGAACTAGACTCCGGTAACTACGATATTACCTTTGACCCCTTGGTGCTTCGGCTGGATGATGTGGCTTCAGGGTTGATAGGCTCGACCACCATACCGGTTGATATGTATAACGAGATAAGCTCGGGGACGTACCGCGTAGTC
>Ga0315537_1004126_pt1 | contig 10647 bp, 10 predicted proteins | sample SalMarSW160270MG_FD_203091 | JGI IMG/M metagenome (GOLD analysis project Ga0315537, IMG submission 203091) | Salt marsh sediment microbial communities from the Plum Island Ecosystem LTER, Massachusetts, United States - Salt Marsh Sediment SW1602-70 ... | reverse complement strand
CCGACGACTATCATCGCTATACGCGTCAAGAACGGAACGACGCCGGCCTGTCAGCGCTTGATCCACGGGCAAACTATATCGATATCCTCGAGCAACATTTGCGCCTGTTGCGGAGAGGCGAGCCGGTGTTGAAGCCGGTCTATTGCCACGCCCATGGCACGCTGGGCCGTCCAAGATACTTCAAACCGACCGAGTTCGTCATCGCCGAAGGACTGCTGGGCTATACGACGCGGGCGATGCGCGATTGCTACGACGTGAAGATCTATCTCGACCCGGAGGACGATCTCCGCATCAAGTGGAAGATCCATCGCGACACCACGAGGCGCGGCTACAACCTGGAGGAGGTGGTTGCATCCTTGGAGCGGCGCAAGCAGGACAGCCCGAACTTCATCCATCCGCAGCGGACCTTCGCCGATATTGTCATCCGCTTCCAGTCCCCGAAAGGTGCGAACGGCTCCGATACCCAGCTCGATGTCCGCCATCTGTTGCGGCCGACCCTGCCGCATCCCGACTTTACGCCGCTGTTCGACGGGTCCAGCAATGCGGGGCTCCACCTGGAACTGGCCCGCGACCGGGACGGAAAACCCGTAGATGTACTTGAGATCAACGGCAATATCTCCGACAAGAGGGCCGAGCGGATCGAGGATCTGCTGTGGAATCTCATCCCGGAGGCGGGCCATCTACGCGACCAGGTCGGTCGCATCGATGTCGCCAATGGCGCGAATAAGAGCCACCCGCTGGCGCTCACCCAGCTTTTGGTGGGCTATCACGCGGTCAAGGCGGCGATGGGCGTCCGCGCTTACTAAATATCGGATTTGGGGGAGAACAGATGGCCGAGGCCCTGATGCAGGATCAGGTATTACCTCAAGCGACCCACCAGGATATGGCGAACGCCATTCGCGCGCTCGCTATGGACGCGGTGCAGAAGGCCGCATCCGGCCATCCCGGCATGCCGATGGGTATGGCGGACGTCGCCACGGTTCTATTTACCCGCTTCTTGAAGTTCGACGCCAACCATCCGGAGTGGCCCGACCGCGACCGCTTCGTGCTCTCTGCCGGCCACGGCTCGATGCTGCTCTACGCGCTGCTTTACCTCACCGGCTATCCGGACATGACCATCGAGGAAATCAAGCGCTTCCGGCAGCTCGGCTCCCGCACTGCCGGGCACCCCGAATATGGCCATGCGCCGGGCATCGAGACGACGACGGGTCCTCTCGGCCAGGGCATCGGCAACGCTGTCGGCATAGCACTCGCCGAACGGCTGCTCAACCAGCGTTACGGCGACGAGATCGTCAGCCACTATACCTATTGTCTCGTCGGTGACGGCTGCCTCATGGAAGGCATCAGCCAGGAGGCGATCTCGTTCGCCGGCCACCTCAAGCTCGGCCGGTTGATCGTTCTGTTTGACGATAACCAAATCTCCATCGACGGGCCGACGAGCCTCACCATCTCCGACGACCAGCTCGAACGGTTCCGTGCGTCGAACTGGCATACGGCCGCCGTTGACGGGCACGATCCGGAGGCCATCGCCCTCGCCATCGAGAACGCCAGAAGTGTCACCGACAGGCCCTCGCTCATCGCCTGCCGCTCAGTCATCGGCTATGGCGCACCGAAAAAGGCGGGTACCGCGTCCACTCATGGCTCGCCGCTCGGCGCCGAAGAGGTGGCCGGTGCACGCGAAAAGCTCGGCTGGCCTCATGAGCCGTTCGATTTGCCGGAGCCGGTTCTTGCGAGCTGGCGTACGGCCGGCGCGCGGCACCGCGCCGCTTACGAGAAATGGACCGAGGCGGCGGGGCGTCTCGATGCTGCCGCGCGCGGCGACCTCATCGATCCCATCGCCGGCAAGATGCGCGAGGAGATCGCACGGGCCATCGCAGGTCTGAAGACAGACTTTGCTGCGGAGGGGGCCAAGCTTGCCACGCGGCGATCATCTCAGAAGGTGCTGGAGAAGCTGATGCCGGTTGTACCCAATCTGATCGGCGGGTCTGCCGATCTAACCGGCTCGGTCGGCACGCTGACCAAGCTGCATACAATCGTCAAGCCAGGTGACTTCGCCGGCAACTATATTCATTACGGCGTCCGCGAGCACGCCATGGCCGCCGCCATGAACGGGCTCGCGCTCCATGGCGGCATCGTGCCCTATGGCGGCACGTTCCTCGTGTTCTCCGATTATTGCCGCCCGTCGATCCGGCTTTCGGCGCTCATGGGGCAGCGTGTGGTCTATGTGATGACCCACGATTCCATAGGGCTTGGCGAGGACGGCCCCACGCATCAGCCGGTGGAGCAGCTTGCAGCGCTCCGCGCCATGCCCCATCTCTTCGTCATGCGGCCCGCCGACTCAGTCGAATGTGCCGAGTGCTGGGAGATTGCTCTGCTGAGCCATGACAGGCCCGCGATCCTGGCGCTGAGCCGCCAGGGCGTGCCGCTGCTCCGCACGGCGCCGACATCCGAGAATCTCTCGGCCAAGGGCGCCTATGTGCTGGTCGAGCCGGAGGGCGGTCGTGACGTGACCTTGCTCGGCACTGGCTCGGAGGTCTCGCTGGCGCTCGATGCCGCAAAAATGCTGCAAGGGGAGGGCATCAAGGCCGCCGTCGTGTCGATGCCCTGCTGGGAGCTGTTCGAGGCCCAGGACGCGAGCTACCGGAAAGCGGTCCTCGGAGAGGGGCCCAGGGTGGGCGTCGAGGCTGCCGTCGAATTCGGCTGGCAAAAATGGCTCGGATCCGAGGGTGCCTTTATCGGCATGCGCGGATTCGGCGCGTCTGCCCCGGCGCCGGACCTTTATAAGCATTTCGGCATTACACCCGAGGCCGTGGCGGCTGCGGCCCGTGATCTGATCGTCAAAAAGTAGAGGTAAGCGAAGAAATGGCTAATACGCGTGTCGCCATCAATGGATTCGGCCGGATCGGCAGGCTCACCTTCAGGGCGTTCCTGGAGGCTGGCCGCAAGGACCTCGATTTCGTGGCGATCAACGATCTCGGGTCTCCCGAAATGAACGCTCTTCTGCTGGAATACGACAGCGTGCACGGGCGCTTCCCGGGCAAGGTCGCGGTGGCCGACGGGCATCTCAAGGCCGATGGTCTGGACGTCGCGGTGCTGTCCGAGGCGAATCCCGAGAAGCTTCCTTGGCGTGAAATGGGCGTGGATATCGTCATGGAGTGCACCGGCCGTTTCACCAAGCGCGAGAAGGCGGCGCAGCACCTGGAGGCCGGCGCCAAGCGCGTCCTGGTCTCCGCCCCGTGCGCTGACGCCGACTTGACCGTGGTCTATGGGGTCAACGAAGACAAGCTCACCCAGAAGGATCACGTCGTCTCCAATGCGTCGTGCACCACCAACTGCCTTGCGCCCGTGGCGCAGGTGCTGAATGAGGTGATCGGCATTCGCGCTGGGTTCATGACGACAGTGCACGCCTATACAGGCGACCAGCATACAATCGACACGCTGCACAAGGATCCGCATCGCGCCCGTGCCGCAGCGATCAATTTGACGCCGACCTCGACCGGCGCCGCCAAGGCCGTCGGCCTCGTGCTGCCTGAGCTCAAGGGCAAGCTCGACGGCGCGGCCATCAGAGTGCCGGTGCCGAATGTGAGCTTGGTCGATCTCACCTTCGATGCCGCGCGCCCAACCAGCGTCGATGAGATCAACGAAGCGATGATCAAGGCTTCCGCGGGACCGCTGAAAGGCGTCCTCGGGGTCAACGACAAGCCGCTTGTTTCATCAGACTTCAACCATGACCCCTTAAGTTCGATCTTCGATCTTGGATCTACCCAGGTTGTCGACGGCACGTTCTGCCGCGTGGTGTCCTGGTACGACAACGAATGGGGTTTCTCGAACCGCATGTGCGACACCGCCGTTGCCATGGGACGGTTGATCTAAGCGAGACGCAGATAGCGAATAACGAATGGTAGAGTGAAATGAAGACGATCGATTTTTCGAGTATCAAGACTCTCGACGGCCTTGACGTTAAAGACAAACGCGTCCTCGTCAGGGCCGACCTCAACGTGCCAGTCGAGAATGGCCACGTCGCCGACGCAACGCGCATTCAGCGCGTGCTGCCGACGATCAATGCGCTGCGCGAAAATGGGGCCAAGGTGATTGTTATGTCGCACCTGGGCCGTCCCAAGGGTGAGCGGTCTCCCGAGACATCGTTGCGGCCAGTCGCCGCGAAGCTTCAGGAGTTGCTGGGCGCACCAGTCCGCTTCTTCGATGACTGCGTCGGACCGGAGGTCAAAAGCGGCCTGGAATCGCTCAAGGATGGCGACGTGGCTATGCTCGAGAACCTCCGCTACCACAAGGGCGAGACGGCGAACGACATGGACTTCGCCAAAGAACTCGCCGCGCTTGGCGACATCTATGTCGACGACGCCTTCTCTTCGGCCCATCGAGCGCATGCCTCTGTCGAGGCGATCGCCCATCTGATGCCGGCCTATGCCGGTCTCCTGATGATGGCGGAGATCGATGCGGTCGGCCGCGCGATCGAGGATCCCAAACGCCCTGTGATGGCGGTCGTCGGCGGCGCCAAGGTCTCCACCAAGATCGATGTGCTCGCCAATCTCGTGACCTGCATGGACTTGGTCGTGGTCGGCGGCGGCATGGCCAACACCTTCCTCCACGCTCAGGGCGTGAATGTCGGCAACTCGCTTTACGAGCCCGATTTCGTGGACACCGTGAAGGAGGTTGCAGCCAAGGCCAAGGAGTCCGGCTGCGAGATCGTGCTTCCCATCGACGAGGTCGTGGCGAAGGAGTTCGCACCTGGCACCGAGTGGAAGGTCTGCGACGTGAGCGCCATCCCCTCGGACATGATGGTCCTTGACCAGGGATCCAAGAGCATCGAGCGCCTCAAGGAGCGTCTCCGCGAGATGAAGACGCTGCTATGGAACGGCCCGCTCGGCGCGTTCGAGATAGAGCCTTTCGGCAAAGGTACGCTCGCGCTTGCCCACGAGGCCGGGAAGCTGTCGCGTGAAGGCAAACTCATTTCTGTCGCCGGCGGGGGCGACACCATTCGCGCGTTGAACATGGCTGGTGTCGCCCAGGACTTCACGTACGTCTCGACCGCAGGCGGTGCCTTTCTTGAGTGGCTGGCCGGGCGCCAGTTGCCGGCCGTCGCGGCGCTTGCCTCGCGCCGTGTCGCCCCGCCGCCCAAGAAGACGATGGCTGCGTGAGAGGAATTGGGACTCCTCTGAGCGCCGCGTTGGTGCAAAGGGCGTGGACATGAGCGGTGATATCATCATCGCGCCGTCGATCCTCTCGGCCGACTTCGCCAAGCTCGGCGAGGAGGTGAGAGCGATCGACCAGGCCGGCTGCGACTGGATCCATGTCGATGTCATGGACGGGCATTTTGTGCCCAACATCACCATAGGTCCTGATGTGGTGAAAGCCCTACGTCCTCACTCCGACAAGGTGTTCGACGTGCATCTGATGATCGCCCCGTGCGATCCCTATATCGAGGCCTTCGCGAAAGTCGGCGCCGATATCATCACCGTGCACGCCGAGGCAGGTCCTCATCTCGATCGCTCGCTCCAGCACGTCCGGAGCTTCGGCAAGAAGGCGGGCGTCAGCCTTACGCCTTCGACGCCGGAAGATGCGATCGAATATGTGCTCGACAAGGTCCATCTCATCCTGGTGATGACGGTGAACCCCGGCTTCGGCGGCCAAGCCTTTATTTCCCCGCAGCTCCACAAGATCCGCGCGATCAGGCAGATGATCGGGTCGCGGCCGATCGATCTCGAAATAGATGGTGGCATCAATGCCGAGACGGCGCCGTTTATCGTCGAGGCGGGCGCCAACGTGCTCGTGGCAGGCTCCGGTGTGTTCAAGAGCGGTACCTATGCCGAGAACATCGCCGCCATTCGGGCTGCCGCCATGCGCGCCCGCACCGCCGCGGCTTGATGGAGCAAGCATCGACGCTTCGCGCGGTTGTCTTCGATCTCGACGGCACGCTCGTCGACACGGTCGGTGACCTGACTCTCGCACTCAACCGGACTCTTGCCGACCTTGGCCTTCCGCCGCACGCCGAAAGCGCGGTGCGGGGCATGGTCGGTGGCGGCCTTGCCAAGCTCCTGGAGCGGGGCATTGCCGCCGATGGCGCGGTGCTCGGTCCGGCGGACCAAGAGAAGGCGCTTGGCCTGCTTTACCGACACTATGCGGCGCATCCGGCCGCGCATTCGCGCCTCTACCCGGACGTGCGCGAGACCCTGAATGCGCTCCAGGATGCCGAGATTGCTTGCGGGCTCTGCACCAACAAGCCCGAACCCATCGCCCGCGACCTTTTGCGCGCGCTCGGCCTTTTCGAAACCTTCGGTGTCATCCAAGGAAGCGATACAGGCTTTCCCAGAAAGCCTGACCCGGCCGGTCTTTTTCACGTGGTGGCGGGGTTAAGGGCTGAGCCTGACACCGCGATCATGGTCGGCGACAGTGCCACCGACCTGAAGACAGCGCGCGCCGCCGGCCTCAAAGGCGCCGTCCTCGTCTCCTATGGTTATTCCGTGACTCCGGTCACCGAATTGGGGGCCGATGCTGTTATCAATAATCTTCACGAGTTGGTTCCGGCCCTTGCCCTTCTTGAGCCAGCGCAATAGCTAGACGCCATGAATGTCACCTATTTCGGCGCCCTGTTCGCGGGGCTGTTGAGCTTCCTCAGCCCGTGCGTGCTGCCGCTCGTGCCGCCCTATCTCTGTTTTCTCGGCGGCACGACTTTCGATCAGCTCACTGGCGAGGACGAGACCCCGAGCCACGTCTACATGACGGTGATCATGTCGTCGGTCGCCTTCGTGCTCGGATTCACCACCGTGTTCGTCATCCTGGGCGCCACGGCAACGGTGCTCGGCCAGCTCGTAGCCGCGAACCTTCCGCTGCTCGCCAAGATCGCGGGCGTGATTATCATCATCGCCGGCCTGCACTTCCTCGGCGTCATCCACATCCCACTCCTGCACCGCGAGGCGCGTTATCACGCCGATACGCGGCCCGCCGGTCTGGTCGGCGCCTATCTCATCGGCCTTGCTTTTGCTTTCGGCTGGACGCCGTGCATCGGGCCAGTGCTCGGCGCTATCCTTGCCGTCGCCGCGGGAGAAGGCTCGGTCAGCCAAGGTGTCGGCCTGCTCTTCGTCTATTCGCTCGGGCTCGGCATTCCCTTCATCCTCGCCGCTGTCGCCATCAGGCCCTTCATGAGCGCCATGCAGCGCTTTCGCGGCCATTTGGCGATGATGGAGAAGGTGCTCGGCGGGTTCCTCGTGCTCACCGGCATCCTCTTTCTCACCAACTCCATGACGTTTATTTCCGGCTGGATCCTGCAAACGTTCCCGGGGCTTGCCACGATCGGCTGACGATGGTGCTTGCACGCGCGGCCAAGCGGTGAATAGTGGCGCCCCATGACCGCGCATAAAACTCCTATTGCTCTCACGGTCGCTGGTTCTGACTCCTCGGGCAGCGCTGGCATTCAAGCCGACCTCAAGACGTTCGGGGCTCTTGGGGTGCATGGGGCATGTGCCATCGCCGCGCTCACAGCGCAGAACACGAAGGGTGTGGACGATGTGTTGCCCGTTCCGCCGGAGTTCGTGCTGGCGCAGATGCGCTCCGTCGCAAGCGACCTCGACGTCAAGGCGATCAAGATTGGCATGCTCGCCACGGGGCCCATCATCGAGGCCGTGGCCGACGGGCTCGATGAGTTTCCCGGCGTGCCGGTAGTGCTCGATCCCGTGATGGCGTCCCACAGCGGCGACCCGTTGCTCGATGAGGGCGCGGTGGACACGCTCAAGTCCGTGCTGATACCGGCCGCGACGCTCGTTACGCCCAATCTCTTCGAAGCAGCGATGCTTCTCGGCGAGGCCAAAGCGCGCGACGCCGAACAGATGTCAGATCAAGCCCAACGATTGCGCGACCTCGGCGCGAAAGCCGTGCTGGTAAAGGGCGGGCATCTCGATGGTGAAGCAATTGACGTCCTGTTGGATGATAGCGGCGAGGAGCGCCTCGAAGCGCCGCGACACGTCACCGAGAACACACACGGCACGGGCTGCACACTGTCCTCAGCCATCGCGGCCGGGCTTGCCAAGGGCGAGACCTTGGAGAAGGCGGTGAAGGACGCGAAGATTTATGTCACCGCGGCGATCATCGCCGCCGACGAGATTGAGGTGGGCGAGGGCAGGGGGCCCGTACACCACTTCCATGCACTCTGGCCGAAGCCCTAGAGCACCTCCTCCGCCACAACCTTCAGGTGCTGCTCGCCAAGCCCCGAGACCCGGAGCACCATGTCGTCGCCGGGCTTGAGAAACACGCGCGGGTCTCGCGCCATGCCGACGCCGGGCGGCGTGCCCGTGGTGATGACGTCGCCGGGCTGAAGCGTCATGCACTGGCTGATATAGCTCACGAGCTCGGCCACGCTGAAGATCATGGTCGAGGTGTTCCCGGTCTGCATGCGCTCGCCATTGAGATCGAGCGAGAGATCGAGATTTTGCGGATCGGGAATCTCGTCTGTGGTGACGAGCCATGGGCCGAGCGGACCGAAGCTGTCAAAGCTCTTGGCCTTGATCCATTCGCCAGGGCCGCCCTTTTGCAGGCTGCGCTCGGAGACGTCATTGCCGATGCAATAGCCCGCGACGTAATCGAGCGCCTCCTCCCTGGCGACCCGCTTCGCCGGTGTGCCGATGACGACGGCGAGTTCCACTTCGTAGTCCATGCGCCTCCAGTCCTTGGGCGCAAGCACCGGGTCGTTCGGCCCTGAGACGCAACTGGTCGCCTTGGCGAACACGATGGGCACCTCTGGGATTGGCATGCCGGTCTCCTCGGCATGGTCGCGATAGTTGAGGCCAATGCCGAGGAATTTCGGGACCACGCCGACCGGGGCGCCGAGGCGCGGGCTTCCCTCAACCAAGGGTAGCGTTTCTGGGTCGATCGCCTTGATACGATTCAGGCTTTGGCTCCCAAGCGCGTCCCCGGAAATATCGTTAATCAGGCCGGAAAGGTCCCGAATCCGGCCCTCTCCATCCAGAAGTCCTGGTTTTTCCTGCCCAATTTCGCCATAACGCAAGAGCTTCATGGTCCTTCCCCGGTCCAAATTTTTTGCATGATGCACATGGGTGCCGGGGGCGGCAACGGGTCGCCATCGTTTCTGACGATTTGTCAGGGCATAAGGGGTCCAGCCGAATCAACCAGAGGGATTAGTCCATGGGACGTCGCCTACCTACCAGTCTTGCCGGCAAAGTCTTGCCGGCTGCCACGCTTCTGCTTGTGGCGCTTGCAACAATGCCGGCCCACGCGGCTTCGTCGTTGGCTGGCCTGAATGGTTATTGGTCGGGTGGCGGCAAGATCACGCCGCTCAAAGGCGGTGCCTACACGGTCAGCTGCCGCGCAACGTACAAAGTTGCGGGTAGCAACCTGGTGCAGCACCTGCGCTGCGCTGGGGGTGACTACAAGTTCTCCTCCAGCTTCACCGTCACCATGCGTGGCAGCAGGATCTCGGGCTCCTGGACCGAGAGCACCTACTCCGCCTCCGGAAGGATGAGCGGGACCGCCTCGGCCAGCAGCATCCGGGCCGCCATCAGTGGCGACAAGTTCTCTGGGCGTATGAGCATCAGGACTTCCGGCTCCCGCCAGTCGATTTACATCGTCGAGCTGGATAAGGGCTCAGGCCGCTACGTTCCGGTCGCCAGCCTTTCCTTGCGTAAATAGAAAGATTCGCCATAGAGGTATGCGAAAATTCAGCGCGCCAGACTTTCTCCTGGCGCGCTTTTTTTGCATGGTGCGTGCGGGGGGCGGCAGCTTGTTATCGGTTCTGACCGTTTGCCGGACATCATCATCTTCAGCGAATCAGCCAGAGGGACGAAGGTGCCTTGCATGTTTACGCGTCGTGCCGGTAAGGCACTGTCGGCCGCCACGCTTGTGCTTGTGATGCTCGCAACGTCTTCTGTCGAATCCGCGTCAGCCAATCCTTTCGAGAAACTCAACGGCAATTGGTCAGGCGGCGGTACGGTCAACCCGCTCAAGGGCAGTCCCGAAAGGGTGGGCTGCCGTGCGACATATAGGGTCGAGGGCGCTGCCGTGATGCAAAACATGCGTTGCGCCGGCACCGATTACAAATTCGACGCGAGCTCGAGCCTCACCTACGAAGGCGGCAGGATCAGCGGGTCGTGGAACGAAAATACGCGGGATGCAGCGGGCAGTGTGAGCGGGACAGCGAGCGGCAATTCGGTGCGCGCGCGCATCAGCGGTGACAAATTCTCTGGCCGCGTCAGCATCAACGTGTCGGGCTCCCGGCACACCATCAACATCGTGGAGTACGACAAAGGCTCTGGCGCCTACCGTCCGGTGGCCTCGGTATCGCTGCACCGCTAGGGCCTAGTTGAAGTATGGTCGGGAGGCCCTCGAAGGCTCTGTGACGTTCGCGCCCGCCCCGTGGCCCAATTGCAACAAACCCCCGGAAAGTTTTGCGCAAGAACTCGCACAACGCTCGCGCGACACGTGTGCTGCGACAGGCTGCGAGTACGCTACAATCAGCACGCGGATCATATAATAAATTGATATATATTTATAAATTTTGCCTGTTTCGACTGCCCTGATGTTTTTTTGCATTTCCGCAACAGTGCCTAACTGTTTTGCATTTCGCCCATCCCGTTTTGTTGAAGCCCTTATCGGGACTGCGCTAGCTTTGCATCACAA
>Ga0315537_1004120_pt1 | contig 10655 bp, 1 predicted proteins | sample SalMarSW160270MG_FD_203091 | JGI IMG/M metagenome (GOLD analysis project Ga0315537, IMG submission 203091) | Salt marsh sediment microbial communities from the Plum Island Ecosystem LTER, Massachusetts, United States - Salt Marsh Sediment SW1602-70 ... | reverse complement strand
TTCCGCTATGGGTATCATTGTAGATACTACTGATACATTTGTTTCATCAGTTACAGTTACAGGGAATGAATTTAGTAATTGGGGCGCAAGAGCACTGAGAATTGGAGATGGGGCTGGAGTAGATGGTACAACTGTAACCGGAGTAACTGTAAATTCTAATACATTTCAAATGACTGCCGATACAACAGAAGTTATTGGAGGTACAGCAGCAGGAAGCGCAACAGGAAATGGAAACACCTTCAATGTAAATTCTCCTGCAAAAATTCAAAAAGCCGTTGGAAGCGCATTTTCTGGAGACACCATCAACGTTGCTGCGGACACAGATTCGTATATCGAAAATTTGATTATTGATAAGTCAGTAACGTTGAACGGGGCACAACCAAACGTCGCAGTTGGTGATAGAACTGATCCTGATGCCGAGTCGACGCTGGAGGGTATACATACAATTATCAGCGGTGGTGTAACGATTAACGGCTTTACCTTTTCAGATCCTGCCTCCGGATCGGATAATGTACAGGTATGTATAGATTCTTCGACGGACCCAATTGATGGTATGGAGTTTCTGTATAACATTGTGGAGTTGGGCATTGGAGATGTTGGGGTTGACTTGGGTGGTAGCAGTACCTCTAACCAGGCAATCACAAACGTTACCATTGAGGATTCGGCCTTCATGGGACCGGGCAACCAAGTCTCCAATCCGATGCGAATCGGCAGCTGGTTTGCTAATCCTGAATACGATGTGGCCGTGGACGGCGTAACATTCCAGAGGAACACCGTAGACAGCGGGTCAATCCCGATTGAGTTGCAGAACAAGGACATGACAAACATCACCATCACGGACAACACGTTCACGAATACAGACGGCACGGTTTACGTGTGGGGCAGTGGAAGTCCTGGGGGCAAGCTGTCTTATTCCTATAACAAAGTTGATGCGTCGAACACCTACGGTGTAGGTATCGGTGTGGGCAACGTGTACGATAACAGCAACCTCGACGAGGCTACGATTAACATCAATAACAACAGTTTCGGACTCATTCCGGTGAGCATTTATGGTATTGGGGCTGTCAGCGTTCTTTCGCCGGCTGGTTTCACGGGTACAATCGACGCTACGGCCAACTGGTGGGGTGATGCCAGCGGTCCGACGCATGTAAGTAACACCGGCGGCAGCGGCGGCACTGTAAGCGACCGTGTTGATTACAGTCCCTGGCTGGGCATCGGGACGGATGTTGATCCTGCTCCTGGTTTCCAAACATACAGCCCTATGTCGTGGGGTATGTTAACTACCGGTGGTGATTCCATTCAGGACTGGATCGATAATTATGCCGGAACCGACAATACTCTAAACTTGAACTACGTGGGAGGTGGTACAACCGGCAGCGTAAATGATGGTGGGTTAGGCATTAATCTGAATATTACTTCAGATGGCGGTCTGCTTGATGTTGACGGCAAGATTACCGTTAGCGGTGATATTGATATTGTAACAACAGGAGGCGGAAATGTAGTTATTAATGGTGCTATCGACCCTGGTTATGTCGATATCCAAGCCAACGATATTGTTGTCAATTCGCTTATTAGTGCCCTCGACTTCATAACACTCACTGCAGGCACAGATAGTACTGGCAGTGTTACTATAGATAATACCGGCGGCGGTAATTCTGGCAGTCTGCGAACTACAGCGGATGACAGCGACATTACAATAACAGCCGGCACTACCGATGGTGCCATTGGAGATATCTTACTAAAAGGCGCTGTAACTATCGAGACACAGGGCTTACCCGGTACACTCGGTCATGAGATTAGGCTTACCGCATATAATGTGATAACGATGGATGATGGATCGCTAATCGACGCCGGTAATAATGGTAAGATAGTTATGGATGCTTACGGCAACGTAACGCTTGGCGGTCTCCTGACAACGAGCAATGCAGCCGACGCTATAACGATAACCACTGATGCCGCCGTTGTTGACGGCGGTGATACAGATACTGACATTGTAACTGGTGCGACAGGAACTTTGGTAATCGATGCAGTAACCGGCGTAGGTTCTACGGCAGGTGGAGGTGCGGATGACGATATAGAGACGACGGTGGCGTCTATTGACATAGACAACTTGACCTCTGGGGATATTAAGATAGTTGAAACTGGTGCTTTGAATATCATCAAGATAGCCCAGGCTACTGCGGACAATGTTTATGTCACCGCGGGTGGCGCGATAAACAGTATGACAGATGATGGAACTGCGGATATTGTTGGTGACACCATTAATCTGGTAGCGGTATCCGGCGGCATAGGAACCTCCTCGACTGTGGACGTAACAGCAGCGACTGCGTTGAATGCCGACACGGACGCCGGTGATGATGGAGATATTCTGATAGACAGTATCGGCAACCTGCCGGTAGGGCTGGTAACCGCCGGAACAGGAGGAGACGTTACGTTAGATTCGGACAGCGACATCCACGGCCTGGCAGATGACGGCGTTGCCGATGTCGCTGGTGCGACAATCAACTTAACCGCGGCGGTCGGTGGTATCCACGGTCCTTTGGCGACCGATGCCCTTGATGTAGCGGCAACTACCGAGTTGAATGCGGATACTACTACAGGTGATGGTGCAGCAATTGATATTGACAGTTTAGGTTCTGTGAAAGTTGGTTTGATCAAAACCGGGGCAGGGGCAGGACAAAATGTCGACCTGGATGCGATCGGCGGCAGTATAACCGCCACCGCCGGTGCCGGCGGAGTCGCAGATATAATTGGTGATACAATCAACCTAACAGCCGACACAGGCGGTATAGGGCCTATCGAAGTAACGGCAACTACCGAGTTGAATGCGGATACTAAGGCCGACGGTGCGAATATTAATATAGACAGTATCGGCGACCTTCCTGTAGGTCTGGTGGATGCCGCAGGTGGTGACGTGATTCTAAATTCTACAATCGCGATCAATGACGCGACTGCGGACACGACGGTTGACATTATAGCTAATGTACTAACACTGACTGCCCAGGGTGAGATAGGCGGTACTCGTGAACTTGAGACTACTGTAGGGAGCCTGGATGCATCGGCGCAAGCGGCCGGTGATATAGTAATTGCGGAGACTAGTGGAATTACGCTGACTGATGTTGATACGGCAGATGGTGCCATCACTATCAATACAGGTGGCTCGACCATAGTTACAGATGTAGCAGCCTCAGGTAGTGGTGATGAAGATGATGTTGCAATTACCGCGGCATCCGGCGATATCACCATAGATGTAGTTTCCGCAGCCGGCTCTGGTGATGTAACGATAGAAGCCTCAGGCGGCTCGATCAATGAGACAGGTGCCGGCGAGGCTGCTGTAGACATTACCGCCGATGTATTAACTCTAACAGCCCAGGACGAGATAGGTGGTGCAGGTGAGATGGATATTGAGACCGAAGTGGCGAGTCTGGCAGCACATTCTACTACTGGGGACATAGTAATAGTTGAGAAGAACGATGTGGTCCTGAAGGATATATTAGCTGACGCCGGAAGTATTTACCTTGAAGCAACTGGCGGAGGGATGACATATGGAGCCGGTACTACTATTACGGCAGGTGCGAGCACTTTAACAATGATACAGCAAGATTCATTAGATCTGAAAGATTTTACATTCGCGAATCAGAATGGCACAGATTTTATGGCGGAGATTACAGCAGGTTCATTTACAGCAGTAGATACAGCCAACGGTGGCAAAGATGATAATGCAGCTGATAAGTGGCAGTCTATACAAGCAAAAGCTTCCGGCAACATAACGCTTCAGGGCTCAGAAGCAGCACGTAATATAGTAATTGGTACTGGTACCGGTATTAATCCAGGTGGTGGACATACTTTTGATGGTGTCGTAACTTCTACAGGTGGTGGTGTTTCAATAATATCTGATAATCAGGGAATAGTGAATGGTTGGAATTCTACAAATGGCACAACTCTTGATAATGTTACCATAACCGGCTACTCAGATACTACTGGATCTGGGGTTAAGCTGCCCGTATCATCTGAACCTGGCACAGCAGCAATTGTGATTTGGAGTAAATTAAAGGACTTGAATTTAGGTCCAAATGCTACTTTGACAGCTAATGGGTCGTATGATGATAGCGTAGCTACCGGAGTTGATGACCGTTTGGGCGTTAACTTCTTAATCCCTCCGCCAGAGAGCGCTGAAGCGGGTGAGCGGATTGATGTTGCAATTTATTTGGGTAGTTTCAATCACATTCTACCAGGAGGAGCTGGAGGTAATATAACTGTTGATTCTACTGTTTTAATTCCTCTCGCTAATGGCACAATGGTAATCGATGCGTATGATACAGTTGAGCCTTTTGGAATTAAATTTACGGATTCCGATCCCTGGAGCAATATAACAAATAGTCTAGAGGTAGTTTCGCGAATATCACAAACCTTGGACGACGCTGCAGATAACAAAAGACTACCTCATGCCGATGAGGCTCGCTCAGATATAGTTCCATCCTGGTTTAGAGGCGAAAAATACGTATTGCGTGGCAAAGATGCAATATTAGCAGAAGTTCTTGGTAAGATAGAGCCTGTTCCGCTCGTGCTGCCTAAGCCTTTGGAACCGGAGGATCAGGGCCAGGTAGAGATCGAGAGAAGAGATGCGGCAGTACTGGGACTGGGAGATAAGCCGGAATTGGCCAGGGCTTATCCGCCGTCGCTTAATACTGACCTGAATCTGGACAAGGCAGCCCAAATACTTTTTGTATTGATGCCGATCCTTAGGGACAGCAGTAGGATTGCTATTCTCAACAATATAGTTGTCGAAATCTGGCAAGATGTGGACCAGCCGATCACCCCGGAACAAGAGGCTATGATTGCTCAAAGAATGTCAGGAACCCCAGCCGAAGAATGGGTTGCTGCTCTGACGGAGTATGTTGATGTTATGAGCACTATGGTCGGCCGCCCCAAGACAGAATCTGTTCTATGGGTTATGCAAACCTATGTAATACCGCAAGCAGAACAGGGCTTACTTCAGGACCAGACAGTGGCCTTCCTTGAAGCGCAAATTGATTGAAGGACTTGGTGATTGAGCAACGCTGCAAAATCAAGTGAACTAAAGTGCCTAAAGTGAGCTAAAGTGAATTAAAGTTATCTTCCTTCTTAACTTTAGGCACTCTAAACTTTAGTCACTTTGATCTTGTTTCGGTAGGTTTTAGGTTCGTTTTGATATGCAGCCTGTGAGTTGGTTACCGGGCCGGCACAACGACGCGGAATCCTACGTCGCAGGCTGTTTCGTTGAATTCTACGATATAATTGGATGGGTCGGTCACGTATTCGGGCGGAGCCAGGCAGGAACCACCACAGATTACGGTCCGGGTGCCATCCTGGCACCATTCCCACACGTTTCCAATCATATCGTAAAGACCCCAGTTATTGGTTTTTTCAGCATGGTCAACCGGCCAGGCCGAGCCATAAGCTTCTACTTCATGACTGGTCTGGGTTGAGTCAAGGCGAGTCTCCTGTGGAACGAAATCCTCCGGCTTAGCTCCCACTGGAGCAGGGACCTTTTTAGCAACGAGACTCTCTATTTTGTCCTTATTTATTAGTTGATTGTTATAATCATCCGCCACAGCTCTCCAATGACTCCCTCTTACATGCGCGTAGTTTGCAATATCTGACAGGTTGTTTCCCCAAGGATGTATGTTATCTGTATCTGCCCTGCATGCATATTCGTGCTGTGAAGCGGCAGGTAATTGTCCACCAAGCCAGTTGGCGTAATATTGTGCTCCAGTATAGGTCACCCACGTCACAGGAATATCATCGTTTCCTTGAATGACATTAAAACTTCTGCCGTCCCATCTTATCTTACCAGCACGAATCGGATCTTCATACTTACGTGAGCGTATCAGTACATTATTATCTTGGTCCACAAAAAGAGTAGACAATCCTGCAGTTCTTGTCCTTGCCGCGGGCGTTTTTTCCAGGAACAGCCGATATTGAGCGTTGGTTGTTTCAAATATAGCCATATAAAATGGCTCAGGATTGCTGGAGCTGGCGGGGATGAATCTAAGTATCACGCTCGGATCTTTCTTCGATACGATGTATCTTGGCCAGCCGACATTCTTGGTTTTACTGAGGTCGACCGCATGAAAGAAACTGAGCCATTCTGTATCTTCGCTTTTGACTGCCTGTCTTATCTGCTCCCAGCCGGCAACCTCGACCGTTTTGTTGAAGAGTTCTCCGAGTTGTTGGGAAAGCGGCAGTTTGTTTATGACTCCTGTGAGTCTGGTAAGCCCCAGGAGGCTCTCGGCGGAACCTTGGACGAATTTAAAAACGGAACTGAGAAGTGGCTCCTTCTCTGTGATAGACTGAAGACGACTGATATTGATAGGCTCAAAATCTGCACTTAATTCCGTTGTTGTGGCAAAAACGAGACGTTGGATTTTGTCTTCCGACAATTCCAGATACTTACAGTATCCAGGCTTGATTATCGACCTGACCGCCGCTTCATGATTAAGCAAGGTTTCCCAGAGTTTATTACATATACTCGTATCAAACTTGTCTTTGTTTTTTTCGATAGCAGGTAACGCGAGCATAGCGTTTATTTGCTGCGCGGTTTCAGTAAGCCTGTCATACTCTTGTTTGAGCTTTTCGACTGATTGTTCTGCAGAGCTTTTCTGATTGCCGCCGAGCACATTTTCAAAAAGTTTTGTAATACCGGCAATTTTCGAAACGAGATTCTGTTTTGAAGCGCCGGCTTGCTTACGGCGGAGCTCATCTTCAATAAGCCGTGTTATTTCCGCGATTTTGTCGTTCCATTGGTAGCCCTCACGCGGGTCTTCCACTATCTTGTAGTCCTCGACCTCTTTTGACCAGGCCTCGACAGTCACTCCAAGGTTGTTGCTTGATATCGAAACATAGGACTTATAAATATCACTTTCCGCCCGGAAAAGGTCTTTGCGGAACTTATCCTTTTGCCAATCCTCTTGTGAAACAAAGTCGGCAAGTTTGTTGGTAAGATTCTCAATCGCCTCAAGCTCCACCAACGTTTTCTGGCTGTTGATTTCCGTGGAAACATAGCGGGTGATATCAGCAAGTATCTTGTCCTCCGCGTGATTCTGTTCAACGGTCTTTCTGAAACGCTCGATGCTTGCCTTCTTGAAAATTATCTCACGTGCAAGCGCTGTTTCTGCAAGCATTGTTAAAAGCTCCCCTGCGCGATCGGTGTCTCCAATTTCTCTGAATTCGCTTTTCAGTCTTTCCTGAATGCGCCCGTCAATATCGAAGTCTTCGGTTTCGGTCGGCCACGGCGGGTTCAAAAGCTCGCCAAGCTTTAGCCAAGCAGCATACACTGCTTCGGTATACGATTCATCTCCAAGAGCTATACCTGCAAGTTTCTGTCTATCATTGGATTCTTCGATCTCTACAAGCCTCGCAAGCCTCTCAATCAGGATTGCAAGCACCTCGCTAATTTTCGCTTCTCTAATAGTGGTGGTGTTTCGCCACTTCTCCCACAATGACCGAATGTTTTCATCAATTTCCGGCAGCTCGTCACTAAGAAGATAGCAACCGTCGAGACCGTCCTCTATCTTATTAAACGCCACCAGGATTCCACCGAAATCATTCCGCCGCTTTTCAAATTCAGAGAATTTGTTTTGGCGAAACTCCTCAAGCAATGGGTCACTTATATCCGGAACCTCGTTATGCAAGGGCACCTTTTCTAAAATACTTTCTATCGTTTTCTTTCTTTCTTCATCATAAACTTCTTTGAGTTGTCTGTTCCAACCTTTTTCTTCCAGTTTAGCATCAATTTGTGAAGGCAATCCTTTCAGTAATTCTCCATCTAATTTGACAAGGTTTTCTTTTGTATCTTTCACCCTTTTCCGGAGAGTTTGGTATAAAATCTTGTTTTTATCAAGTTCGTCTGCTGTAAGTCCCTTGACCACTTTGTCTCGCAGCTCAATCCACTTCTCATTTAATGCTTCAGACGAGGCGATCCGTGAGTCTTCACTTATCCTCTGGACCCATTCTGCGGGTGTTTCTATCAAAGAAATTGCTATTTCGTTGATTTTCACAATGACAGGCTGGAGGTCATTAATCTTCTTGTTAATCTCATCTTGTTCTTTTTTTATGCCTCTGAATTTTCGCATTGCTTCAATACCCGGCTGCACTTGTTCCAGATTCTTGGCACATTCGTCAGCAGGTTGGGGATTGTAGCCTTTTGCTTCTTCAATATTATTCCTGGTTTGATTGACTAATTCAACGAGCTCATCACGCGGATCAGGAACCAGGTAATAATAGTCCTTAATTATATCAAGCCTTTCAGCGAAAGTTTTGTCCGTTAAGGTTTCTGTAGGGTCATTTCCATGGTCATTTAGAAAAACCTCTTTATCAGCCTTTTGCCAAATATTTTCAGTAGATTTGGCAAGATTATCGACTAAGCGCCTTATCTGTTCAAGTTCGCGATCGAGGATACCCATATCGGCGGAAGCAAGTTTTGATTGGATATAGCCGGGAAATTTGGCAAGAATTGGGTCACCAGTGTTTTCGACAGTTTTCTGATTCTCTTCAAGTTTTTGCCAATTATCTTCAATAAATTTGGCAAGTTTATCGGCCAGGCTGTTTATCTGCTCAAGCTCGCTACCGAGGATATCCAGATCGGCAGAAGCAAGTTTTGATTGGATGTAGTCGGGAAATTTGGCAAGAGCCGGGTTGCCGGTGCTTTTAATAATGTTCTGATTTTCTTCGAGTTTTTTCCAATTATCTCCAATAGATTTGGCAAGAGCACTGCTCAACTGCTCTATTTTCCCCAGTTCATCATTTAGTTTTTTGCAGACGTCGTTAACGTCCGCTTCGCCGGCCCCGCCGAGACCCAAAGCTGGTTCCTGTTTAATGTAATCACGAAATCGAGAAAGGAGCAGGTCGCCTGAATTCGCGATGGTTGTTTCATTGTTTTCGATCTTTGCCCAGAGAGACTTGATGTCATCCAGGCTGGGCTGAAGCTCGAGGATTTTGTCTACCTTTTCAGCAACAACGTTTGGATCGGGTTTTACATCATCGACCAAATTTTGGAGATATGTGCCGGACCTTTGCCAGCCGTGTTCTTCGAAACTATTTGCGGCATCATATATCTCCACCAGCAAAGGCCATTTCTGATACTCTTTTCTGTCCACCGGCGAGTTAGGGTCGTTATAGAACCTGTACGAGTTTGGGTCGGACTTTGGGTCAAAGAAGTACTTGATAATTTCAATTGCTATAAGTGCGGCGTCGGTACTGGGCTTACCAATTCCTAATTCTTTAAACTTTGCTACTGTCTCTATGTTATTCACATCCCTTACCAACAAATTGTTTTTATCTATTACGAAATAAGGATATGATGCTTCTTTTTTGATTTTCTCCACTATGATCCCCAGGTGTGGATTGCTCTTCCATCGCTTTTCTCGTTGATTGCTTGTAGAGCCTCCTAAGTCATTTCTCAGATTTCCGATCCAGCTCTCATATTCTGTTAATAACTGATTCCAATCTCTTATCGACGGGGGCTCGGGAGGAATTATGAACTCGATAATGCCTGGTATTAAGATCAAGATAGCGGCGCAGGCAATGACTATAAGGCCTGCAGCGATAAGCAAGCGACGACGTGAAAAGACCGGTTTTATTTTTTTTAATCGAGCCAGCTCTTCAATGAGCGTCTCAATAGTCACCATACCCGGCTTCAGGGAGGCGTTTAGCAATCGGTTGCACAGGTTTCTCCAATCCTTTGCCAGTTTTCCCAGTTTGGCCCACTCTTTTGAGTCAGGCACTTGCCAGCCGTCCACGGCAGGCGATGGTCGGTGCATCACAAGCTGATAAATGAACTCCGCTATGTCCCCCAGATCGCTGTCCCAGTGTACTGATGTATCGATGTGTTCGTCCGGCAACGGATCAGACAATGCTATTTTCGCCTGCGAAATATCTCCCTCGCCGGCAATGAGAATATTAGTAGCTTTGAGGTTCCCGTGTGGCCGCCCACATGCTTGTTTTAACTCAACCAGGCCCCTTGCGACCGACTCGACAATCTCACAAAGGGCTTGTGTGGTAAGCGCGACACGAACATCAATGAGTTGTTGAAGCGAATGGTCGTATTTATCTGTGACGTAAAATGCTCCATCAGGGATTGAGCCGCACTCATAAATAGGTGCCCAATATTGAGCACCACCGGCGGCAGTTTTTTGCTGGACGTGAGCACTGCTGAGAAACAGTTCAGATTCGTTTTTTACTTGTTCTGTTTCCAGCAGAAAAGTGGATGGCTGAAAAACCTTGATGGCAAATTTTTCTGCAGGATCGGCCGCAGCCCGCCCACTGTAAAGTACAGTAAATCCACTGTGGTGAAGCTCACGAACGGTCTCATAGCGGCCAAAGCTTGTCATTCATCCCTCACCTTTCTAAACCGAAATAAGACCAAATTCTAACCACCTTTTTATTTCGGAATGGTCAAAGGAACAATATTTCCGCCTTCAATCCGGATATTGATTGTTTTTGGAACATATCCCCAATCTTCCGAACCTACAGCAGGCAGCATCAGACGTCTTGCATCGGCATTACCAGGAAGGTCAGTAAATATACCGCGCAGGTCTGCCAGAACAAACAAGTACTCGGCCTTCCTGCTTTTCCAAATTCTTTGAATGGGATCTTTTTTGGCGAGTGCTACTTCA
>Ga0315537_1004119_pt1 | contig 10657 bp, 9 predicted proteins | sample SalMarSW160270MG_FD_203091 | JGI IMG/M metagenome (GOLD analysis project Ga0315537, IMG submission 203091) | Salt marsh sediment microbial communities from the Plum Island Ecosystem LTER, Massachusetts, United States - Salt Marsh Sediment SW1602-70 ... | reverse complement strand
GATACAGAGCAGTAGATAAAAGCGCTATGTGGCCTCGTGCTTCGTAGCGTACTTCGCAGAGTAGCAATTGACAGGTACCTTTCATTGCTATGTAGCGAATATTATGAATGCTTTGTTGATTTTAAACTCTGTTCCGACCCACAATAGAAATTGGCATATTGTCCCATAAAAGTATAGGACTAAAATAGTCCAATATAGAAGAAATTGCAGGTAAAAATATATGCTTTTTTCAAAAAAACACCAATTGTGTAACAGCAACCACGTCTGGCACACAATCTTTTACTGCGATTATAATAGTGTAACACCCTGGGACTAAGGATTCGGTATCCAACTTCAGCCAAACAGGAAACTCTGCTAAAGTTTTGTCGGCCTGTGTACCGAATAAATCAACAATGGCAACAATACAAGTTAATTTTCTGTCCGGGCGAGAGATTCAAGACATACACGATGCGAGCATAACAATCCTTCGGGACACCGGCGTTATGGTGCATCACGAGGAAACATTGCAGCTCCTGGGTGAGGCCGGTGCAAAGGTAGTCCGGGACCACAAGATAGCGCTCCTTCCGGAAAAACTCGTTATGGACAGCATCGCACAGGCCGGCAAAAAATACAAAATATATGGCCGGAACAAAAGCCAGGCCGTGAGGTTCGGATACGGCGAGCTCATTCTAATGTCAAGTCCCGGACAATTCGGCTGGATAGATGCAAAGACCGGCCGGAGACGGCCTGCAACCATCCGGGATGCCGGGGACGCAATCCGTCTTGGAGATGCCCTGGCCAACATCAGCATCGTCGGTGCGATGGCCCAGCCGGATGAGGTCTGCGAGAAATATCGAGATGTCTTTCTCACCGGCGAGCTGGTCAAGGCAACCACGAAACCAACCCGCTGCTGGGTTCGCAACGGCGCAACGGCCCGTTACATTCTGGAAATATACCGCACAATCGCAGGTGGTGACGCCGCCCTGCGGGCAAATCCAATGGTCGAAGCCTTTCTCGAACCCATTAGTCCGCTGCAGTTGCCCAGGGACGGCCTCGATATAGTCAGCCAGTTCGTGCAGGCGGGACAGCCCGTCAGTATCGGCCCTATGGCGATGACCACCGCAACGGCCCCGGCAGCATTGGCCGGCACACTGGCACAGGAAAACGCCGAGATATTGGCAGGCGTTGTCGTGACACAATTGCTGGCACCGGGCACGGCAGTAACCTACGGCGGAATCCCGCACATTATGGACCCGCACACAAGCATCTGCTCATTCGGCTCGCCGGAGCAGGGACTAATGGCCTTAGCGATGACTCAGATAGCGCATTTCTATGGCTTTCCCGTCTATATCAATGTTGGTCTGACCGATGCGAAAATGCCCGACGCTCAGGCAGGCATGGAAAAGGCAGGCACGATGCTTCTGGGCGTCCTTGCCGGTGCCGATACTTTTGGTCACTGCGGCATTTGTGGAACCGACCATGCCGGCAGTCTGCTGTGGCTGGCTTTCGACAACGAGCTTATGAATTATATCAAGCGAATCGCACGCGGTTTCGAAGTAAACACCGAGACATTGGCCACCGATGTTATCAAGTCGGTAGGCCCGGCCGGAAATTTCCTGGCTGAACCACACACAGTCGAACACTTTCGCAAGGAACTCTGGCTGCCCGGCCAAATATGGACACGACAGAGTTATGACGCTTGGCAGGCTCAGGGAGCTGCCTCATTCGCAGATCGGCTCGCCGAACATGTCAGCAGCATCCTAACAGCACACACCCCGCAGCCACTTGATGAAGCTCTGTCCCGGGAGATCGACCGTATTGTCAAATCTGCCGGGCACGAGCTCGGATAAGCCTTGACTGATGCTCCCAATGTGGTATCCTTGGCAAAAAGTTTGACTGCCCGGATACTTCCTTGGCCACCTTAGAAGTCAGGCACAGCATCATCTATTCGGAAGATACCGGGCGAATTCCAGGAAGAAGTAAACAAGGTTTTTCAGACCTGATTAGTACCCCGAGAATCTACGGGAGAAAGAGAATTTTATAGTGCTCTCGATTGAAAATTCCCGTTTGTGCGCGGGTAAGTAGCTTTACAATAATAGTTTATGATTTTACACGCGGGAATTTACTACCCTGAAGGGTATGATATGAGCCGGTGCCTGAGCCATGAAGAATTGTTGCAGTTGAAGCGTTGGAATACCCCAACGATTTATAACGGTTGGGAGCAGATTACCAAACACGACCGCACAAAGGGGTGCATGAATCTGGAGGAGACTCGTGACTTCATGCCTCAAATGGGGCCGATAATCGGCTATGCCGTTACGGTTGTCATCGAGCCCGGCAATCCTGACCATACGCGGAACAGGCCGGATGCCTGGAAGGCTTACCAAAAGTACGTGGCCGGCGTGCCCGGACCAAAAATCGTTGTGGTCCAGGATTTGGATAAACCCAATTGTGTTGGCTCGTTTTGGGGAGAAGTCAACGCGAACGTTCACAAAGCGCTGGGGTGCGTCGGCACTATCACGGACGGTGCCGTAAGGGACATCGATGAAATGTGCAACGCGGGCTTCAAAGCCGTAGCGCGAAGGATGTGCGTTGGTCACGCATACAGTGTGCCTGTGCGATGGGGCGGCGAGGTAGAGGTCTTCGGCTGTAGAATCAGTAAGGGGGACCTCATCCACGCCGACAAACATGGCTTCCTAATCATTCCCCAAGAGGAGCAGAAGTCCTTGTACGAGGCCGTCTGTTTCATGGATACCAACGAATGTAAGACAATGATTGCCGCCGCACGGAACACCACAGGAAAACCAGTCGCGCAGATATTACGCGAGCTAAATGAGGCCGGCAAGGCATTCAGGAAAAACGCCGCGGAGAAGTTTCATCGAAAGGGAAAATAGTATAGTGCTCTCGATTGAAAATTCCCCCTTGTCCCCGAATGTCGTAGTCGGGGATCCGGATTAGCTTTTGTTTATTTACTACCCTTCAAGGGTATAAGCATGCAAATTGTCGTACTTGATGGTCATACGTTAAATCCCGGAGACCTGAGCTGGGCCGGGCTGCATGAGCTTGGCCAGTGTCAAATCCACGACCGCACCTCGCCGGACGACATTGTTCAGCGCGCGCAAGAGGCCGAAATCGTATTAACCAACAAAACGCAATTGTCCAAAGAGACCATCGCACAGTTGCCAAAGCTCAGATACATCGGCGTATTAGCAACCGGATATAACGTTGTCGATGTCGAGGCGGCATCTCAGCAGAACATTTGCCTCACCAATATACCGGCCTATGGTACGGTCTCAGTGGCCCAAATGGTATTTGCCCACCTGCTGAACTTGACCCAGCATGTCGCCGAGCACGGACAGTCCGTCCAGGCGGGCGACTGGAGCCGGAGCCGGGATTTCTGCTACTGGAATTTTCCGCTGGTCGAGCTGGCAGGCCTGACTATGGGCATCATCGGGCTGGGCCGCATCGGCCAAACAACGGCAAGGCTCGCATTGGATTTTGGAATGAAGGTCATTTATTTCGATGTGGAAAAGTCGATAACTCCGCAGCTCGACGCCCAGGCCGTGGACTTGGATACGCTGTTCAAGGAAAGCGATGTGGTGAGTCTGCATTGTCCCCTGACCGATTCCAACTATCGATTGGTCAACGAGCAACGGCTTCAGTTGATGAAGCCGACGGCCTTTCTCATCAATACCAGTCGTGGTCCCCTGATTGATGAGAAGGCACTGGCCGATGCACTCAACACCGGCAAAATCGCCGGCGCTGGATTGGACGTTTTGAGCCGGGAGCCACCTGAAGCCGATAACCCCTTGACCAAGGCAAAGAATTGTTACATAACTCCCCATATTGCCTGGGCGACCAGGGCAGCCCGCCAGCGCCTGATGGATATTGCACTAACAAACATACGGGCCTTTATAAACGGCAAACCTCAAAACGTAGTCACTTAGTCCTTCGAGAGGCGAGAATCCAGCATCGAGAATCTAACACCAAGCATCCAGCATCGAGTATCCAACTTTAGCTCACTTTAGTTCACTTTAGCTCACTCCTCACTAACGACCGGTGGCAGCCACTGACCGAACATAGTGAGCGAAGTGGATGGTAGTTTTCCCACAAATTTTTGTTTTTTCCCTAATCAGCAGGGAATTTCGTGTATTCTATTGAATTCCTTTGAACCCCGCGTAACGACTAGGATAAGCCGTTTGGCGGGGCTGTGCCCCGGCAAGTCGGTCTTGATCCGTTGGTTGGGCACTCATTCTTTTACCAAGATTGTCTTGACCTGACGCTCAAGATTCTCGAGTTCTTGTCGCTTATATTTTACGAAATCCTCCAAGAGTTCTGAAATGATTTGCTTCGGTTCATCCGCCTTCAGTTGCGAGAGGTCGCTCTGGCGCGAGATCCGCATATGTCCTCCCGAATAATCCAAGCTCGAATAGGGCGGCTTGTCTGGTTTATTGTTCTTGCGAAGGAAAACGATATGACGGTCACCGGCGCGGAAGCCGGTACGGAAACCAAAACGCATGATTTTGGAATCTGGTTTCCGTAAGCTGGTAATAAAGGGGAGGAAACGCAAGGATAAGATCATCTTCTTGTCTTGGACTACCTCTCCCTTGATCACCTTACGAACGTAGACCTCACAATCTTCGTAGACCTCACGCGGGCTCGAGGACTTCTTTTGCTTAAGCAGATCGACAACCAGAATGGCGTCAGCCCTGCTGATCAACTCGTCAAGGCCAGGGAAGAACCCGAAGATCGGTGCAAATGCAGGCTTTGACAAGGAAAGCAATAAGACAAACGCGATTAGAATAAGACCAAATCTTCTCATGTCAAATCTCCTTTTCGTGTGCCCAACTATGTATATATGGTTTCCAGATAAGAAACCACAAGCTCCCGACTGTCGGCATAACACCCCTTTTTCATGCACACATAAGCGCTTCTCTGAATAAGAGTTATGCCAATTATCTTTCGTATAAGGGGTCTTATATGGTTTCCAGATAACACCCCGGACTTCTCGTCATTCAGATGAATCCCAGCCGCTGTTGTACTCTACTAAAATACAAAAATATTCTGTTCTGTCAAGAAAGAAAGGACAAAACAAATTTTTTTCTTTTCGCTTAATACAATGATTTGCCTTAGGAAAGGGTGTACTCAACCGTTTTAATCCTTGGATTATCACTTAATTTTGGGCAATTCGACAGACTAATTGCATCTAAGTTGCTTATCTCTTCCACGGTAAACCTCATTTAAGCGACAACCTTGAACAGCCTTTCTTTCCCCTTAACCCTCACCGCACCCAAGCCGAGCGGCAAGAAGGTAGTTTCGCCGAGTTATTTCTTTGTCGCAATGGTGATGTCAACCTTTTCGTCCGCTTTTCCTGTTGAACCTGCAAGAGGATTTTGCTTGATTACTTTATCGACCGTATCTGGATCATCACTGGCTTCTTTGCTGATATTACCCAGAACGAGATTGTGTTTTTCAAGAACAGCCTTCGCTTCCTCCAGAATCATGCCTTTCACATCAGGTATTTTTATTTCAATTCCGAATACCTTTTTGACAACATTGTCAAGCCATATTAAAGTCCTGCGAGAGCCATAACCGGTGATTGCACCAATACCAAATGCCGCAAGTACCTGGTTAGTGAAGTTATCATCTGGTGTAAAGTTTCCACCCAGGGTAACAATGCCGCTACGGAATAAGGCGTACACCATTGTCGCTAAGGCAGCTCCGAGTAAGGGCTGGCTTATGTATTTCCAAACATAGCGCCGATTAAAAGCCTTTCTTTCGGCATGCCAACCGATAAAGCTGCGGATTCCATTGATAGTGCCTCCTAAGCCTCCACCAATAACGGCGTATACCATTATCAGGAATACGGGAGATTTTGGATCATCTATTTCAATAGAGAAACCTGTCCAGGTAGCGAAAAATAGGAAAGTACATATGACAAGTACAACAACTAAATACAGAATGCTAAATACTGCCACAACAACATCCCAAATCCCCTCCGGCACTACTTCATAACTCTTCCCTGTTTGCTTGTCCACGAAATCTTCTTGTTTCATCTTCTGCCTCCTTTAAAGCTTGTTGGATTAAAGAATAAAATCCCTGATTCTACTTCCTTTTGCTAATTTTTTGCCTCCATGTGAGTGTATAGTTCTACTTAATTTTACATAGCTGGACAGTCACCTATTTTTCCCCTTTCCTTTTCAAACCATACACTACACAAAATTCTCTAATATGTCAAGGGCAAACCTCAATTCCCCCCAAAGCAAGGAATTCCGCACACTTTAGTGAGATTATAGGGGATAGAGTGCCGATTTCATTATGAATAAGGGCAGCCAAAAAAAAGTGCTTTTTTGGCCATTTTTTTGTTGACTATATTTGAAACTATGTTAAAATACCCGTATGTTAGCCAGTAGGCTAACATAAACCGCCAGCAGGCGATAGATCTAGCGGAGAACCGCACGTTTTCGTATCAGCAGATACACGCCAAAAAGCATCGTTCGTAAATATCGAAGATCCGCCGTCTTTTGGCGGAGTCAATATTCAAAAAAGAAAGAAGGGATCGCCCTGATAACCGGATACCTTGATAATCACTGCCAGATAACTCGTTACCCCGATAACCGGTACGAAACACGCTTAACGCAACCGAAACGAGCTGCGCAACCGTCCAACGAATCACGCAACCTGCCCTGAGCCTTGCCGAATGGTTCGATGGATTAGGATTTCGTATTTAGGATTTCAAACTACCAGATAACTCCTTATGCAACAGTATCTTATCATCAATCATCAATCCGGGAAGCCCTTCCTGATGGGAGCCGAAATTGGTCTTTTTTTAGAGCCTCATTTGTGGGTCTCGAAGCTCATATCGAAGCTCGAAACTGGTAACTGGTACCTGAGGCACTGGATACACGAAAAAAACAAGCTTCGAGCTTCTATGACGATTGTCGTTACGAGCATCCATAACTTTAAACAAGAATCGCTATTCCGCATCAAAGCTTTTCGCGGCGTAGCCTTCTGCGAAGCTGGATCCTCTCTCGCCCCTCTACATCTGTCGAGAACCCTCTACAAATCACCCCTTTTTATGCAAAACAAACCCAATTTGCTGGATGCTCAAATGAACTTAAGTATCTTTTCACAAATGGCTTATGAAAATAATTCCAATTGGACACTTGGTCAAAACAAACCCAATTCAAACCCAATTGCCGAAAGGGTAAAATTTATGCAAAGTCTGTATTTACAAAGGATTATGAAGAAAAATGCGGCTAAGGGCTATGAAAAAACAAAGCCAAAACAAACCCAATTTCCGAAAAGCCAAAAATGAACGCAAATGTCTTTGTAACAAAGGTTTATGAGAATATAACCGCCTTCAGGCCCCAAAAAAACAAACCCAATTCAAACCCTGTCCTGAGCGCAGCCGAATGGGCCAATTTCAAAAGCGGTAAAAATCTTCTTGAATCTACCCGAAATCCTGAATCAGATTGAAAGAATTACTTCTCAGTTGGCAAAATTGGGTGCTTGGGTTAGTATCATAAAAATGCTTATACTCAGAGAATCATTTCTGAATCGCCAATATGAATGTGATTGTAATTCTATGCTCGAATCATCTTTATTTGAAAAATCAACTCTAAGATATCAACCTAAACCGGCTCCGCATTTCAATCCTGACAAAATTATAATAACTAAAGGCAGCTTTCAAACCAAACAGCGGCGGGAGCTGGTAAAAGAAATTTGCGGTTCATACCCCCAGGCCGCGGTTATTGAAAAATTAGACCTTCCCCACAATCGCGTCGAATTAAATAGCTCCGACCCTTTGGATCTTCATTATCAGGGAAAAAAGACGCTCGTTTTTGGGATACATAAAAGTGCCCTCCGCTACAGCGATGAAGCTGATAATATGTGCCCTAACTATTGGCATTTTTCTCCATACGGTTTTTGTCCATACGATTGCCAGTATTGCTATCTGGCAGGTACACCCGGCGTGAAATATTCGCCGACGGTAAAAATCTTTTTAAATCTCCCTGAAATGCTGAATCAGATTGATAGAGTCGCTTCGCAGCTTACCGAACCTGCTGCTTTTTACTTAGGCAAGCTCCAGGATGGTTTGGCCCTTGATGCGCTTACCGGCTATTCTCGCATAATGATTCCTTTTTTCGCTCGGCAAAAACACGCCAGGTTAATCTTATTGACTAAAAGTGTTAGCGTTGAGAATCTGCTGCACCTCGACCATCATCAGCATACGATCCTTTCCTGGAGTTTGAATCCACCGGAAGTCTCATCCGCTTTTGAACGAAATGTGCCTTCTCCTGATGAAAGAATTACCGCCATGCAAAAATGTAACAAGGTCGGCTACCCTGTACGTGCGGTTATTATGCCCATCATCCCTCTCGAAGGCTGGCAAAATATATACGCCGGTTTCACTGAGAATCTTCTAATGTCGGTACCGCTCGAGCACGTGACGCTCGGCCAGATTTGCAGTTACTCGGCCGCTTTGAAACTTACTGAACGAAAACTAAGTAGTAACAATCCTATTTCAAGCCACCTGGAAAAAACAAAATCTAATGATGGCCGTGTTCGGTTCCCTTTCAAACTGCGAATCGAAGTTTACAGACACCTAATTGATACAATCAGAGAGTTCCAACCCAAGTTACATATCAGTTTGTGTATGGAGGAATACCAAACCTTCAAATCTTTGAATATGGAAAGCGCTATCGGCTGTTGTAATTGTGTGGTTTAATAACCATTGATAGTTATGGAACACGGATGACCTTGATACCAGCGAGCTTTAGTAATTCACCGGTTACGCCTTCTCGGTCGCATGAAGGACTCCCGCCCTTCAAATATGCACGTCGAGCGCCTACAATTTTTGCAATCTCCAGTGTGTACCTGGCACCATTGATATGAAATTTTGTTACGTCTTTCCCCGTTTCCGGTGCGATGATTCGCGATCGACCGTCCAGAACATCCGCTCCTGTACCGTGTAGCTTCTCGCCGGTTCGTGGCGTTGGCATACCGCCAAGCTGCTCCGGACAGACTGGGATGAGGACATACTTTTTCTTTAATCGTTCAATTAGTTGTTCACGTTTCTTTGGCCTGCGCCCATGCCAGCGACATGGAATTCCAAGCAGACATGTACTTATAAGGATAGACCCTTTGTCGATTCCGCAATCGAAAAGGTAGCCATTACAATTTTGTTTTTTGCCGACCATGCCATGAATCATCGAAAATTACCCAACACCAAAACCAACGCCAACAATCAATGCAATGCGGTAGCCGAAAAATAGAGTGGACATTCTCGAATATCCGGATACATGGAAATCTTAATATGTATCACCCGAGATGCAAGCTTCTTTCTTCGCGCGCAAACCTGGGCATGGATGAACCATCCTATCCACAGAGAATCTTAGAATTGCTTCCTGGCAAAGGCCCGCCCAGAATGAGACTTGAGGTACTTCTCGAACGCAACGGCCTTTTTTCATAGACATATTCGATGACTATTACTTTGTTTTACGTCTGCTTAGTTTTTTTAAGATTGTCCGTATTTCCGGCGATTAGGGCCTCTTTTTTTGCTCGGGACCATTTTTTAATCTGTCGCTCACGAGCTATTGCACTATTCTCATCTTCACGGCTTTCGTGGTACACCAATCACACAAGTAGCCTGCAGGCAGACCATTTAGTTGCTTGGCCTTTATTATGTTTGGCAAGGCGTCTTGATAGTTCGTTAGTATGACCAGCATAGAAACTACCGTCCGAACATTGGAGGATGTAAGTATGCCACATTTTTCATTTCAGGAGCAACTCCGAATACAGTCTTAAAGGCCCTTCGACGCGTTCCCTTCGGTCACTTGCTCAGGACACTTGCTGCTTTATACTCGCGGCAAGCCGAAGCGGCCTGCCACGAGTAAGGCCTTCAAAACTAAAAACGTTTTGAAGGCCGCATCGAGTGGAGGCGGGGGGATTCGAACCCCCGTCCCGAGATGTTTCAAGACAAGCGTCTACATGCTTAGTCGCTTTATTGTTTTTTTCGCCTTGCTAATCGCCAAAACGACAGGCTCTTAACTCAGCTATTTCGGATAGTTCTCGCCTTGCCGGCCCGAACAACCGACTCAGCCAGCCTGCTGTGTGACGCCCTTACCAGACCCACAGGCAAAGTCAGGCAGGACGGGCCGCCAAATTAGGCAGCCATGCGCAACTGATTGTTGTCGCTTAAAATTTGTTGCCGGATGATTAGCCAGGCCAACCGGCGTCCTGGGCATGCAGCTTATCCATCCTCCATCCGGTCGAAGCCGTTCGCCCCCATATTCACTTTTCAAGTCTGTCTTTCTTAAGGCAGAATCAATCGCTTATAACCACAGCCAATATTATATCATTTTCTACGCCAAAGCACAACAAAAGTTTATTTTGGCATTTCTTGACGGAAATTGGCCCATTCGACTGCGCTCAGGACAGGGTTTGATTGGGTTTGTTTTGTTCGAGCCTGAAGGCGGTTATATTCTCATAATCCTTTTGTGAAAAAGCGGTTGCGCTTATTTTGGCCTTTTTGGAAATTGGCTTTGTTTTGGGTTTGTTTTTTGGGCGGCTAAATAATCGTTTTTTCTGTAATCCTTTGTTAAAGTTAAGTTTGCGTTCATTTTGGCCATTTCGGAAATTGGGTTTGTTTATTCGGACTACGAAAGCATCTTTC
>Ga0315537_1004118_pt1 | contig 10659 bp, 10 predicted proteins | sample SalMarSW160270MG_FD_203091 | JGI IMG/M metagenome (GOLD analysis project Ga0315537, IMG submission 203091) | Salt marsh sediment microbial communities from the Plum Island Ecosystem LTER, Massachusetts, United States - Salt Marsh Sediment SW1602-70 ... | reverse complement strand
ACCCTAAAGCTGGCCAAGATAGTAGAGCAGGCCGTCGGCGCTAGAAGGGGCAAAATCCACCCGGCCACCAAGACCTTTCAGGCGCTACGCATAGCGGTTAACCAGGAGCTTAGGCACCTGGAGTCGGCGCTTGAGCAGGCGGTCAAGCTGCTGGGCTTCGGGGGCAGGCTGGTGGTCATCAGCTATCACTCCCTGGAAGACCGCATCGCAAAGCAGTTCATGAACCGAGAATCGAAAGACTGTATCTGCCCGGCGGGCATCCCGACCTGCGTCTGCGGACACAGCGCCTCCCTCAGGCTGGTTAGCAAGAGGGTTATCACCCCGTCGCCCGAGGAGGTGGCCGCCAACCCGCGCAGCCGCAGCGCCAAGCTGAGAGCCGCCGAGCGGCTTATCTTAGCCGACACCGGCCCCGAGACCGCAGAGGGGCTATGCTTCTCCGTGGCGGAGGGGTCTAACGGGTGGCGGCGTCCGGTGCTTTTGCAGAGGCTCCGCACGGCCTTCGGGGCGTCTTAGATATGGAATACTACAGCATTATGTCAAGGGGGTAATAGCAATGTGAAAGTTAGGAAGTTAGCGAGGCGAAAATCCAAAAGGGAGGAGACAGATGAAAAAACGGACCACGTTAGCTTCTATTGATGTTGGCACCACCAAGGTATGCACCATTATCGCTGAAGTAGACGGGGGTGGCGGCCTGCGCATCGTGGGCGTCGGTATCACCCCTTCCAACGGACTGCATAAGGGGCTGGTGGTCAATATCAGTGAGGCCAGAGAGTCAATCCGCGAGTCGGTAAGAAAAGCAGAGCAGGCATGTGGCTATAAGGTCGAATCGGCCTACGTCGGGGTGACCGGAAGACACGTTACCTCGACCAACAACCGCGGGGTGGTGGCCATCACCCACGGCGACCGCCTGGTGCGCCGGGACGACCTGAAACGAGTCCTGTCCTGTGCCCAGAACATCAAGGTGCCCAGCGACCGCAGGCTGCTTCACGTCATTCCCCGGGGCTACGCCATCGACGGCCAACTGGGTATCAAGAACCCGGTCGGTATGCACGGCTTCAGGCTGGATGTCGAGACCCACATCATTACGGCAGCGGTAACCTCCGTCCAGAACCTGGTAAAGTGCATCCGCAGCATCGGTCTGGATATCGAAGACCTGATTCTGGAGCCACTGGCCAGCAGTGAGGCCGTTCTTACCCCGGATGAAAAACAGGTCGGCGTTATCCTGGCGGACATCGGCGGCGGCACCACCGACATCGCCATCTTCAAGGAGGGCAGCATCTGGCACACCGCAATTCTGCCCGTAGCCGGCTACCAGCTTACCCGGGATATCGCCATCGGCCTGGGGCTGCCGTTCGAAGTGGCTGAGGAGATGAAAAAGAGGTACGGCAGCGTCATGCCGGTCTACGAAAGCAAGTCGGAAACCACAAGCGCCATATCCGCTGACGGACACGGCGTCTCCTACCAGGACCTCTGTGATATCGTCCGGGCTCGGGTCGAAGAAATCGTCAGGCTCATCCTGCTTGAGATGCCCCGCTCCGAGTACGAAGAGCTGGTGCCCGCCGGGCTGGTCCTGACGGGAGGCAGCTCCAACCTGGCCGGTATCGAGGCCCTGGGGCGCGACATACTGCGACTCCCGGTACGGGTGGGGGTACCCACCTCCATGTCCGGCATCAGCGACATTCTACGCGACCCGGCACACGCCACCAGCGTCGGCCTGCTGCTCTGGGGAATGAAACACGAAGGCCGGCAGCTCTGGAAATCCCGTGGGCTCCTGCGCCGTCTTATGTCACGAATTAGAAATCTGTTCCGCTAGCTGGCCTTAGCCTGCGGAACCAACCTGTGAAAGGTAAAGAAAGGAGGAGGCGATGGCGAAAACAAGTTTTGTAGCCAACCCAGCCAAGATTAAGGTTATCGGTTTGGGCGGCGGCGGCTGTAATGCGGTAACGCGTATGGTTCAGGAAGAGATCCGGGGGGTAGAGTTCATCGCCATGAACACTGACGCCCAGGCCCTGGCCATTACCGAGGCCCCGACGCGTGTTCAGCTCGGGGAGAAGCTGACCAAAGGATTAGGCGTCGGCGGCGATTACATCCTGGGACAGAAATCGGCTGAGGAGAACCGTGACGATATTAAGGAAATCGTCTCTGGTTCGGATATGGTGTTTATCACCTGCGGTATGGGCGGCGGCACCGGTACCGGCTCGGCCCCGGTTATCGCCGAGATAGCCAAACAGAGCGGTGCCCTGACCATTGCCGTGGTTACCAAGCCGTTCGTCTTCGAGGGTAACCGCCGCTGTCAGGTAGCCGAGGAGGGCATCACCAACCTGCTGACCAAGGTTGATACCCTGATTATCATCCCCAACGACCGCCTGCTGGGTCTCTGTGACCAGAAGACGGAGGTGGACAGCGCCTTCAAGCTGGCTGACGATGTCCTGAGGCACGGGGTGCAGGCCATCTCCGAGGTCATCACCGTACCCGGTCTGATTAACCTCGACTTTGCCGATGTCAAGGCGATAATGAAGGACGCCGGGCCTGCCTGGATGTCCATCGGTATCGCCTCGGGCAAGAGTCGCGCCGTAGAGGCGGCTAAGGAAGCCCTGTCCAGCCCCCTGCTGGACGTCTCTGTCGGCGGGTCAAGGGGAGTCCTCTTCAACGTCGTCGGCGGCAACAGCCTCACCCTGTTTGAGGTCAATGAGGCTGCGGCGGTAATCAAGGAGGCGGTAGACCCCGAGGCCAACATTATCTTCGGTGTGGCCCACGACCCCGACATGGAAAACGATGTCCGCATTACCCTGATTGCCACCGGGTTTGCTTCCAAGATGGGAATGGCCGAGGGTTCTCAGGAAGACGAGGTCAATCAGTTCCTGAAGAGCCTGAAGAGTGAAGAGGAACTGGATGTTCCCTCTTTCCTGCGCCGGCCGCTTTTCAGCCACCGGAGACAGGCCATAGCCCAATCGACGAAGATGGTTAACCCAACGCAACAGACTCCGCTTCGTTAGTGCTCTCGGGGACACCGGCCGCCCGCAACACGGGAAAGCCCTCGAGACCGAAGTAAGGCTGTAGGTGCTCTGTGCCTGCAGCCTTCCTGTCTTTGCGGAGTAGACACGGTTATCAGGATGAGCCTAAAGACGCTGAGAACCGGCGGCTCGGGATGGCCCCGGCTAAAAACCTGGGTGGGGGACTCTAACCCCTCGATAGCGGCTGCACCCGGCTTACGGCCCCGCTAGGTAGACCTGATCTCCTCGCGGGTAAATTTGTAGTAGGAGACACCGAAGAACACCGCCGCGATAGCCACAAAGGTCACCAGATGGGGCCAGATGGTAATCATGGTCTGACTCAGCGGCAGAGAACCGGGCTGCCACTCGGCGCCCGAGGCGTAAATCTGGAGGTACTCCGTAGCCGTTCTGGTACCGGGAGACAAAAGGACGTACATCGCCTCCTGAAATAGGTAAATCGGCGACACGCGTTCGGCGGCAACCTGAATCGAGTAATACCTGATTACCTCCTGGGTGGTAGAGGTATCGCTAAGGGGCACGCGCATATTGGCAACCGCAGTGGGAATGAAGCCGGTGAGGGTGTAGAGGAGAAAGAATATCCAGATGGCTATTGAGGCCATGGCTGAGGTAGCCACCCGCTCGAAGAAGACGGAGAACAGCATGGACAGACCCAGCCAGAAAGACCCGTAGAGGGTGGTAAGCACCAGAAATAGAAACAGCCGCAAGGCCTCCTCCGAACTGGGAGGCACCCCGATGGCCCTCATCCCCAGACCCGACACCAAAAGGACGACACTGGTCAGCATGATGGCCATGGTCACTGTCCCGGCCAGAAACTTGGCGTTGAAAACGGTATCCCGGTAGATGGGCTGGGAGAGGAGACGGCTCAGCGTCCCGCTGTTCTTTTCCCGGTTTATGGCATCAAAGCCGAGGACGATACCGACTATAGGCACGATAAACATGGTGATAAAGAACAGGAAGGCGTACGAGCCTGCGCCAGAGGTGGTGAAGAGGGTGAGGAAGACAAACTGGGTTTGCCCGAACTGGGTCGGCTCGCCGAGCTGCTCCCTGATATTTACCAGGGCACCGGCCGGCCCGTAGATGGCCACTACGGTAACCAGGAGGGCCACGGCAAAGAGTATGATACCACGCCAGCTTATGAGATAGTCGGCGAGCTCCTTATCGAATATGGCTACCAGTCCACGCATGCTAGCCCTCTCTAAAGTACTTCAGGTATATATCCTCCAGAGCGTAGCTCTGAATCTTCATCTCCACCATGAGACCGCCCGTATCAACAATCTTCTTGGCTATCTGGGGTCTCAGGTCTTCCGAGCAGTTAATAATCAGCCCGCCCGCTAACGGCTCCACGCCGAGCACCCCTTTAATCTGCTTAATGGCCTCAACGATGGTCTGGGTGACCTCGGTCAGTTTAACCTCAATCCGGAACTGGATACCGCCCATGGCCTCTCTACTCAGCTCTTCCAGGAGACCCTCGGCCACCAGGTGCCCTTCCATCAGGATACCCACCCGGTTACAGATTCGCTGAACCTGGTACAGCTGGTGGGAGGACATGACGATGGTCATCCTGGTCTCCTTGGCTATCCTGGCTATCAGGTCAAGCACCTGGACGATGCCTTCCGGGTCTATCCCCGAGGTGGGCTCATCCATGATGGCAATCTTGGGCTGCTTAACCAGGATATCGGCAATCGCCAGACGCTGCTTCATGCCCCGGGAGAACTCGGACACATTCCGTTCCGCGGCGCGCGGCAGGCCGACGATCTCCAGCGCCTCGAGAGCCCTCTTATCGGCCAGCCTGTCGGAGAGGCCATTGAGCCGCCCGGTATAGATCAGGTTCTGGGCGGCGGTTAAATCCTCGTAGAAGCCCACATTTTCCGGGACATAGCCGGTGATGCGCTTAACCTTGAGCGGCTCCCGGGTCGTGTTGTAACCCGCCACCAAGGCAATACCCGAGGTCGGCTCGGTAAGCCCGAGCAGCATCAATATCGTGGTCGTCTTCCCGGCGCCGTTGGGGCCGAGAAAACCGAAGATGTCGCCCTCCTCGATGCGGAGATTTAACCCGTCAACCGCGGTAATTTTACCGTATTTTTTGGTAAGGTCTTTCGTTTCTACGATGGACATCTTTTTAAAACCCGCTAGCGACTACCGCCCCGCCTGAGGCGGCTTACGGCCCGCTTAAACCAGTTGCCGGAGCCGGTAGCAGTGGCGGCCTCTTTGGCCTCTTCTCTCCGGCCGGCCCGCCGGAACCAGATTGCCAGGGCAACGATAACGGCGACGGCAATGCCGATACCGGCCTGCCCCCAGATGCTGGTGGTAGCCACGGTTATCCTGAGCTCGCGGGACATCTCAGCCTCGTCCCCGACGGCACTAATAATGACGGGGTAATCGCCGGACTCGGTACCGGCCGGCGGTTTGATTACCAGGTCTATCTCCTGGGTAACCCCCGATTCCAGGGTCGCCAGCGAGCCAGGGGTGAAGGTTATGTCCCAACCCGATGGGCCTTCCGCGCTGAAGATGATATTGTCTACCGTGCCGCTAGCTGAGTTCGTCAGCTGCAGCGACACGTGATTATCCTGGTTGGGTTGCATATTAAACTCTCTGACCAGCGTAGCGGTAGACAGATAAAGAAGGTATTCCGGGGGTGCGGTAACAACCACCGCCTTGATTTCAGTGCTATCCGACACGTCGCCCGAGGCTGCCTCGACGGTAAACACATATTCACCGGCCACGGCGGCAGCCTGCTGCGACATGGGGCCGACGATAAGGGTGACGGTCTCCCTCTTCCTGCCCGGCTCTACGGTAAAGGCCGATATCTCCGTCTCGGGATAGCCCCCGAGAAAGACCCCGGTCCATCCCTCGGGCGATGTCAGGTTAAGGTCAAAGGTCTTGGGCTCGCTGCCCTGGTAGAACAGCGTTATTTCAAACTCAAAGTTTTTGCCGGCGGTATCCTGGAGGGCAGGGTAGGTGGAATAGATTTCCAGGCTCTCGGCAGCGGGCTCCTCAGACGGCGGTTCCTCCTGAGCCGGCGGTGGCAAGACGAAAGCCTGGCTGCTTCCCTGGGCAGCAAGGACAACCTGACCTCCGAGCAAGCCGCCAAACACTCCAAGGAGCAGAGCCAAGCAAAGCAGGTAATGAGCTCCCTTAAATCTATTCATGGCTTATCCCCTTTTGTTAATCACACTATTAACTTTGCTTGAGATTCTGGTAAAATGAGTACAGGACACTGGCTTTATCTCGACTGTCCAGTCTATGAGTATCGAGCTTATAGATTATATCCCGTCTCGGGAAATAAATCAAACTTCGCTCTCTAGAAAGAGATAAAACTTGAGGCACACAAGGCTGCCCCCGGTTTCCAGGGGCAGGGCCACCCCCCGATTATTTAACCTAGCTTCTAGGGACGTTTTTATATACGCCGTTAACCTGATAACGAAAGGGGTACCATGCTCCAGCTAGTAATTATTGTCGCCTATTTCTCAGTCATGATTATCATCGGGATAGTGAGCCGCAAGCAGGCGCGGGGGATTGATGATTTCTTCGTCGCCGGCAGGAAGGGAAGCACCCTGCTCATCGCCGGCTCGCTACTGGCCACTATCGTCGGCGGCTCAGCCACTGTAGGTATGGCCGGGCTGGGTTTCAGCCGCGGCCTAAGCGGGGCCTGGTGGCTTCTGGTGGGCAGCATCGGGCTCGTGGTTCTGGGGCTCTTCCTGGCCAAGAAGGTGAGGGCCTTCGGGCTCTACACCCTGCCCGAGCTGGTAGCCAAGCAGTACGACAAGCGGGTTGGCCTGGCGGCTTCAATCCTCATCGTGGTCGCCTGGGTGGGCGTCATCGCCGCCCAGATTATAGCCTCAGGGACGCTGCTGGGCGTCCTGGGCATAGGCAGCCCGCTAATGTGGATGGTAATCTTTACCACTATCTTTATCACCTACTCCGTGCTGGGCGGCCAGCAGGCTGTCATCCGCACCGATGCCGTACAGACCGGGATAATCCTGGCCGGCGTCTTCGGCGGCCTGGCCCTGGTGCTGTCGCGACTCGGCGGCTGGAGTGGGCTCGCCAGCGTACTGCCGGCGGGGCATTTCAGCTTCCCCACCAGCCCCCAGTTCTCCGCTTACGAGCTGGTCTCGCTGCTCTTCCTGGTCGGGCTGACCTATGTCGTCGGGCCTGACATGTATTCCCGTCTCTTCTGTGCCCGGGACACCAGAACCGCCCGGAAATCCGTGCTCTGGGCGGCCCTGATTATCGTCCCCATCGCCTTCGGCATTACCCTGATTGGCATGGGGGCCTCGGCCCTCTTCCCCCAGATAGCTCCGGAACAGGCCCTGCCGGTTATCATAACGGAGTTCATGCCCCCCTTCCTGGGCGGGGTCGTCCTGGCCGCTCTGCTCGGAGCGCTCATGTCCTCAGCCGATACCTGCCTAATGAGCGCCAGCACGATACTGACCGTGGACATCATCGGGGCCCTTAAGCCGCTCAGCCCGGCGAAGACCGTGGCCTATTCCCGCTGGGCGATGGCCATCATAGGTATCGCCGCCCTGGCCCTGGCCCTGACCCTGAACGGGGTGATAAGCGCCCTTCTCTTCGCCTATACCATATATACCGGGGGGGTGATTATGCCCGTGCTCGCCGGGTTCTACCGGGAACGGCTCCGGGTGACCCCGCTGGGGGCGCTGGCGGCCATTATCGGCGGCGGCAGTGCCGCCCTTATCAGCAAGATACTCGCCATCAAGTACCTGGACTTAGGCAGCCTGGGAATCAGCCTCTGCCTGCTCTTCCTGGTGAGCTTCTTCGATAACAGAATCCGCGGCCGGCAGCTTGACGGCGCTAAAGACATCTAGTAGAATCCCTATTAGGGGGCGGTTAGCTCAGTTGGTCAGAGCGCTGCGTTGACATCGCAGAGGTCACTGGTTCAAGTCCAGTATCGCCCATTTCTCCCCCAAAAATCCGCGGTCTGCCCCAAGTCAAGCCCTGGTTCTCCCAGATTGTTGATAAGATAAAGCATTCTTGGTAAGATTTTAGAAGAGGGGATAAGAGATAAAGGGAAGCTAGCTACCCGACGCCCAACGAGAGCGCGGGACGGAGGCGATACATGGCCCAGGGGGAACTAACGGCGGAGAGGGTCCTCGGTGAAATAAGGAAGTGCGGCGTTACCCACCTCGTATTCCTTACCGATACCAAGCTCCGTTTCATACACGACATCCTGCTGAAGCAAAAGGAGATTATTCCGGTCCCGTTCTGCCGTGAGGGGGAGGGGATAGCCATCGCCGCCGGCCTGGTCATAGGCGGTAAGAAGCCGCTATTACTCTTTCAGAACACCGGCCTTTATGAATCGGGGGACTCGATTAGGACCGTGGCCCTAGAGCTCCGTCTGCCCCTGCTGATGATAATTAGCTACCTGGGCTGGAAGGGCGATTCCCCGATAACCGATTCCGCCGGCATCTTCCTTGAGCCCACGCTCAACGCCTGGGGTATCAAGTATCACCTGATGAAGAGCGATGAGGACGTGGGCAAGATATCCCTCGCCGATAAGGAGGCGCAGGAGACCAGTAAGCCGGTGGCCATTCTAATTGCAACGGAGTAGCGTAACCATGATGGAGAGCTTTGAAGCGGTAAAGGTTATATCCGAGCACCGGGGCGAGGCGCTTATCGTAGCTACCATGACACCGGGCACCGAGTTACCCGTGGTAACCACCAAGCCGGAGTGGGACCTCTCGTGGCACTGGTCGGCAATGGGTAAGGCCTCTTCAGTGGCTCTGGGCATAGCCCTGGCCCGGCCCGACCGAAAGGTCCTGGTACTGGACGCCGACGGTGCCCTGCTCATGAACCTGGGCAGCCTGGTGAGCATCGCCAACATGGCCCCACCCAACTTTGTTCACTTCCTGTTCGATAACGGGGTCTACCGGTGTACCGGAGGTCAGCCCCTCCCCCGACGCGGCCAAATCAGCTTTGCCGCCTTCGCCCGGGACGCCGGATACCCCAACGTCTCTGAATTCGCCGACGTAGAGACCCTGGAGAGCAACATCGACAGTGTAATTAATCAGGCAGGCCCCAGCTTCGTCTGCCTCAAGGTTGCCCCGTCCCTAGAGAAACCAGCCTTCCCCTACCTTCCGGCGCGCGATGTAGTCGGCCGCTTTCGGGAAACCCTGAAGCGCTCCTAAGCCGGGAGACACCCCTTCCAAACCCATCTGCCCCCGTTCCGGTGTCAGATATAGTTGTGCCCCGACTTATCCATCGGGGCACGGAAACTAAACTCTCTTTAGATGATGCCTAAGACTTGGCCAGGGCCTCGCGGAAGGCGTCGACACAGTCGCTCACCCGGACATAGGGGTAATTCGGCCCGGCGCCGGGCACAATCTTGAGGTGAACAAAGGTAGGGCCGGCCTCACTGATGACGCTGTCAATCGACTTCTCCAGGGTGGCCACATCGGAAAACTTGTGGATACTGGCGTATCCCGCCTCCAAAGCCAGCGCTGAGAAATCAACCCCGCCCACCTTGGGCAGTCTCTGCCCCCCGGTGCAGCGGTAAACGCCGTTGTCAAACAGGAAGTGGACGAAGTTCCGTGGGGCCGCATTACCAACCGTCATCAAGATACCCAGGTTGTTGAGCAGCGAGCCGTCGCCATCCATCACGAAGACCTTCCGGTCAGGCCGGGCCAGGGCCAGCCCCAGGCCCACCGATGAGCTTTTCCCCATAGCTGCCCAGTTAAAGGGGAGGTCGAGTTCGGGGCGGGTGGTTACTATCGGTAGCTCAGTACCCGGCGTCATCTCAGCGATGATGAGAGCCTCGCCGCGGTGCTCGGAGATAACCTTTACTGCGTCCATACTTTCAATCATTACGGTTCCTCCCCTACTACTAGAATAGCCACTGGCTTCCTGGCCTCCTGCGCCTCCTTGTCGGCGAGGGATATCATACCCACGTCCTCCACGCTCTTCATTACGTGGTAATTTACCTGCCAGGCATCCATAGTCGGCTCCATAACAACACCGGCGGAATCGGTCCCCTTCCAACCACGGTAGCCGAGCATTATCAGCAGGGGCACATGAAGCTCGAAGGTTACCATCCGCATCGAGTCCCCGGACTCATAGATGCCGGTATTCTGATAGAGTACTATCGGTTTCTTACCGCCCAGGGCAAGGCCGGCGGCCACCGCCACCCCTTCCCCCTCGCGGCAGACCGGAACCAGCTCGATTTCGCTCTGTTTCATCATGACGTCGTATATGAAGCCGAGCTGGAAGCAGGGGAGCCAGACGATGTGCGTGATGCCGCACTTCTTGAATTCCTCGAAGATTTTCTCGCCGAATAGCTGCATTCTTCCTTTAGCCACTGTTCCCCTCCCTGTTTCTATTACGCTTATAGTATCGAGAAGCCGGGAAGTCATCTTCCAGATGCGGCGGGAGGCCGCTGAAAACCTGCCTGCCCACAAATCAGCCTTGAAAGTATATCAAGGCACTATCAGCAGTGTCAAATTAAATTACCTGGATTAGGGTTCCCCCGGCGTTCCCCGGCTCCTTAGCCACAAAAAAGGGCCCCCCGATTTCTCGGGGGGCCCTTGGCTTACCGGTTAGGTGTTACCCTTCCGCCAGAATCAGGGCCTCCTGGTCCTGACGATAAGGACAATCACCACCACCGCCAGCGCGGCACCAATCCCGATTATGG
>Ga0315537_1004115_pt1 | contig 10663 bp, 6 predicted proteins | sample SalMarSW160270MG_FD_203091 | JGI IMG/M metagenome (GOLD analysis project Ga0315537, IMG submission 203091) | Salt marsh sediment microbial communities from the Plum Island Ecosystem LTER, Massachusetts, United States - Salt Marsh Sediment SW1602-70 ... | reverse complement strand
TCCTTTCTGCTCAGCTCAACAAGTGCATTAATAAAAAGGTCAATACCTTTATTTTTGAATTCATATCTTCCACTGGTTGCAACCAGCAGTGCATTTTCTGATACTTTCCCTCCGCTCAATGCAGAAGCAACATCCAGGAACTTCTGCCTGGCAGCTGCCCTTTTCTGATGAAAGGCATCCCCTTGAGGGATAAACGTGTCCTCAAATCCGTTGGGAGTTACCAGATCAACCTCCTTCTCAAAAAACTGGATACATTCCTGGGATGTGATCTCACTGACCGTAGTAAACGCATCGGCAGTTAAAGCGGAAATTTTTTCCAGGGAGTGTTTCGAGATGATATTGAATTCCCGGGCAACCTGAACCGGATTAAATTTTTCCAGGTTTCCATAGAGCGGCCGGTTATTACCTGCCAGTGCTCTTCCCAGAACAGTAGCATGAGTGGTGAATATCGTTGCAACCTGCGGTAGGTTCTTATCCAGGTACAATATTCCCATACCGGTCATCCATTCGTGAAACTGGGCAATGATTTTGTCATCATATTCCAGGTGAAAATTTCGAAAACTCTCAATAATCTTAGCCGCAGCATACCCGAATAATGCAGGCTCTATATAATCCCACTGACCGGAAATCGAATCCAGTTTATGGGTCTCCCAGAATGTTTTGAAGATCCCATCTTTCTGGGATATAAATGGAGTAAAATCCACCAGGATAACGATTGGATTTCCTGAAATGTTCCACCTGCCCGTTTTTACCCTCAGTCCCTCCTTGTTGGCTTTGGATCTCCAGGAACTGAACAATTCGTGATCTTCTGTAAACTCAGGATTCTCCTTTTCGTCCCTCCAGATATCCGGGCCAATAAGGATATACCGGTCTTTAAATTTTCGGGTTAGTGTAACGACCTTGGTCGATATAACGGTATATATTCCACCTACTTTATTACAAACTTCCCAACTTGTTTCAAACAGGTAATCGGGAGAAACCATCTCTTTGCTCATTACTTCTTCGGGGATTTTGTTTGAGTTGAACCGGGTTTTTTTCTCTGCTTGCTTTTGGTGTCGGGGCCTGATGTCGGTTTTCTCTTAGCAGGAGAAGCTTTCCTGCTCTTTGCCGTCCCTGTAGAAGATGGTTTAGGTGATGAAGAATGCTTAACTTTTTCCAGCTCGGCTGCATACGTTTCAAGCTTCTTCTCCTTTTCCGCCAGTTGTTTTTGCAGTTCAGCCACTCGTTTTTCCTCAACCAACCCCGGAACTGCTGCCTGAACACGCAATTGAAAATCGCTTAAAATATTCATGTAATTAATGAATGCATCATAGGGAGAATCGTACGGATTAAAATAGGCATGTACTGCTCCATCGGAAAAGAATTTAGTGCACATATAGTAGAAGTGGTCACTTATTTGAAGGTATTCCCAGTCTTTGAGTATTTCCGGGTCATTGCATTGATTCACGACCGGTGAGAGATCATATAGTTTGTTAAACGCCTCTTCCTGCAATTCATTTCCAAGCCAGGCTGTAACATCCCGTTCTTCATCTGCCCATGAAATCGGATGCGGACAATGAACAGCAGCTACCGGCTGGAACTCCTTTATTATTTCCGAGGGAGTACTGAATGTAAATTTTGTCCCGGACAGGACGGTCCCCGGAAGGGCTTTCAGGAAATCAAATATTCCCGTTTCTTCCCACTGATGTTCACCGAATGTTTCATAATCCATAAACAGATTAACGATTTCCTCTTTCTTATTGATGGCATTCAGCCACCCTGCAAATTTATCTGCGGTTAATGGCCACTCGTTCCAGTCCTTGTTTGAAAAACGGAAAGCGATATCATCGCTCAATTTGAAATTCCGGAGTAAAATTTTTAATTTCGGGTTGATGGCGTTATAATATAAATAATTGGGGCTTTTCCAGCCAAGAACATGTTTTGCCCCTTCGGTAAGCATCGCCTCGTAACCCATTTCAGCCACCATGGCTCCCATGCTGTCTGAATAGATCAATTCAGTATTTCTGAAAACGCCGGGTTTCTGTCCGAAAAACTTTTCCACTTTCTTACCATGAGCCTGAACCTGTCTGAAAAACTCATCCCGATCCTTCAGGGCAACCAGGGAATGAGCGTTTGTTTCAGCCAGGAATTCAACCGATCCGGTATCGGCCAGTTGCCTGAAGGACTCAATCACTTCCGGAGCATACAATTCAAACTGATCCAATGCGATACCGGATATGGAAAAGGTTACTTTGAACTTCTCACCATACTTCCTGATCAACTCCAATAAAACCTGGTTTGCCGTAAGGTAACATTTGGCAGCCACCTTTCTCATGATCGATTCATTGGAAAAATCATCATAATAATAGTGATCATTCCCTATATCAAAAAACCGGTATCTTCTGAACCGGAAGGGTTGGTGGATCTGAAAATAAAGGCATATTGTTCTCATTATGATTGCCTTGTTAGTTTAAAAGATTTAGATTAATTTTTCCTCCGAAGCGCTGCTTCGTAAACTGCTTTCACTTCCACAGCTGATTTTTCCCATTTTAATTCATCGACCTCCCTTTTGCCATATTTCTTAAACATTTTTGACAGGGCAGGATAATTCAGCAAGCCATAAATAGCATCAGCCATAGCATCGATATCCCAGAAATCTGTTTTGATAGCATGGGTTAATATTTCGGCGACACCCGACTGGTGTGAAATGATCACCGGTACATTAGACTGCATGGCTTCCAACGGAGAGATCCCAAACGGTTCGGATACGGAAGGCATCACATACACATCACTGATCCGCAGCATATGAAATACATCATCACCCTTCAGAAATCCGGTGAAATGAAATTTGTCCATTATCTTCAGTTTGGCTGCTCTGGTGATCATTTTATTCATCATATCTCCGCTTCCTGCCATAACAAACCGCACATTATCCATTTTTTGCAACACCTTATAGGCTGCCTCGATAAAATATTCAGGTCCTTTCTGTAGTGTGATCCTTCCGAGAAATGTAACGATCTTTTCACTGAATCCTTTTTTAATCTTCAGGTTCTCTTTCTCTTCTACCGGTTCCACTGCATTATATACTCTAACTACCTTTTCCGGATTGATGTGGTATTTTTCAATCACCGTAGTGCGTGTCAGATTGCTTACAGCGATAATCCGGTCAGCTGCATCCATTCCCCTTTTTTCTATGGCATATACATTCGGGTTAACGTTCCCGCCGCTGCGGTCAAAATCCGTTGCATGAACATGGATAACAAGCGGTTTCCCCGAAGCCTCCTTTGCAGCAATCCCTGCAGGATAGGCAAGCCAGTCATGCGCATGAATCAGGTCAAACTCATTTTCAGTAGCGATAACGGACGCTACTACAGCATACTTTGCTATCTCATCCATCAGACCCGCTCCATACTTCCCGGTAAAATCGATTTTCCCTTCCTCGTCCGTCTGGATAAATTTCCTTGTCCCGGAAACCTCTTTCTCCTTCAATTGCCAGTACTCTTCAGGATCGACATAAGGAACAATTCCGGATTCCACTTCAAGAAAATCCAGCTTTTTTTTAAATCCTTTTAAATCAATATTCTTCCTGGTAATAGAGACGGTATTTGCACCAACCAATCGCATGGTTTGCTGATCCTCGTCTCCATAGGATTTGGGTACAACAAAAATTACACTGATATCCTCGATAGAGGATAATCCCTTCGTTAAACCATAACTGGCTGTTCCAAGCCCTCCGGAAATATGTGGAGGGAACTCCCATCCAAACATCAAAACCTTCATATTGAACTCCATTTATAACAACGCTATCTACAAAACAGGTTACTTATTCTCACAGGCTTCCAGTAAATCAAGCGATCGCAGGATCTCAGCAACACTCCATGCCTGTGAAATGGCCCCACGCGGTTCGTGGGGAGGATCTCCATTATAAATTTCTGAGATCGATCCAACTCCATGTTCATTCATTACCTGCTCAAATCCCATCACGATCTTCCTGATGAACCCAATTCCGCTCTTCTTATGCAGTAGGAGATAACCTTCCACAAAATGCCCCAGCAACCAGGGCCAGACAGTTCCCTGATGATACGCTTTGTCCCGTTCCTCCTGATCCCCTTTATACTCTCCTTCATACAGGGGGTTTTTGGGAGAGAGCGTCCTGAGACCACGTGGGGTTAATAACTCCTGTTCAACAATGGCTAAAACGGATTTTTTCATGCTATCATCCAGGGGACTATAACAGAGAGATGTGGCAATAACCTGGTTTGGTCTGACAGACCAGTCTTTATCGTCACCATTAACATAATCGGCCAGGTACTGGTATTTCTCATCCCAGAAATGTGACCGGAAGGAGTTCTTTATTTTCTCAGGAAGATCACCCCAGGAACGAATGAATTGCTTATCTTTTTGTTCCCCAGCCAGGGCTAAGGTGAAGCAAACTGCATTATACCACAATGCATTTATTTCAACCGCATACCCTTGTCGCTTAGTAACCGGATTACCATGTACAACAGCATCCATCCAGGTCAGGGCTTTTCCGTCTTCACCAGCATAGATTAATCCGTTTTCATCCATTCTGATATTGAATGAAGTCCCGTTACGGTAGGCATTCAGAATTGACTTCATCGCTTTACCATACTTCTTCCACATTTCGAACCTGGAATTTGTATGTTCCACATACTTCTGAAGTGCCCAGAAAAACCAAAGAGGAGCATCGACGGAATTGAATGCGGGAGCTTTATCACCCCCCATATTGGGAAATAGTCCATCTTTTAGTTTTATTACCTGAGTATCAACCACCTTGAGAAAGGTCTCAAGGTCATTCATGGGCAATGTCAATCCGGGTAGGGAAATGAATGTGTCCCTTCCCCAGGTGCCAAACCATGGGAATCCAGCAATGATCTCGGTCTTCCCCTGTTTATGAACAAAAAACTGCTGTGCCGAATTGATCAGACAATTCCTGAAGCTATCCCGTGGAACACGGCTGTTTGCTTCGGCTGTAAATTTTCGTTTCAACCCCGCCGGATTAATTTCTTTCAGACTGGCAGAAAAGATAATGCTCTCCCTTCTTTTTATCCTTACCTCAAAATAACCGGGCACAAACAAATCCTCCTTGTAATCATACCCCCTGGCTTTTTCTTCCAGGTACTCAATGTTGTAATACCAGTCAGGCCCGGCAATAAAATCAACCGGTTTTGAAAATTGCATGTTCAGATAAGGATATCCCTGATACATTTTTGATTTTATCCCATTGACAACCTTCTTCACCCTGGTATTGGCATCCAGATTGCATTTGCTGAGTGAATGCCTGCAGCGGAACGCTAAGAACGGTTTGAGTCTGAGGATAGTTGGAGAGTGTGCCTCCAGAAGGGTATACTTAAGCAATACCTGTTCCGTTTTTCCCACCAGCACTTTCTCCCTGCTCAACACCACTCCTCCGACACGAATGATAGTCCTGGGTATTCGTTCCGCTTCAAAATCCCGGATATACTTGTGCCCCCTTGGTTCGTAATGATCCCCCTGGTATTTATGGATACCAATGTTAAACGCTTTCTCATGCTGAACGATGGTCTCATCAAGAGAGGAAAGAAGAACATGCAGCTCCCCGTCCAGATCATCCATGGGACTGACAAGCATCCCATGATATTTTCTTGTATTGCACCCTACAAGTGTTGTACACGAATAGGACCCTGCCCGGTTGGACCTCAGAATCTCCTTGTTTAATGAGTATTCCAGGTTGATGAGCTGTTCCTTATCAAATTTAAGATAACTCATACCAAATCAATTAAAAAATGCCTTCCAAATTCATTTCCGCACTCGTCTGCCTGTTCCAGAAAACAGGTCAAAAAATAACCTACAAATATCGATAATAAAAACTTCCGAATCAACATAAAAGTGAAAATAAAGCACTTAGTAAGTATGGGATGAATCATTCAAAAAATCCTTATCTTCGCACCGTAAAAATTATTCCCTGCTGAAGCAACCTGATTACCAATAAATAACATTTCAGGGTTTAAAACAAGGGGAAGGTATTTGCATAAAACAGAATGAACCAAAGAAACAGTTATGAAAAAAATGAAAAGTCTGATCCTGATCGTATTGATCCTGACGGGATGTAGCGCTCAAGAACGATTTGAACTTCAGGGGACAATAGAGAATGGCCAGGGAATGACCCTCTATCTGGATGAGCTCGGAACCTCAAAATTAACTACGATTGACTCGCTCATTGTAAGTAATGACGGATCGTTTCAGGCTATACATGAATTGACGAATCCAACATTTTTCCTGCTCCGGGGCAGTCAGGACAATTTTATTATCCTGCTGATCCGGCCGGGTGAAAAAGTCAGGATTAATGCCAACATGGACAATCTTTCCGAATCGTATACGATCAAAGGATCTCCCGATTCGAAACTGATACAGGAATACGACCAGCACTTGCAAAAGAATGTTGAGCAACTCAGGGAACTAAATAAGATCTATAATGACAGTATTCATAGTCCCAACATTGGGTCTATCATCACCGATCTCGATGAGCGCTCAAACCGGATTCTGGAAGATCAGAAGGAGTATACTATCGAATATATTACCACCAACAATCATTCATTGGTTAGCCTTCTGGCACTCTATCAGCAGATCACTCCCAGAAATTATGTGCTTGATCCGATGGAGGACTTCGGTTATTTTGAGATGGTTGATTCAATACTGTATGCATTGTATCCCGAATCAGAACCTGTACAGGCACTTCATGCCCAGGTAATTGAACTGAATCAGCGCATTGAAGCGAGCCGGGAAATGGAGCTTCTTTTTGGGATGGGGGCAGTTCCTCCGGAAATTGCCCTTCCGAATCCCGAGGGAGATACGATCACCCTCTCTTCAACAAAAGGCAATATTGTACTGCTTGATTTCTGGGCTGCCTGGTGCAACCCCTGCCGGGTGGAGAATCCCAACCTGGTTAAACATTATAATAAATACCACGCAAAAGGATTTGAGATATTTCAGGTTTCGCTTGATCGTGACCGGGAAAACTGGCTTGGGGCAATTGAAATTGACGGACTGGAACAATGGAACCATGTCTGTGACCTGAATTCCATCGTAGCCAACCTGTATCATGTGCAGCAGATACCTACCAACTTCCTGCTTGACAGGGAAGGAAAGATCATCGCTCGCGACCTTCGCGGTGAAGAGCTGGGGAAAAAATTATCCGATATTTTCGATTAATTGTTTGTTTACATGAAAAAAACAGTATTCTTTGTTCCACTGATTTTCCTTTTTGCCTGCTCGGGAAAGAATACCATTCGTATTTATGGCAATTTTACCAATGCAGAAAACGAAATCGTTTATCTGGATGAGATGAGTATCATTGGTTCCGTCAATCTTGATTCGGTGAATCTAAAAAAGGGAGGGGCGTTTCAGTTCAAATTTAAAGCAGATGAACCGAGCTTTTATCAACTGAAAATTACACCAAATAATTTCATTACACTGCTGATAGAACCGGGGGAAAAGGTCCATGTTGAGTCAGACAGAAACTTCCTTCCCAATGGGTATTCGATCGAGGGATCGGAGGGTTCGGAATTAATCAAACTGCTGGATGACAACCTTTTAAAAACTCAAAAAACACTGGATTCAATTGTAATCGATTATCGATCCAATATGGACAAAGAGGGTTTTGATACACTGGAAATACAATTGAACGAAAAATATAACACAGTGCTCAGGCAGCAGCGAAGGTTTACCATCGGTTTTATCCTTGAGAACATCACCTCCCTCGCCAGTATCAAAGCGTTGTATCAGCAGTATGATTCGGTGACCTATGTTCTTTATGATATGAAAGACCTTCAATACGTGAAGATAGTTGCCGATTCCCTGAAGGTGCATTACCCCGATTCGAAACATACCAGAGCCTTGATTGCGAATCTGAAAAGTGAGATGGTACGATTCAATACCCATCGTATCAATGAGTTGATCAGCAGCAGTGAACCCACTGTCATTGATATCTCACTCCCAACTGTTGAAGGAGATACAATCGCACTCTCTTCCCTCCGTGGTAACTATGTTTTGCTCAGTTTCTGGGCTTCCTGGGATGAGGCAAGCATCCGCGAAAATGCAGAATTAAAAAGCGTATATAACCAGTACCATTCCAGGGGATTTGAGATCTATCAGGTATCGTTCGACAACGATAATGAAGCCTGGAGGAGAGCCATTCATTTTGATGAGTTACCATGGATCAATGTCAGTGACCTGGACTATCCAAACTCCCCGGTTATTAATCGGCTTAATATTCAGAAACTTCCTGCTAACTATCTTCTGGACAGGGAAGGAAATATCATAGGAAAAGATTTTACGGGCAGGACACTAAAAATAAAACTGGCTCAGTTAGTTGATTAACATGTAAGTTATCCGGAAAGGGTAAACGTCAAATAGCGCAAGCTAATATTTATCAGATGCAGGAATCCAAAAAAACATACTTTGCTTCCGATGCTCACCTGGGGTACCCGAACCACGACGATAGCCTTGGAAGAGAGAAGAAGCTGGTTAAATGGTTGGATACCGTCCGGCATGATGCATCAGCGATTTATCTGCTTGGAGATATTTTCGACTACTGGTATGAATACAAAAAGGTAGTTCCCCGCGGATTCACCCGGTTATTGGGAAAGATATCAGAAATCACCGATTCGGGTATACCCGTTCATTTTTTCACCGGCAACCACGACATCTCCATATTCGATTATTTACCAGAGGAAACGGGTGTGATCGTACACTATAAACCGTTACAAACAACCCTGAACGGTTACACATTCTTCCTGAGCCACGGCGATGGGCTGGATCCTGAAGATAAAACCTACCTTAGATTAAGAAAAATCTATCTTAGCCCTGCCTTTCAATGGTTCTTTTCCAGGCTTCATCCAAATTTCACCATCTGGTTTGCCCACAAATGGTCTCATAACAGCAGGTCATCCAGGATACTCCCTGAATTCAGGGGAGAAAAGAATGAATCCATGATCCGGTTTGCCAGAGAGATGTTAACCAGAGAGGAGATTCATTTCTTCATCTTCGGGCACCGCCATATCCCGCTTGATTTTCCACTGAATGAAAAGAGCCGGGTAATCTATCTTGGGGACTGGCTGACGCACTTCACCTATGCTGTTTTTGATGGTAAAGACCTGGAGTTAAAGAAGTTTGAAGGTTAACTAAAGCAAATGAAATGCAACGGTTACGCCAGCCATCACGATTGAAACCATGCTCATCAGTTTGATCAGGATGTTCAGGCTCGGTCCGGATGTGTCTTTAAAGGGATCTCCGACGGTATCTCCGATAACAGCCGCTTTGTGAGCATCCGATCCTTTGCCACCCAGGTTTCCTTTTTCGATATATTTTTTCGCGTTGTCCCAGGCACCACCCGAATTGGCCATAAATATTGCCAGGACAAAACCGGCACCCAGCCCACCAATCAGCAGGCCAATGGTTCCTGCCACACCGAAGATTAATCCAACGACGATTGGAACGGCAATCGCCAGCAAGGAAGGAAGTATCATTTCGATTTGAGCACCCTTTGTTGAAATGGCAACACACCGTGCATAATCGGGCTCCGCTTTCCCTTCCAGGATCCCTTTGATCTCCCGGAATTGCCGTCTCACCTCCTCAACCATTCGTGCTGCAGCCCTCCCGACAGCATTCATGGTTAGTCCGGAAAACATGAATGCCATCATGGCACCGAGGAAAATACCGACCAATACCTTTGGATTCATCAGGTGTACCTCGAAAAAATTCATGTATTCATCCAGTGAAAAATGGTCCAGTTCATCAGGAGAAGTAATGCTGGTATGATTGGGGAAAATATATTCGGTCCATCCCGATTTCTCAAACAGGCGTTTGATCCCGATTTTCAACTCTTCAATGTAGGAAGCCAGCAGGGCAAGTGCTGTAAGGGCAGCCGATCCTATGGCAAATCCTTTTCCGGTAGCAGCAGTGGTATTCCCAAGCGAATCAAGAGCATCCGTTCTTTTTCGTACTTCGGGTCCCAGTTCACTCATCTCCGCATTCCCCCCGGCATTATCAGCAATGGGTCCATAAGCATCGGTGGCGAGTGTAATTCCCAGCGTGGAAAGCATGCCAACTGCGGCTATTCCAATACCGTATAATCCCTCACCCATGTTTGAAAAATCGAATCCCGATGCAAAAAGAAAGGCAAGGATAATGCCTGTAGCAATAGCGAGAACAGGAACCACTGTGGAGGTCATTCCAACTCCGATTCCTGAAATGATCACCGTTGCCGGTCCGGTATCGGAGCTTTTAGCAATCTTGCGTGTGGGACTATACTCTTCGGAGGTAAAATATTCAGTTGCCTTCCCGATCACGATACCAACGATCAGCCCCACCACAATAGCACCAAATACACCCACAGAATAAAAATCCAGCCCAAGAAATGAAACCGGTTCACCAATTTTTAACAATTGCAGGATAAGGAACGAAAACACGATAATCAGGATTGAACTTGAATTTACTCCCCTGGCTAATGACTTCAGCAGGTTTTTCTGTGTTGCACCTTCTTTGGTCTTTACCAGAAAGATGCCTAAAATTGATAGAACAATGCCTACGGCAGCGATCAACATGGGAGCCAGTATTGCTTTGAACTGCTCCACTTCATTGCTCATAAAAGCTGCCGAGCCAAGAGCAGCAGTAGCCAAAATGG
>Ga0315537_1004114_pt1 | contig 10664 bp, 8 predicted proteins | sample SalMarSW160270MG_FD_203091 | JGI IMG/M metagenome (GOLD analysis project Ga0315537, IMG submission 203091) | Salt marsh sediment microbial communities from the Plum Island Ecosystem LTER, Massachusetts, United States - Salt Marsh Sediment SW1602-70 ... | reverse complement strand
TTCCACAACAATCCTGTCTTTGTTCGATTCCCAGATCTTGGGACCGATACCCGGAACATTCATTAGATCTTCTGTTTTTTTGAAAGGTCCATTTTTCTCACGGAATTCTACGATTTTTTCCGCGTATTTTTGCCCTATTCCTTTGAGTTGAATTAGCTCTTCTACGGTTGCTTTGTTCAAATTAATCTTTCCCGCGTCTACAGCCCATAACGGCCCAATAAAAACCATAACGATTGCAACTGAAATACACAAGAATGCCAACCTTTTTCTTTTTTTCATTTTTTCCTCCTTTTGATTAATGAGTTGTTGTTCCGAACATTAAAAGGCGAATGGGAATTCCCTACCCGAAAAAGTTACTCCAAGAATCATGCCAAAAAGAACTTGGGGACTTGGGCACAATTAGGAATAATGGAATAATGGAATGATGGAGTAACGGAATGATGGGTTTGAAGGAGTTTCTTATAATTACAATGTGTGAGTTCCGCCCTGCCCCCCAATATCCCCATGTTCTGTTCATACATTATGAGGCCACAAAAAGTTGATATGAATCATCTATTAATTTTAGGTAGTTGTAGGGCTTCCGAGACCTTGGATTATGGAAGTTTAGGGTGAAAACAAAAGTTGGCAAACAGGGTGCTTTAGACACCTATAGATAAAAGAATTCTTGTTTGACGAAGATTATCAATTTTTTATAAAAAATAGAAAAAATCTATGTTGAAGAAAATTGAACGGATGTGAGGGGTGGAAATTGATTAACTTATTTTTGAATAAGCACATTAATTCGGGCATGATGCACAATTTTATGTGCATCCTCTCTCATGCTTTCTCTGGACACGAACTAATCTCTAATCGTTTTTTTCAAATCCGGCAGGGTTTCGGATTTACCCCGGATGACCATGCGATGATCACCATCACGAGCCGTTACATTTTCATAAACGCCGTCATCTCTTTTTACAAGCTTTGTAAAGCCGAGGTCGCGCAGTTCGCTGTTGGTTTTAGGTGTGCTGATATTGATTCGAGAAATGAGTTTTCGCACCGGCCCACCGCAGTTGGGGCATTGCATCAGTGATTTGTCCTGAATCGACTGCTTCACATCAAATACTTTGCCCAGTGAGCATGGTTTTTTTAAGTGTTCGTATTCATAAATAGGCATCACAAATCCTTAGACGCATCCTTCGACATTTCATTAAAAATTGCATCAAGCATCGCCCGTGCAACAACCAGATCTTCCCTGACAGTAATCTTTATATTGTCTTTGCCGCCGTTAATAATTCTTACGTCTATCCCCAGCCGTTCCACAAGCAATGAATCGTCAGAACCGGTATATCCATCATGCCGTGCGGTTTCATGGGCTTTTTTGATCAATTCGTATTTAAATGCCTGGGGGGTTTGGGCAAGCCAGATGTTGTCTCTTGAAAGTGTTTTCTTAATAAAGCCCGATTTCCCGACACACTTAATCGTATCGCCGACAGGTATGCCAAGGATACACGCACCGAATTTTTTTGCGCCAAGTATACACGACTCCAGTTTTTCAGGCTGAATAAAAGGACGCACGCCGTCATGGACAACGACCGTGTCGGTCTTTTTATCCATGGCTTGAAGTGCGTTATATACTGAATTCTGGCGCTCTTCACCGCCAGGTATAAGATCAAGCCCGTTTTTAAGCTCCAGCAAGGGAATTATGTTTTTTCGGCAATATTCGATATCTTCTTTGGGGATAACAAGAAAGATTTTATCTATCAGATCGCATGCATCAAACGCCATTACCGAATAAGCCAGAATCGGTCGGCCCGCAAGGTCCAGGTACTGCTTGCGGGTTTTGTCATTCATCCGGATGCCTTTGCCGGCAGCAACAATAATTGCAGAAACCATAACTTACAAGTTAGTTCGCTTCGCTCACAATTGGAATGTTGGGTTATTGTAACATTCCTCATGACGGGAATTAAATAGAAGAATGCCATCTTCTTTAAATCATCATTCCATTATTCCATCATTCCATCATTCCATTATTCCATTATTTTTATCCCGTGAAACTTTTTTCTATTTCACTGGGACCATGTATAAGGCAAAAACTCAACCGCCCGACAACTCTTTTAAATTCAATAAGTTCTAAAAAAAATGAAATGTCATTTCAAGTATTTCAGTTCCCTGGGAAGTGGAATCCCTTTACCCATTGTATCTTCACCGTAATTGACACCTGCAAGGATTTCAATATCTTTTAATGCCCGGGTGTCACCTTCAAACGTAACTTCGGTAATGTTTTCTTTCTGTATCTTGCCCCCTGCCCATTGAATGTCCAGTACACTGCTGGCATCAAATCGGTCTTGGCCCACACACAGTTCCACTTGCCCCCCATAGTGTTGAACGGTTTTAGCCACTAAAAGGCTGGGCCTGCTGTGGAAGCCGAGCTTTACAGGAACCCCTACTTTTATGGAAGAACGCTCAATATTTTCATTGAGTATTTCCCGGGCCAGTTCTTTACCGGTTGTAAGAAAGTGGCAGACATGGTAGAATCCGTAATTAATGGTTCGGTCAAGAAGCTCTTCCGGATCAATCATGGCGGATAATCGATCCTGAACTTTTTTGTAAATATTTTTATATCCTGCTTTGTGTAGATGCCGCTCATAAAAATGTAACAGCCTTCCGATCATTTGAAGAAGGTGAAATACAACCGAAAAATAACCCCGCAAATCTTTGAGTTTCCTGTTTCCAAAGCGGTATCCGCCGTGGATTACATATGTATCAAAAGAAGATTGAAGGTTATGCACCAGCATCTCAAAACGTCTCATGTTCACTTCATTGACCTTTTCCGGTACAATCTTCAATATCTCTTTCGTATCATATGGCTCATAAAATTTGAGATGATCAAACGTTGCAGCGATGCTTAAAAATTCACTTGCAATTTTAACGATATGCTTCTTTTGTTGGTCCTTATCCGTATCGTCAATATCATAATCGAGCATCTCACCGGTTATAATACCGGGGAATTCAGCCATATCATAACTCTCGTCAGGGATGGGGATATTAAGCCGGCGGGCCTCCTTCAGTATAATCGGGGCCAATTTCATTATAGTCTTTCTTATAAAGTAAAGCGTAGAAGTGCCTTCCTTTTCAAAAATCTTGGTATCCGGGAGACCATAGAAATCGAGACGATTTAAAATATGTGTCTGCGAGTAGCCGCCTAGGCTGAGATGCCTGACGGCAGCGGTAAGCTCCCTGTAAAAAAACCATTCCTTGTTGTTTTTAGCGCCGTGAAAATCCAGGAAGTCTTCCAGAACCTGGGAAGTTGCGATCAGCTCTGAAAAAAGCTTTTTGGTAAAAAGATACCGGGAAGAATCAAAATTTGAAATATAGATGCAAGCTTTCAAATAATCGTGAGAAAATATTCTAACTTTCTCCGCAAAAGAGATGTCGCAAACCGTTTTCTGAAATTTCATTATCTACATCATTTCCTTTTGGGTTTCAGAAATCGTCTTGTCGAGTTTCTTTTTCAGATCGGCGGGCAATCCTTCGATGTCCACATTTAAAAACCCTCGAACAATTGTAGATATTGCTTCTTCTTCATCAAGGCCCCTTGCCATTAAATACTCTATTTCCTGTTTATCGATTTTACCCACAGCCGCTTCGTGAGACATTTCCACACCGGGGACGTATCCGGAAAGCTCCGGAATAGCCCGCATCAGACCGTCACGTAATATCAAACCGTTACACTCCAGGTGTGCTTTAATACCGGCAACTTTGCCCACGAGTTCACCACGGGCAATGATTGATCCTCCTGATGAAATTCCGCGCGATATTATCTCCGCGCGGGTGTCAGGAGCATTCAACACAATCCGTGACCCCACATCCAGAAAACTGCCCGGTCCTGCCACAAGAATGCTGTTAAATCGGGCAACCGCCCCCTTTCCGTTCAAATGTGTGGTCGGAAACATCTGAAGAGACCCCACGGGTTTTAAGGAAATATAGTTAGAGATGATTGTTCCGCCTTCCTCAACCCGGATCACCGTTCTGGGTCGGACATTGATCTTTCCCCCCCAGTCATGAATCATGGTAAACGTAAGCTTGGCGCCTTTTTTTACATAAAATTCAGAAATTCCTATATGCAGGCCTGATATTAGGTGAGGAGCGGTTGCACACCCGGTAATGATATGTAGCTCCGATCCTTGTTCCGCAACTACGACATTATGAACATTCTGTGAAAATCCTTCTTTGGCAATATATAGACAGGATTGGATCGGGTCTTTTGTTTTAACACCGGCAAGGGCGTGAATAAAGTAACCTTGGTGTGATTTTTTTTTGGCCTGGAGGGTAAATTTGTCGGTATCCGGAGATATGTTTTTCCACATATAATTAGAAAGCCATGGGTATTTTTCCCGGGCCTGGGATATGCCCATGACTTCGATACCCTCCTGCCTGGTTTTGCAGTGTATCACGGAATTGTCTTTTTGGATAAAGGTGCCTATACGAGCATTTTCATCAATATCCACACCAACGTCTAAAAGCTGCTTTGCATCTGTTGGATCAATCTGTGATAACTTTTCAATATAGGCATGGTCCTTTGCATCAACGTTGTAGTTTTCAATATTTATATCCAAGACGTTATCTCGTTTGAACATCTGACGCACTCCTCATATCCGTATTCTCTGATCCACTTTAGGATCTCTCTGGCGTTTCTCGAACAGCATAAAATTCCGTTATAAAGAACCTGCCCCCTGTCTGCCGTGATATAATCTAGTATATGTCCGGTGTGGGTAATAACAAGTGCGGACTTTGAATGCTCAACGATTACCTTTTGATGAGGTCTTTTCTGGGGGCATTTGATTTGCCGGCCCAAAAGTGAATTGATTGTATCACCGACAACAACGATGCTTTCAAGGTCAACTCCGGATTCGGGCTCATCAAGAAGAACAAGATCCGGCTGTTGTGCCATAAGCTGAAGGAGTTCGGAACGTTTAATTTCTCCCCCCGAAAAATTTCGGTTTACATCTCTGTCAAGAAGATCGGTAAAATTAAGCTCTTTTGCCAATTCATCAACATCTACTGAACGATTTACATCACAGATTTCAACGAGATTTCTTGTGGTCAAGCCGTTAATGGTCGGAGGTCTTTGAAACGAAACGCCAATACCCAGTCGAGCCCGTTCGTTTATCGGCATTCCGGTAATATCTTCACCTTTAAACGTAATTTTTCCATGGGTCACGTTATATCCGGAAAACCCCATAATGGTCATCATCAGGCTGGTTTTGCCGGATCCATTGGGTCCGAAAAGTACGTGGGTTTGTCCTTTGGGTATTTCCATGTTAACGTTATTTAATATGGTTTTTCCGCCCACCTCGACCTTGAGTTCTTCTATCTGAAGCATATGTATTACCTTATAAATCCGTGAGACCTTTGCAAAACACCCCCTTTTGCTCAATTTCTGCGTCAGACTCAGATTTTAATCCTCGAAATACTCAATGTATGTCTGCGGTTAAAATCTTCGTCTTTCTTGAACCTGAACAAAATTGAGCATTTTTCAAAGGTCTCTCCGTATACTGGATTCTTGTCGAAAATCCCGTCTACTCGGGGATGCTGAGAACAAGCAAAAACGACAAATCGAGTATCCGGAATCAAGCATCCATTATCCAAAACAACGGTCCGAGCAGCCAATAAGCCGAATTCTGTGCCCAATGCGGGTTGCCCCGCACTGGATAACGATCATTCATCTATGGGTGCCCGTTGCCGGACACCTCTTGCGACCTACCCGGGAGCTTGAACGGGCCGCTCTCAAGCGCTCCCCTATTTGGTCTTGCACCGGGTGGGGTTTACAAAGCTTCCCCGGTCACCCAGGAAACTGGTGCGCTCTTACCGCACCTTTTCACCCTTACCCCGCTTAAATGCGGGGCGGTATATTTTCTGTTGCACTTTCCTTCACGTTGCCGCGACTTCACGTTATGAAGCACCCTGCCCTATGGTGTTCGGACTTTCCTCTGGATTTTTTCAATGATCCAGCGATCATCTGGGCTGCTCGGACCGTTTTTATCTGTCATCCGTGTGAGCCAGTTTCAAAACGCCCCCTTTTGCCCAATCTCTGCGTCAGGCTCAAATTTTAACCCGCCACCGAACTTTGGCGGGTTAATCCTCAAAATACTCCAGGTATTCCTGTGGTTAAAATTTTCGCCTTCCTTGACCTTGGACAAAATTGAACATTTTGAAACTGGCTCGTGTAAATGAAATTATGAGTTTTTTAAGTATATAATCCTCTGACAATTGGGGCAAAACTTCAAGCTGTCGCCAAGAAAAAGTTCATTATACAACTGGGGAGGAAGATTCACATTACATCCATGACATAGAGCATCCTTTACCGGTACCACCGCAAGTCCTCCGAAATTTTGTTTCTTTACCACCAAATACTTTTTCATTAATTCCGGATCTATCATACAGGTTACTTTCTCCCGGTCTTCATCAAGTTTCGAAAGCTTTATCCTGCCCTGTTCCGATTCCTGTTTTATGATCTCTTTTTGACTCCTTACGCTATCTGAGAGCTTTAAATATTCATCCTTTTTCAGTGCAATGATCTTTTCCGTCTCATCCATGCGATCCAGGCATTCTATCATCTTATCTTCAATTTCGGAATTTTTAGCCTTTTCCGCTTCAATTTCCTTTAATAACGATTGGTATTCTCTGTTTGTTTTCACAGATCTAAGCTTTGCCTGAGTCTTTTTTTCCCTGTCAAGATTTATTCGCGATTCGGATTCATGGTCTTGATACTGTTTTTTCAAGTCATCGATAATAAACTCTTGTTCTTTTATGGTTCGTTCAAACTCCATGAGACCTTTATCCAAAGCGTCAAGCTTACTGTATGCTTCATTAAGCACTGATTTAATGCTCCCGGCTTCTGTCTCTATTCCTTGCAATTTAACAAGCAAAGAAATTTGTTCTTTCATATTGTCCAATACCTATTAAAGTTGCGGCTCGAATATGTAAGTTCTCAATAAGTTCTGGTGTATTAAATAATCATGTTGACCCGACTCGTGCAAAGTTTAACCTGAGTTGAGCGATTTTTTGCGAAGAGATGTGCTGAGATCTTGATGCATAAGGGTTCGCGAAAACCGCAGGCATACCCGTGGATATGTCGAGGATTTTCGCGGATCCTTGATGCGCAAGAGATCAGCGCAGATCGAGTAAAAAATCGCTCAATTTAGGTTTAAATATTATAATATCATAAACGGGTCATTTTCAAGTCCATATGCCTCAACTTTTACATAAAACCCGTCTTTAGACAAAATCTTTCCAAGTCGGTCCGCAAGCACATCCACGATCAAATGCTCCGACGCAAAATGGCCGATATCGATAAGCCCAAGATTTGCGGCTTCTGCAGCTCTGGCATCGTGATACCTCAAATCTCCGCTGATATAAACCTGGGCTCCTGATGAAATAAAATTATTCATTAGGCTTGAACCGCTTCCCGTACAAACAGCTGCTGTGTTTACGGTTAAATCAGGATTTCCTGCAATTTTTACTGAGTTAAGCCCCAATTTTTCTTTAATTGACCGCGCCAAGGATATAAGTTCCGTGCTTTCACCAAGATCTCCGATCCGGCCGGAACCTTGCATGTCTTCATTTTCTATCAGTGGGTATATATCATATGCCATAGCCTCATAAGGATGATTTTTCCTTACATGTTCGATAATGCTGTTTAGATCACTCTTTCGCACAACTGTTTCAATTCTGATTTCATCGGCATGGGAAATTTCATCGACTTTACCGGAAAACGGTTTTGATAAAGATCCCGGTCTATAGGTACCTATACCCTTGTTTCTGAACGAACAGCATGAATACGAACCTATTTCACCGGCTTTTGTTTCAAAAATCGAATTTAGAATCTGTTGTTCATACGCCACAGGTACATACAATACCAGTTTGTAATTTTCTGTGGGGCCGACCTTCCCGAGCACTTTCAGATTTTTAATCCCGATCCGTTGTGCAAGTATATCGTTCAAACCGTCAATTGCATTGTCAAGGTTGGTATGGGCTGAGAATATAGCCATTTGGTGCCGGACTGCCTTTTGAATTATGGAGCCGACAGACGTGTTTAAATTAATAGACCTTAACGGATGAAATATAAGAGGATGATGCGTAATTAAAAGGTCAACGCCATTTTTGCAGGCATCGTTGACGACATCCGGGCCAGGGTCCAGAGCAATCCAGATGGTTCGAACCGGCCAGTTCTTCTGCCCAACCTGCAGTCCGACATTATCCCATTCTTCTGCAAACCGGATTGGAGCAATTGTCTCCATTGCCTTGATAATATCAAAGATTCTTGCTTCCATAACATCTCGTTACAATGTTCTATTTTTTAATCAATAAAAAAAGCGTGGTTTTTTGTGATAACCACGCTTTGATTCTTTTGCATATTTTGCCTGCAAGTTATATTAACAATACCGAAAGGTCCGCATAAGATCATGTCATTTTATTATGCAATCATCATTTTGTAAAAATAGCGGCTTAAAAAATCTGCAATCAAAATGGTGGGCCCACCTGGGATCGAACCAGGGACCGACCGGTTATGAGCCGGTGGCTCTGCCAGCTGAGCTATGGGCCCATAAGGCAACATAGGAATGGATTATCTAACTTCAGAAAATGATTTTGTCAAGCTATGTTTGCTCTAAGTTCTCAATAAAACTTTTAAGTTTACGACTTCTGGTAGGATGTCTAAGTTTTCTCAGGGCCTTTGCTTCTATCTGTCTGATCCTTTCACGTGTCACTGCAAAATCCTGACCCACCTCTTCCAGGGTATGGTCCGCCTTTTCACCAATACCGAACCGCATACGCAGTACCTTTTCCTCACGCGGGGTCAATGTTGCAAGGACCTTTCTCGTCTGTTCGGCCAGGTTCAGACTTACAGCAGCATCCGAAGGCAACATAAACTTTTTATCTTCTATGAAATCACCAAGATGGCTGTCCTCTTCCTCACCAATAGGCGTCTCCAGCGATATGGGTTCTCTTGCAATCTTTAAGACCTTACGCACTTTGAATAAGGGAATCTCCATTTTTTCCGCTATTTCTTCAGGAGTAGGCTCTCGTCCCAGCTCCTGTACAAGGTACCTTGAAGTGCGAATAAGTTTGTTTATTGTTTCAATCATATGGACCGGAATCCGGATTGTTCTTGCCTGGTCAGCGATCGCCCTTGTTATGGCCTGTCTTATCCACCATGTGGCATATGTACTGAATTTATAGCCGCGGCGATATTCGAATTTGTCGACGGCTTTCATAAGACCGACATTTCCTTCCTGGATCAAATCCAAAAACTGAAGGCCTCTATTGGTATATTTTTTTGCAATACTGACCACCAGGCGCAAATTGGCCTTGGTCAGTTCACTTTTGGCAAGTTTTGCTCTAAAGCGTCCTTCTTCAATGCTGGACACAATTCTTTTTAATGTCCTGTTCTTTGCCTTGATGGTATATTCCCTTTCTGAAAGCTGATCCTGAATATATTTAAGATCTCCAAATAGTACATCAATCTCATCTTTGGATAGTTCACTACGGGAACTGAGCCATTTGATAAATTTTTTCTTGGTTTTAAGGTTGGAACGGATCTCTGTTACGGACACATTAAGTGTGTCCGCACACATCAAGATCATTCGTTTCATGGAATCCATCCATTCGATCTGTTCCCTGATCAGTTTATCGATTTTATCTAAAACTCCTATTTCAAACCGCCAATCTTTTAGCAGATCGAAAATTTTTTTATTCCTTCGAGAGATACACCTTCTTGTGCGACGCTTTTCATCGAGATCCAGATTAGAAGAAAAAAGGTTTTCCCTGTATGCTCTGTTTTCATCATCAATAGCTTTAATTAAATGTACGGTTTTTAAATAATTTTCGATCTGGATCGATTCCTCAACATATGCGTCCCCTTCTTCGATCTCCCTTACATCCCTTAATACTCGTCTTGGACGCAACTCGCCGTTTTCAATCTTTCGCCCGAGCTCTAAAATGCATTTTACTCCTATGGTCGTATCTATCAGTGCTTTTAAAATTTCCTGTTCACCGGCTTCTATCTCCTTTGCGATAACAACCTCTCCTTCTCTACTCAAAAGGGTCACCAAGCCCATTTCTCTCAAATACATTTTAACAGGGTCGGTTACGGTACCATAATCAGAAACAGAAGTATCAGCAATCTTGATCTTTTTTACTTTGGCCGGCAACCTATTCTTTTTTTCGTCTATTATATCAATATCATGATCATCAAACATAATAAGCGTTTCATCAATCTGTTCGGAAAGCATATCATCTGGAAGCGCCTTATTAATTTCATCATAAGTTAAAAACCCCCGCTGTTTTCCTTTGGAAATCAATTTTTCAAGAGTCTTTTTGGGAACCTTTTTTGTTTTTTCCCGATTATTAGCAGATTTCTTTGCCATTGACTTTAGCCTCCTGCAGATTCCATTCTTTTCTTTTTTTTATTTCAACAGCGCCATTTTCTTTTTTTCATTTAACAGTGCCATTTTTTGTTTTTGATTCAATAAGTTTGCGAGCAACTCAAGGTCGTTGTCCTTTTCGGCCGCCTTAATCTTTTCTAAAAGATTGTTTTCATTTTTCCTTCGGATGGACTCAAATCGGGTGACAATGCCAATGCATGCGTCATGATCCCATACATTTTCTCCAATTGCCAGAGAGGC
>Ga0315537_1004112_pt1 | contig 10667 bp, 3 predicted proteins | sample SalMarSW160270MG_FD_203091 | JGI IMG/M metagenome (GOLD analysis project Ga0315537, IMG submission 203091) | Salt marsh sediment microbial communities from the Plum Island Ecosystem LTER, Massachusetts, United States - Salt Marsh Sediment SW1602-70 ... | reverse complement strand
CGGGATTTCGGCAGATGCCCTGTAGCTACGCGATTGCCAACAGCTTTGTGGCCGGTGGCAGGTAGCCCCGCACTGGAGCGATTACTTGTAGACTTAGTTGAGCAGGGAATCAACAAGGTTACAATTTGCTCTAACGGCGACTCTTCGCTGCTTCAGGAATCGATAAAGTCTTTCAATCAGATAGAGGTGGATTTTCTCGATGAGCCCCTGCCGGTTGGAACCGCAGGTGCAATCCGCGATGCCTGCCGTGATGCTAAAGAAGATACGATTTTGGTCCTGCCTGCTAACATAGTCGACGCCCCGACAGTAGATGAAATTGTCGGTGCTCACCTCGCAAATAAGGCAGACTTGACTGTTATGTTTAATCCGGCCGGCAGCAAAGATGCGGCGTTTGGCAGGCCTGTCGGTATTTACGTGTGCAAATCTTCTGTTTTAAGATACACCCCCAAAGACGGCTACTTTGATATTAAAGAAGGCTTGATTCCGGCTTTAGTTCAAGCCGACAAAGTTGTTCAGGCTGCAGTATTATCCATGCGTGTTGACGTTTTTCGCGGCCGTAGAGAATACCTTAACGCTATCGGCGATAGCCTTGTACATGCAGGCGATATGAGTGGAGTCTTTAAACTTTGCAGGCACAACGGCACGGAGGAAATATGGAAAAGCGGTGATGTGACCATTGATTCGCAGGCTCGAATACACGGGCCGATAGCAGTAATGGACGGAACGCACATCTCAAAGGGTTCCATTATTTTTGGCCCGACCCTGATTAGTCGCAATGTCACTATCGGCGAAGGAACTTTGGTGTCAAACAGTGTACTTTGGGACGGTGCCGAAATCGGTAAAGGCTGTTTTATTGACAGATGTATCGTCGACTATAATGCGAGAGTGAGAACCGGAGTTTGTCTGGAAGAAAAAGCTGTGGTTTTCAGACCGGAGAGTATGATGAGCAGAACAAGCCGCAGAACAAGCCAAAGCCTCAGGGAAAATACAGGTCGCTTTGTCCAGGCAATTAACCAGAGTCTAAAGCGAGTAAGCGAAAGAATGCCCGAAGGCATGACTTTCGGTTTCTTAACTGCGATAGTAATACTCGCCGTGCTGTGGTCATACTGGCTGGGCATCGTGGACCTTTGGACCGTCTGGCAAAAAAGCGATGAGTATTCATCAGGTCTTCTAGTGCCTTTCCTCGCGGTTTATATCCTATGGTCCAGACGTAAAACGATTGCATCAGTTCCCTTAAAACCATGTCTGCTGGGAGCGTTAGCTCTTATCCTGGCCCAGGCTGTACGTTTCTTCGGTCTGTTTTTTATGTATGGCTCGGCTGAAAGATTATCCATCGTCTTAACTACCGCGGCACTTGTTCTTATGCTGTTCGGATGGCAGCTTTTTAAAAAAGTGGCAACCGTACTTTTATACTTGTGCTTAATGCTTCCATGGCCTAACAGGGTTCAGGCGGCTGTGGCGCTACCAATGCAACAATGGGCCACGTCATCGGCTGTATTTTGCCTGGAGATGTTAGGTTACGCCGTGGTTCGGGAAGGCAACATTATTCATATCGGCCAGGCATCGGTAGCTGTGGCCGAGGCGTGCAACGGCTTGAGAATGGTTATGGCCTTTTTCGTTATTACGGGCCTGGTGGTCTTACTGGTAAGGCGAGCATGGTGGGAAAAGCTCATAGTTTTAATTTCCAGCCTGCCTATCGCCCTGCTCTGCAACACTATCCGTCTGACCGTGACTGCCATCGCTTTTACGTTCGTAAGGGGGGAGTATTGGGAGAATATATTCCATGATTTCGGGGGCTATGCAATGATGCCGATGGCCCTGGCGGCGGTGGTAGGAGAATTTTGGCTTTTAACAAAACTGACCACGGCTCCGGAAAATTCGACGCCCTTCACAATAACCGGGAAAGTCAAAACATAAAATAGTCCGGCATTTGTATAGAGAAACTTTTACCGTTAACGAGGTATTGCGGACATTTTAATGGCTGCTTTAAAAGTGTATGGGACTTTGAAGATGTCCTTTTCAAAATAATTGTAAACTAATGATAAAGGCGGTGTCAGAATGAGTGATTTACAAAAATATCAAGGTGATTTGGTCGAGCGAGGGGCGGGTGTCTTTGGAGAACCTGAGGCAGGTGAAAGCTCCGCTAACATTGCTGTAGGTGTTCTGCGGAGATGGTATATTGTACTGCTGGTATTTATAGTTACCTGTGCAATCGGAATCCCGGTAATATGGCTTGGCATCAAACCCGTATATGTCATGACCGGCGCAATAAGAGTCGCTCCAATCATTCCCAATATCCTGACCGGCGAAGCCGATAGTGGGATAATATCAAATTATAGAAGTTTCGTTAACACTCAGGCAGAGATGATAGTTAGCGGACGCGTCATTGAGAGGGTGGCTGATGAACTCGTAGAGAAAAAATCAAGCTTCCTTAAGAATTACAAACCGGACATACAAACCAGGCTGAAAGAGGAATTAAAAGGCAAGGGAACGGACCAGGAACCGGCAGCCCTGTTGAAACACGCTATTAACAACGGAGTCATCAAGGCCCTTGCTAATAACCAGACAGAGCTGATTGGCGTGATTATGGAAAGCGCAGATGCCGAAGAGGCCAGACAAATAGTTGACGCCTTTATACGAAACTATATGGCAATTGAGGGCTCGAGTTCCGCCCAGGATGAAGACCGAAACCTCAGAGTGCTGGAAGACGAGCGAAAGGTACTCGCTGGGACCCTGGACAGGCAGCGTAATTCAATTCAGCAGTTAGCGCAGGAATACGGCAGCACCAGCCTAACCGGCCGACAAGATATGATGCTGCAGCGGGTTGCTTTTTTGTTGGGGGAGCTTACAAAGGCAGAGGCAAAAAGGATTAATCTTGAAACACGAATTCAACTGGCGGAACAAACCACAGAACAGCCCATTGCCCCCGAACAGATGCTGGGTATGCGCAACGAATACATCAATTCCAACCCAATGGTTCAGGAATTAAATCGAAATATCGTCCAGCTTGAAAAAGACCTGATAGTGGCCAAACAGGTACTCGCCCCAACGAACCCGGCCCTGGAGCAAAAGCAACAGCTTGTTGAAGCGTTAAAGAAAGTACTCGAGCAAAAACGACAGGAGGCCTCTCAAAGTTTTAATGACGTCGTGTCCGAACAGATTAGTCAGACCAACCAGGAACAGCTCGCAAATATGCAACTGGAGCTGGAGCAGGTCGCGGCATATGAAAATCGCCTTAGAGAAAAGCTGTCAAGCGAAGATGTGCAGACTATCGAAGTCGGCCGAAAGCAGCTGGCCATCCAGGACCTCCAGGACCAGTTAGCCTTGACTAAAGAGATGTACGAAACCATTGCCCGGCGAATAAAGGAGGTGGAAATGGAACGCAAAAGGCCGGCGAGAATTTCGGTGGCTTATAACGCTGAGATATCTGAAATCAAAGATAAACGAGCAAAGTATTCAGCAGCATTGGTTTTCGGCGCATTGGCATTCGGAATGATGCTCGCATTTTTGACAGACAAGGCGGACAAAAGTCTTCGAACTCCCGAAGACGTCACCAGGCGTATTGGCATCCGAATAATCGGTACTACTACCAGCCCTGTTGCCGCTGAAAAGTTTCTTCTGCCCAGCCTTGTAGTCGAGGACTACCAGAACATTCGAGCCAACCTGGGACTGCTTAACGGAGGCGGGCTACCAAAAAAACTGGTAGTTACCAGCCCGTCAATGAGGGATGGTAAAACTACCTGTGCTATAAATCTGGCAACCAGCATATCAAAATCAGGAAAGAGAGTATTGCTGATTGACGGTGACCTTAGGAAACCTGATATACATCGCTTATTAGGCATCCCTGAGGGAATGAAAAACATCCAGGAAGTGCTTTTGGCCCAGGCTGACAAGAAAGCCATTTATACTTTAGCTGCGACCGGCCTGGATGTGCTCACCTCCGATTCTCATGAAAACATCGACCCTTACGAGCTTTTGGCATTACCTACTTCATCACAGAATATAGAAAAATTCAGCCGTAATTACGACCATGTGATTATTGACACTCCACCGGTCCTGGCCTTTCCCGACGCGCTGATATGGGCAAAAATGGCTGATGCAGTGATACTAACCAGTCTTGCCGGCCGGACAACCGCCCCCGACCTCAAAGAAGCCATGAACAAACTGGCTGGAATACAAGTCAAGGTGTTAGGAACCGTTCTAAGCAACGTCTCTGCCGGACACAATTACTATCGCTATGGGTATGACTACTACACTCAGGCAAACAGAAAAAACCGAACCAGGCGCGTTGATGCAAAACTTCTCCTTATGCCCCACAATCAGCAGGATATCGGCCCTGATATCCCTAAGTTCTGACATAATGTATTCAATCGTCTCAATTTTCTCATGTCAGTCTTGAATCAAAGCGCAAAGTTAATACTTTTCCACAGAGGACAAAGCCCCGCGGATACTTGCGAAAACGGGGCAGGTCCGCATTGTCCGACCCGAAATCAGCTGTTGCGGTTAGCCGTTTGCAACGAATCTTCGGCTGGCACAATTTTTCGGTTCTTCGAAGAACAAGTTAACCATATCAACAAGTGTTGTAGATTACAGCATCACTTAAATTCTAAAAGTGATTTGATTGCTATCCCACACGACTGGTTATGCCCTTCTTATAATGGTCAATTCAATACCGTGTTCTACCGGCAAGACCTGTTGCTGCCTGAAGGAGTCGCCGAACAATGGAAGAAAAGCCGCTGGCTGACGGTCCCTAACGGCAGGTTCATAACTAATGTTAACTACGACTTGCTCCGGGTGCCATTGCACAACCTCCAGGCCGATGTTCTGGCAGTTAACGTCGATGCGGAATTGCAGGTCGGCTGCGACAAAGTATTGATTACACGTGACAACAAAATAGTGGGCTATCGGAGACACTACGAAGACGCAGCAGAGCAGGTGTATGCTGGTGATGATTGGCCTCATCTGCTTTTCATAAAGACCGATGTTCTGAATAAAGTCATTACCTCAAATACACTGTGTCTTTCTTTCTCTTCTTTTGTCAGCAAATGTCACTCCAATTCATTGCACTTTCGCAGTGTTAAGGTCGCCGGTCAACCGCTGGATTTAGACAGCAGGCAGGGGTTGCTTGGTCATCTCGAAAACCGCGCTAACCCGTGCGAAGGCGGTGCTGAAATAGACCAAAGTGCAAGATTAATCGGCAAGGTGTTCCTGGGGCGAAACGTAACCATCGAACAGGACGCGGTAATCATAGGGCCGGCCCTGCTCGGCGATAATGCCACAATTGCAAGAGGCGCTTTAATCAAGGCATCAATTATCGGCCCGGGCGTATGTGTCGAACGTGAACAGGTTATCGACAGCCAGGTTGTTATCAATAAAGCTTCTGGCCTTTCACGCCTTGCAGAACGGAAATCTTCTCCCGCCTCCACTAAATCAGGCAGACCAACCTCTGTTTTCAAGACCGGCAACAACGGCAGTCGGGCCCGGACGAGTAGATATCGAATCTGGCCGAGGTTTTCCTATGCCGGGTGCTTTAAGAGGCTTGCTGATATTATTGCCGCTACTGTAGTGCTCCTTCTTTTCGCACCGGTACTGCCAATAATCGTCCTGTTTGTAAAGCTAACCAGCCCGGGACCGGTTCTATTCAAAGACAAGCGGCAGGGCCTTCATGGTAAAACCTTTAATTGCATGAAGTTTCGGACCATGGTGGTCGGTGCTGATAAGATGCAGTGTAAACTGAGAGTGGTCAGCCAGGTTGACGGCCCCCAATTCAAGATGAAAAACGACCCCAGGGTCAGCAGGGTGGGGCAGTTTTTACGGGACACCTATATCGATGAAATACCACAGTTTTTCAACGTCCTGATAGGACAGATGAGTGTAGTCGGCCCTCGGCCGTCACCACAGGCTGAAAACACTATGTGTGCTTACTGGAGGGATGCTCGACTTTCCATAAGACCGGGAATAACAGGCCTGTGGCAGGTGTGCAGAACACGACAGGAAATGAAAGATTTCCAGGAATGGATATATTACGACACTAAATACGTCAGGAATATGTCTTTCAGATTGGATATGTGGATATGCTGGCGAACATTCAAAAAAATAGTCATGAATTTTGCCCGGCGGTTTTAAATGTTTAAATGGGCAGGATTAGGAAAGGTTTAAGCAATGCGTCAAAGACGGTTTAACTGGAAATTAGCGCTCGTGTTGTTGATAGGTATTGTTGTGCTGGGAACATCAGCGTACGTGCTGCGTCTATGGCATAGAAGCAGACGAGCCGAACAGGGGTTGATACTCGGCAACAAGGCTTACCAGGAACAAAAATGGGAAGAGGCGGCAAGCTATCTCGGCCGCTATATCAGTATGGTTCAGGATGATGTGCCGGCACTGCTGAAATATGCCGAGGCACAACTTCAAATTCGACCTCTAAAACCAGGCAACCTGACTCAGGCCGTATCGGCTTACCGTATTGCTTTGCGAGTCGAACCGGACAACCTTGAAGCTGCGACCAGGCTGGTTGAAATCTATTTACAGATGGGAACACCAGGGGAAGCCGAGCTGATTGCCTCTCGAAGCCTGTCCGGCAATGAATCAGTGAAATTAAGGAGATTGCTGGCGATTTCTCTTATCAGTCAGAGAAAAATCCGGGACGCGGCAAAAGAATTAACAGATATTATAAATGAACATCCCGACCAGGTTATGGCTTACGAAATATCAGGTCAATTGGCTGAGCAATATCCTGACGATTTCCCAGAACCCGCTGAATACTGGTTCGAGCAGGCAATCGAAAATAATCCATCGTCGGCCTTGGCATATATAGCCCGCGGTTCTTTCAATTTCAGACGGGCAAATACAACCGAGGCAAAGGCGGATTTCGCTAAGGCTGAGACATTAGATTTATCAGAACCACAAGTAAGGCTCAGGCTCGCCGGTGAACTCGTTAAAATGAATGAGTTCGAAAAAGCTGAGCAGCACCTTACAGCCGTTCAGGAATCTGAGCCTGCCAATCAAAGCCTATGGCAAATCCGGGCCGGGTTGGCGATAAAGTCCGGCTCACAACAGCAGATGCTGCAAGTTGCACAGAATGGCTTGGAGGCACTGGCTTCTCAACCCTGGGATTTTATGCCCGTTGCGGCTGAGCTTTTTATAAGGGCTGACAAGTTCGACCTTGCCGCACAGTGCGTTGAACAGCTTCGCCAGAAAGAGATTGCCCCGTCTTCGACTTTATTTTTAGAGGGCCTTCTGGCTGACAGACAAGGACGTACTTATGAAGCGGTAAGCTTATGGCGACAAGCTATGCAACGGGGTAATAAATCTCCCGACCTTCGGGTGAAACTGGCATCGGCTTTGTGGCGTTTAGGCGACCGCCAATCAGCTCTTTCTGAGATGCGTATGCTGGTATCCCAAAGTCCTGACCTTCTCGAAGGGCGGTTCAACCTCGCCCGGATGTTCGCACAAACCGGCAGCTGGCAGGAGGCTGCCGAGCAGGCTCGATTAGTTTTGGGGTTCGTTCCCGGCAGCGTTGATGCCGCGCTACTATTCGCTCAGGCCCGGATACATACGCTGGCAGAAAACCAAATTGAGAAGGATTCCCCGCTGTGGACCGACCTGCGGAACCGACTGGCAAAGCTCGAAGAAGCCACGGGCAAATCTGTAGAAGTCAAACTCTTACAGTTCGACCTGGCGATGAAACAAGGCGACTTAGCCGAAGCCGGGACCTTACTGACAGCGATAAAGCAAGATTACCCCGCAGACGTACGAGTTTTTATGGCAGAGGCTGACCTGCTCGTTCTGCAGGAAAAACAAGAGCAGGCGATAACTGTATTGAACGAGGCGATAGGCAAGTTCACTGATAAAATCGAGCCCGTCAGATACCTCGCCGTTCTGCTGTCCCAGAGCGGAAGGATGCAGGAAAGTGAAAAGGTTGCTAAAGACGCACTGATGCAAAATGACGAGCCGGTCGCCCAAAGAACCTTGTGTTTGCTGCTTACGGAACTTTATAACCAGTGGGGCCGACAGGAGGAGGCTTATCAACTGCTCAGCTCAATGGCTGACAAATACTCCAGTGACATTCCTATAAAACGGCGGCTGTTAGACTGCAAACAGCTCATTGGAAACCCTCAAAAAGCTCAACAAATTGTTGCCGATATCAAGTCGCTCGAAGGAGAGGACGGCTGGCAGTGGCGGTATGAACAGGCGAAACTCTGGTTCAACCAGGACGATTTTGAGCTGCACTACTCGCAAGCAGTTTCGTTGTTAAAAGAAAACCTGCTTGCTAACCCGGATGACCAATCCAGCCGAATGCTTCTTGCCGCCGCCCACGAGAAAACCGGACAGTTACCTCTCGCAATCTCTTTTTATCAGGAGGCTCTAAACCGCTCGCCAAAGGACCTGCGAATAATTATCCCTGCTATAGCTGCTTTATATAAAGCAAATGAATTTGACCGCGCCGACGAAATCCTCCATCAGGCAGCCAATCAAAATCTCTCTCACCCCGAATTAACAAAGTTCGAATTATATAGCCACTTCAGACGCGGCGAATTGGCCCCCGCCGGTGATGTTCTGGAGGATATGCTGATACAGGACCCCAACAACAGGTCCCTCTGTCTGTCTCTTGCTTTACTTAAGATTCGACAAAACAGCTTTACCGAAGCAGAGGAGCTGTTAAATAAACTAAAACGACAGGAACCGGAAGATTTGTCTGTAACGGCAGCCCAAATTGAGTTAAATCTTCGCCGGGGAAACTCCGCCCAGGCCTTTCGGCTTTGCGATGATGTAGTAAGCTCGCGCAACGATGCCTCCGCCTATCTGCTTAGGGGCAGAATCTACGCCAGACTCGGGCAGATTGAGCAGGCCCAGGCAGATTTCGATTATGCAAGCTCTCTCGAACCAAACAATGTAACGGTTTGGGTTGCCAAAAGTGATCTTTATAGAACCGCCGGTAATTTCGCCGAGGCTGTCTCCTGCATTCGTAAAGCTATTTCGATACAACCTGACAACCCGGATATCTGCAAGCGTGCGATACTGCTCTTGTTAGGCTCAGACCAGCCCGAAATGATTAGTGAAGGAAAGAACCTGCTGGATAAAACCCTGGCTTCATATCCTTCAGACGTGCAATTGCGTATTTACAAAGCACGATATTTGCTCTCAGAAGAAACGGCTCCGGGTACCCGACAGGCAACGGATATCCTCGGGCAGATAACACAAGAGCAGCCCACGCTGAGTGAACCGTGGCTTCTGTTAGGCGCCGTCGCTCTTAAGCAGGGTCAACCGGCCAAAGTAATTGATATTTCTTTGCAGGGACTCGCCAATATACCCAACGACAAATCTTTGTTGACGTTAAAGGCCCGCGCAGAAGCAATGCGCTCGCCTGCATTGGCAATTCCTACACTCAAGGCCGTACTTGAACTGCAACCTGACGACATGGATGCCGCCGTGCTTTTAGCCGAGGCTTATATCAAGGCGGACCAGGCGGCAAAGGCCGTGAGTTTACTCGAAAATTACCTGGCCGAATATGACAACAACTCAGACGTGCGAAGAATAAATTTAGCCCTCGCCGCAGCCCTGTATAAAGATGGTAAACACACCGACGCCCAAAGTAAGTTCGATTCGTTGTACCAGTCAGACCCTTGCGACGCCATGCCGCTGTTGATGCAGGTAAATCTGCTCAAGGAAGACCGGCTCTGGGACCAGATTGACCAAAAGGTCACACATTGGTGTAAAAATCATCCACAAGACAATCGCATACCCGTTTTAATTGCCAATGATTTGGCCGGCGACCCTGATGATAAGGCAAGAGGACTCGCCGAAAAGTTGCTCCGCACCTCTCTTGAAAACAACCCGCAGGACCTCTCGGCAATGAGTTCGCTTGCAATACTCCTGCAAACCACCGGCCATAACTCAGAATCTGTGGAACTCTACAAGCAGATTCTCAACCTGCAGCCTGATAACACAATCGTCATCAATAATTTGGCCTGGATATTATGTCAAGACCAGGGGCAGTACGAACAGGCCCTCGAACTTGCCCAGATGGGCCTGGAAATAGACCCCGGCTACGTCGACCTTATTGATACACGGGGAGTAATTTACTACAAGCTTGCTCAATACGAAAATGCTGTTCGCGATTTTTCAAGGTCTCTGGAGCTGTATCCTGATACCTCGCCTTCGAAAGTTGCCACTCATCTTCATCTGGCGAAGGCTTTTATTAAGCTTGGCCGCAAAAGTGAGGCCCAGGCAAATTTAAAACAAGCCTTGGAGTTATATACTCAATTGGGGGGATTATCCGCATCAGAATATGCCGAGACGACAAGTCTGCTCAAAGAAATTTCTGAAGGGGCACAGTTATGACACAGGAACAAGGAAATAAAGAATACGCCGCCCAGAACAACCCGGAGCACCGGCTACGCCCGATATTCGTACTCCATGATAAGCACTGGTCATACATTCAAAGACGGTACCTGATGAGCCCAAGGGAGCTTGAGATTGCAAAGCTTGTCTGCCAGGGCCTGAGCAACGACCAGATAGCAATGGATTTGGTAATAAGCAGCGGGACCGTTAAGACCCATTTGCGCAATGTATACCGAAAAGTCAGAGTCAAGAGCAAGCTTATGATGCTCCTTAAGTTCATCGCCGCGGCGGCCCATCTGGCATCTCAACCACATAACCCGGCCCCG
>Ga0315537_1004108_pt1 | contig 10673 bp, 9 predicted proteins | sample SalMarSW160270MG_FD_203091 | JGI IMG/M metagenome (GOLD analysis project Ga0315537, IMG submission 203091) | Salt marsh sediment microbial communities from the Plum Island Ecosystem LTER, Massachusetts, United States - Salt Marsh Sediment SW1602-70 ... | reverse complement strand
AAGAAGACCTGTTTCATGTCGCGGACGGCTCCGAGCGACACCGAGAAGTTCAGCATGATGGGCATCTATGGCTCCGAGGCCAACGCTCACATGGCTATGGTCGGCATGACGGCCTGCCACAAGTAGCTGCTTTCTGAACCGTCAGTCTCTAGGCCAAGATTTCAGTCGCACAGCCGCTCTCGTATCGGGGGCGGCTGTGCCGCGTTTGATCCCTCGGCGAGCAAGCAAAAAACCCCGGCCGGGAAGACCCGACCGGGGCTGGCATTTGCCGGAGAGATAGATCTTGAAGGGCTATCTCGTTGGAAATTAGCCGAGCTTCAACGGCGTCGTAACGACGGCCTTCTCGTGGTGGCCAAAGCAGCCGCCGAGACCGATGGTTGCCGAGACGATGATCGCGCAAGCAATTAACAGACGCATGGTTGGTCCCCCGTTTCTTTCTATCGATTCTGTAACCGACTATAGAGGGCTTCGCAGAGAAAAGCTGTGACGTTTAGGCCACGCTTTGCTTCAAAAAAAACACAAGGCGCCGACCACGTGGACGCCTTGCTGAGTCGTCTTTCTGAGGCTTTTCCACGCGAACGAGGCCGCTTCGCCGGTCACAGACGGCCTCAAGAGGCGGACGTAACGCCCTGATTTTTGGTGGTGAGCGCGCTGGGACTCGAACCCAGGACCCTCTGATTAAAAGTCAGATGCTCTACCGGCTGAGCTACGCGCTCCTAGAGGCGACCATATGGGCCGGTAAGGCGGGGAGGTCAACAAACAAGGCCGATTCTCCAAGGCTTTCGCAAGGGAGGTCCCGGCAGATGTCTCAGGGCCCCGAAAAATACGTCATCGCGATTCCGGCACGCTTTCAGTATGGTCCCGCCCGTTCGAGGGCGAGACGGGGGATAGGCCATGGCCGGAAACGGCAAAAAGCAGGGGCTCGCGCGTTATTGGCCGCGTTTTCTGCTCGTCATTCCTTTCCTGCTCGTGACCTGGGTGCCTTTCTATAACCGCATCGAACCTGAGCTCGGCGGGATCCCCTTCTTCTACTGGTACCAGCTCGGGGCCATCATCATTGGCGCCGCCGTCTCGCTCACCGTCTACTGGCTCGAGGTCTGGGTCACACGCACCACGGGACGTGGAGAGGCCGACCTGGACTCCTCCGGGACGCCGGGAGACATCCTTTGAGCCTCAATCTCCCTGCAACGGGCGTCTTCGTGGCGCTGTTCCTGTTCGTCACCTGGGTCGGGTTCACCGCCGCACGCTGGCGCAAGGCCGATCTCAACGTCCTGAACGAATGGGGGCTTGGCGGACGCCGCTTCGGCACGGTGGTCACCTGGTTTCTGCTCGGTGGCGATCTCTACACTGCTTACACGTTTATTGCGGTGCCTGCGCTCGTCTACGGGGCAGGCGCCATGGGCTTCTTCGCCGTGCCCTACACGATCCTGATTTACCCGATCCTCTACCTGATCTTCCCGCGGCTGTGGGTCATCGCTCACAAGCGCGGCCACGTGACCGCCGCTGATTTCGTGCGCGAGCGGTTTGACAGCCGGCTCCTGGCACTCGCCGTGGCCCTCACCGGCATCGTGGCGACCATGCCGTATATCGCGCTCCAGCTCGTCGGCATGGAGGTGGTGATCGGCGCGCTCGGTTTCCCGGCCGGCGGCTTCATCGGTCATCTTCCGCTCATCATCGCCTTCGTAATCCTTGCGGCCTTCACCTATACCAGCGGGTTGCGGGCACCAGCCCTGATCGCCGTGGTCAAGGATACGCTGATCTTCGTCACGATCTTCGCCGCCATCGTCATCATTCCCGCGAAGCTCGGCGGCTATGGCGCGATCTTCGCAAGCATCCCGCACGAGAAGCTACTTTTAGAGTCGCCGTCGGGTGGGAACCTCGGCAGCTACAGCGCGTACGCCACGCTCGCCCTCGGCTCGGCTTTGGCCTTGTTCCTCTATCCGCATTCGATGACCGGCATTTTGAGCGCCTCGAGCGGCAAGGTGATCCGCCGGAACGCCGCGGCGCTGTCGGCCTATTCCTTCGTGCTCGGTCTCATCGCGCTGCTCGGCTACATGGCGATCGCCGCCGGCGTCGGTAAGAATCCGGCCCACGCCGCGGGCTTTGCCCAATACGGCGCGAACTTCGCCGTGCCTGCGCTGTTGCTCGACATGTTCCCTGCATGGTTTGTCGGCGTGGCGTTCGCGGCCATCGCCATTGGTGCCCTGGTGCCCGCGGCAATCATGTCGATCGCTTGCGCCAATCTCTTCACTCGCAATCTCTATAAGGAGTTTTTGCGGCCCGACTGCACTGACGCCGAAGAAGCGCGCATGGCGAAGATCGTCTCTCTTGTGGTCAAGGTCGGCGCTGTCGTGTTCATCGTGGCCATCCCCCACAGCTATGCCATCCACCTCCAGCTCCTCGGCGGGATTTGGATCATCCAGCTACTGCCACCGATCCTGCTTGGCTTGTTCACCCAGCGCTTCAATGGGCGTGCGCTACTCGTGGGCTGGGCCGCAGGGACCGCGGTCGGCACCTATATGGCTGCCGCGCGCGGCTTCGTTTCGTCGATCTACCCGCTCGATATCTTCGGCCTCACGCTCCCGGGCTATGCCGCCCTTTATGCGGTGCTCGTGAACTTTATCGTCGTTGTGGCGTTGACGCCCGTGCTCGATCGCCGCGGCACGGCTTAGTCCAGGTCGCTTGCGATGCCCGGGGTAGGGGCGTTGACAGTCTCGACCGCATTGCGATTCGCCGATAAGTTGTTCACATCGCGGACATTCATCCGCGAGAGGGAGGACTTCACAATGGCAAACCACAACCCGGGCGCCCGCGCATTTCTATTGATCGTCCTCGGCGGTATCGTGATCGGATTCGTGATCGCTGCGTTCCTGTTAAGTGGAAACGAGAGCGAGACGGCCGTTGAGGAGCCCGCCGCTTCTTCGCAACCTGCTGAAGCGCCTGCGGCCGCGGCCGAGGAACCGGCCGACGATGCGGCTATGTCTGGCGACGATAGCTCTGACGACAACATGACGGATGAAAGCACGTCCGACGACATGTCGACCCCGGACGAGGCGCCGGATGATGTGATGCCCGACGACGCAGCGCCGGACGATGTGTCGCCGCCGGACGAAATGCCCGACGACGCCATGCCGGACGACGTACCTGACGCGATAACGCCGGGTGAGAATTCTGAGCAGCCTGTGACCCAGGAGCCAGCGCCCGCGCCGAACCCGTAGCGGCGGGAGAGGCTGGACCGGCGCACCTGCTGTGCGTCGTGAGGAGAGAGATCCCGCGGCGTTCCGCCAAAAAGAAGAGCCCCGGCGCGGGGAGTGCCGAGGCTCGTACGCATTACACAGAACGCACTACCTGCCCAGACCGAACACTACTGAGCATAGACAGAATGCCCGCCGCCTATGGCAGTTCTGTGACGATTCTTTGTCAGTATCTTTAATAACCACAAGGATTTGCGGGTTCACTCTCACCCTCTTTGGCGGCAGGCCAAGCGGTGCTGGGTCAGGGCTGCAAGGCATTTCTTGGGTGCCACTAGGAGCCTTGTGCGCTTCCGCGCCCCATGCACAATGTTCGAGGTTTTCGGCAGCAGCGCCTGAGCGCGGCGAGGGCCCAAAGAAGATGCGGTGGCGTGGCCAGCGAGAAAGCGAAAATATCGAGGACCGGCGCGGCGAACGCCGCGGCTTCGGCTTTCCATTCCCCGGCGGCAGCGGGGGCGTCCGCTTTCCCAGCGGTGGCGGGGCCGCGCGCCGCGGCGGCGGCATCGGGATTATCGGTCTTCTGATCATCCTTGGATTGATGTTGTTCTTCGGCATCGATCCTTCAGTGCTGATGCAAGGCGGCGGGCCTGGCGGTGGCGGAGCGGGATTCCCGGACATCCACCTGCCACAGGAGAGGCCCGACGCGACGAACTTCCCGATCCCCGGCGGTCAAGCGCAGATCGACCGACCGCAAACGACGAGGGATGATGACCTCAAGCGTTTCGTTGCCGTCGTGCTCGGCAGCACCGAGGACGTTTGGACCGAGGAGTTCAAACAGTTCGGCGCGCGCTATCGGGACCCGACGCTCGTGCTGTACTCTGGCGCGACACGCTCGGCCTGCGGCACGGGCATGGCCGCCATGGGACCGTTCTATTGCCCGGGTGACCAGAAGGTCTATATCGACCTCGATTTCTACCGTGAACTGAAGAACCGCTTCCGCGCGCCGGGGGACTTCGCCCAAGCCTACGTGATCGCGCACGAGGTCGGGCATCACGTGCAAAATCTTCTCGGCATTGCTGACAAGGTGGAGGCGGCGCGGCGCCGAATGGGCCCGCGCGATGCCAACGCGCTCCAGGTCCGCATGGAGCTACAGGCCGATTGCTTCGCGGGCGTCTGGGCCCATCAGGTGCAGTCGGAAAGCGATATTATCGAGCCGGGCGACATCAATGAGGCGTTGAACGCGGCGAGCGCCATCGGCGACGACCGTATCCAGAAGCAAACCCAAGGCTACGTGGTGCCGGACTCCTTTACCCACGGTTCGTCGGCCCAGCGCGTGCGCTGGTTCCGCCGGGGCTACGAGAACGGAACCCTCCAAGTCTGCGACACGTTCAATACCAGCAAGCTTTGACCCCAGGTCAGGGTCAGTGAGCGTTTGAGAGGGCCTTCGCGAGGATGGTGCGGAGGGCTCTAATTGCGCGTAAGCTATTGACCTAAAGGGGATTCGCAAAGCGGCGGGGGGCTTCACGTGTCGCCGGTAAAAGGGATTCTGGCGGGCATTGCCTGCTTCGTACTCGCATGCTGGGCGGGGCGGGCGCTCTGTGCCGACAACGTCATCACCCTCGGCGCGGCTGTCTCTCTCACCGGAAAATATGCGTTGAACGGCGCCAATACCAAAAACGGCTACGATCTCGCCGTCCAACAGATCAATGACAAGGGTGGCGTCGCCATTGGCGGCAAACCCCACACGCTCAAGATCCGCTATTACGATGACGAATCGACGCCCGCGCGCGGCATCGAGGTTGTGGAGCAGCTAATCCGGCAGGATGGCGTCGAGTTCATCCTCGGCCCATATAGCTCGGGGCTGACCAAGGCGATCCTTCCCATCGTCGAACGGCACAAAGTGCCGATGGTCGAAGCAAACGGCGCGGCACGCGAACTGTTCACCAAAGGCTATCATTACATCTTCGCCGTGTTGACGACGTCAGATCAGTACCTGACCCCGGCAATTGATCTGGCCGCGAAGAATGCCGAGAAGCTCGGCAAGGAACCGCAAGAGCTCACTCTCGCCATGGCGATGGAGGACGATCCGTTTGCCCAAGACGTGCGGGCCGGCGTCCTCGCCGAGGCTCAGCGCCTCGGGATCAATTGCGTGATCGACGACCAACTCCCGCCAGCGCTCGACGATATGTCGATGACGCTCTCCGAGGTGAAGGTCTTGAAGCCGGACATCCTCGTGGTCTCGGGCCATGAGAAGGGGGCCCTGACCGCCATCAAGCAGATCAAGGCCATGCATGTCGACGTGCCGATCATCGCCATGACCCATTGTGGCTCCGCGCAGATCGCCGAGACGATGCCGGAGGCGTCGGAGAATGTCTTCTGCGCCCAGCAATGGCACCGGTCGTTGTCGTACAAGGGCGATCTGTTCGGCTCGGCAGCGGATTTCGCCGCGCGGTTCAACAAGGTCTATGGCTACGAGGCGCCGTACCAGGCGGCCCAGTCGGCCGCCGCGGTCTATGTCTTTGCCGACGCCTTCAGACGAGCCCGGAGCCTTGATCCGCAGAAGGTCCGCGACGCCATCGCGGCAACCGATCTTCGCACCTTCTTCGGGCCCATCAAGTTCGACGCCTCCGGCAAGAACATCGCCAAGCCCATGGTCCTGACCCAGATCGTCGACGGCAAATATGTCGTGGTCGCGCCGGAAAAATGGGCGGCCAAAGATCCGGTGATCAAGCACCGGCACTATTAGCGGTCGACGACATCTGGGCTTTCAGGCCGGCTGTTTCTCGGCGGTCAGCGCGTCAGAGCGCGTCGCCGGCAAAGACGGTCGCCGAGCACGGCCGGTCGGCCTTCTTGAACAGCGTGCATGCGCCTTCGGCATCTTGCGCGTTGGCGAAGGGACCGGCAACCAGTCGCCACTTCTTGTCGGGCGCGAGCACGCAACGCGGCTGCAGCCCCGCGACGAGGGCCGCGTGCTTGGTCAGGAACTCGCGCCACAAGGGCCGCAACTCATCGCGCTTCCCGACGGTGCCGATCTCTATGCCGTAGCGGGTCGAGCCGTCATTGGCGGCGGGCGGCAATTGGACCGGGTCGTACGCGGCAATGCTGACGTCCTTAGCGGCGCTAGCAGGTGTTTTCGGCGCATTCGCCGCCGCATTGTTCTCTGACTCGCCTTGAACGTCCTCCTCCATCGGCGCCACGGCGACAGCGGGCGGCTCGGCGGCCTCTGGCGCCGGCGTGGCTTCGGCGGCAGGGGCGGGAGCCTCGTCAGGCTTCGGCTCGGGTTCAGCCCGAGGTGCAGGCGCCGGCGCAGGGGGCGTGGGCTCCGCTTCCGCGACGTTATCCTCGGGCGTGGCGTCCCCGACGGCGGGCTCCTGTGCCGACTCGGCTGCCGCAACCGGCGCCGCCTGAACCGAGGCCGGGGGCCTGGGCGGCGAGGTAGTGACTGAGGTGGCCGGCGGCAGCGCCGCCACAGGCCCGATGAACTTCTCGATCGGCTTTAGCCGCGCATCGAGCGCCGCCACCTGCTGAGTGAGCGCGTGGATCGTTCCCTTAAGCTCCGTCACCTCAGCCGAGTCGCCGCTGCTGGCAGCAGGCACGGGCATGGCCGGCTTGGCCGCCGGCGCCGTCCCGGTTGCCATCTCGTCGCCGGTCATAGCGCTGAGCTGGATCCTCTGGCCGCCAAGGGCAGCCGGATCGGTAAACAGGGTGAAGAGATAAAGGCCCGAGGCACCGGCCAGCACGATCCAGAAAAAGGCGAAGATGCCTCGCGCCCAGCTCCTCGTGCCTGTGCGCCGCCGTTTGACCATGGGGATTCGAGCCTCCGAGTGTGAGGTTTGGGCGCAAAAGCGACCTGAATATGGCCTAGTTCAGCCTATTTCAGACTGTGCCGAGTCTTGGCGAGATTACTCGCTCTGTCCGCGCGGTCAATTTCCCCGTAGCGAATTGGCGCGAAGGAGGAAGGGGCTGTGGCCCTTAGAGGCGCTTTGGACTAGACAGTCCGCGTTTAGGGAAACTTCGTAGAGAAATGAGACCTTCCGCCCCGCGGGAACAGGCAAAAATCAGACCGGCATGACCCAATCATCGGCCCTCGCCATCATCCTTGCCGCTGGCAAGGGCACGCGCATGAAGTCGGACCTGCCAAAGGTGCTCCACCGCTTGGCCGGCGCGCCCATGCTCGCCCACGTGCTGCGTGCGGTGGAAGCTGCGGGCATCTCGCAAGGCGGCGTGGTGATCGGTCCCGGTATGGAGGATGTGGGCCAAGCCGCCCTTGCCGTCGATCCCAAGCTCGACATCTTCGTCCAGCCAGACCAGCTCGGCACGGCGGATGCGGTGAAGGCGGCAAGTCCCGCCTTCGAGGGCGGGGACCGCCCGGTGCTCGTGCTCTATGGCGACACGCCACTGCTGCGCACAGAAACGCTGAAAGCGGTTCTCGGCGAGCTCGACGCTGGCGCCGACGTGGTGGTGATCGGCTTCGAGGCGGAAGACGCGACCGGCTATGGCCGTCTGCTGTTCGACGAGCACGGACGCCTTGCCGGCATCCGCGAGGAGAAGGATGCAAGCGCCGCCGAGCGGGCGCTGACACTGTGCAATTCCGGCATCGTGGCGTTCCGTTCGAGCAAGACGCTCGCCGCGCTGCTGGCGCAGATCGGCAACGACAATGCCAAAGGCGAATACTATCTCACCGACGCCGTGGCGCTCGCGCGCAAGGCGGATCTGCAAACGCGTGTGGTCCTCTCCAATGCGGAAGAGGTTCTCGGCGTGAACTCGCGTGCAGAGCTGGCCGCCGCCGAAGCCGTGATGCAACGGCGGCTGCGGAAAGCGATCATGGCGAACGGAGCTACGCTGGTGGCACCCGAGACCGTGTTCTTCAGCTACGACACCTCTGTCGGTCGTGACGTCACCATTGAGCCGAACGTGGTGATCGGTCCGGGCGTGACGATCGACGATGGCGTGACCATCAGAGCCTTCTGCCACATCGAGAGCGCCAAGATAGGCCCTGGCGCGACCGTCGGTCCGTTTGCGCGATTGCGGCCCGGCGCCGCGCTCGCCAAGAAGGCCCATGTCGGCAACTTCGTTGAGATCAAGAATTCAGATATCGCCGAGGGCGCCAAAGTTAACCACCTCACCTACATTGGCGATGCGAGCGTGGGCGCGAAGGCTAACATTGGCGCCGGCACCATCACCTGCAACTACGATGGCTTCGCCAAACATCGTACCGAGATCGGTGCCGGTGCGTTCATCGGCTCCAACAGCTCGCTGGTGGCGCCGGTGAAGATTGGCGACGGCGCCTATATCGGCTCCGGTAGCGTCATCACCAAGGATGTACCGGCGGATGCACTCGCCGTCACCCGCGCTCCACAGGAGGAGCGGGCAGGGTGGGCGGGCAAGGCGCGGGCACGCCGCACGCGCGACAAATCCAAATGACCAGGCTTCGTGCTTGGTCGACCATCCATGAGCGCAACAAAGGGACACAGCTCGTGAATTGCGACAGACCGTCGGCCCGTTTAGGCGAGAAGAAAAAGGACAAGAGGGAGTAGGGGACGATGTGCGGCATCGTTGGCGTCCTCGGTAAGGGGCCGGTTGCAGAACTGCTTGTCGACGCGCTGAAGCGCCTCGAATATCGGGGCTATGATTCTGCTGGCGTTGCGACGCTCGAGAACGGGCGGATCGAGCGCCGCCGCGCCCAAGGAAAGTTGCGCAATCTCGAAGAGCTGCTGAAGCGGGAGCCGCTCCACGGCAAGACCGGCATCGGCCACACGCGCTGGGCGACCCACGGCAAGCCGAGCGAGGCCAACGCCCACCCGCATATGACCAACGACGTTGCCGTGGTTCACAACGGCATTATCGAGAATTTCCGCGAGCTGAAGGCCGAGCTGATGGCGGAGGGAGCGCCGTTCGCCAGCGATACCGACACCGAGGTCATCGCCCATCTCATCACCCGCGAACTGAGAGCCGGTAAAGATCCGGTCGCCGCGGTCTACTATATGTTGAGCCAACTCCGGGGCGCGTTCGCGCTTGCCATGATCTTCCGCGGTTACGACGACCTAATGATCGTGGCGCGCCAAGGAAGCCCACTCGCCATCGGTTACGGGGAGCGCGAGATGTTCGTCGGCTCCGATGCCATCGCGCTTGCACCGTTCACCGACCAGATCGCCTATCTCGAGGACGGCGACTGGGCCGTCATCACCCGTGAGGGTGTCGCCATTCGCGACCGGTCGGGGACGGCGGCCGAACGCGCGATCGCGCGCTCGCTCGCCGCCGGCCTCGTCGTCGACAAGGGCAATTACCGGCACTTCATGGCCAAGGAGATTCACGAGCAGCCCGAAGTGGTCGGACATACGCTTGCGCATTATCTCGACCTTGCCACCTATCGTGTGGACTTGCCGCCGCTGCCTTTCGATTTCGCGAAAGTAAGCCGGCTGTCGCTGTCCGCCTGCGGCACGGCCTTCTATGCCTGCTTCGTCGCCAAATATTGGTTCGAGCGCTGGGCCAGGCTGCCCGTCGATGTCGATATCGCCTCAGAGTTCCGCTACCGCGAAGTCGCAATGGAGCCGGGCGGTGTGGCGCTGTTCGTCTCACAGTCGGGCGAGACCGCCGACACGCTTGCTTCGCTGCGATATTGCCGCGGACAACGCCAGCACGTGCTGTCCGTCGTCAACGTGCAGGAATCGTCGATCGCGCGGGAATCCGATGCGGTGCTGCCGACACTTGGCGGTCCCGAGATCGGCGTGGCCTCGACCAAAGCCTTCACCTGTCAGCTCACCGTGCTGGCCTGCCTTGCCATCGCCGCCGGCAAGGCGCGCGGGGTGATCGGCCCGTCGCTCGAAGCCGACCTCGTCAAGGCATTGGTCGAGGTGCCGCGCCACATGGCGACGATCCTGCGTGACGAGACCCCATACGAGACGCTCGCTCACAGCCTGTCCAAGGCACGCGACGTGCTCTATCTCGGTCGTGGCTCGAGCTATCCGATCGCCCTTGAAGGGGCGCTCAAGCTGAAGGAGATCTCCTACATCCATGCCGAAGGCTATGCTGCGGGCGAGTTGAAGCACGGGCCGATCGCGCTCATCGACGAGACCGTGCCGGTCATCGTCATCGCCCCACGGGACGATCTGTTCGACAAGACTGTCTCGAACATGCAGGAGGTCGCCGCCCGCGACGGCAAGATCGTCCTGGTGAGCGACGCTGATCCGGCGAGCACGGGCTGCGCCGTCCAAACGATGCTTCCGGTCTCCACCGTCCACCCCTTCGTGACACCCCTTATCTATGCGCTCCCGGTTCAGCTCATCGCCTACCACACGGCGGTGTTTATGGGCACTGACGTAGACCAGCCGCGAAACCTCGCAAAATCTGTGACGGTGGAATAATCTACAGCCTCGGATTTGCCCGATTTCTTTGCTTGAGCAAGCACATGGCGGATCATCGGAAGTCGTTCCGGCCGCGCCGTCTTGCTTTTGACGGGCGCCTCCTTCCGCGCGGCCGCCT